>ERZ772897.3966-NODE-3966-length-10283-cov-6.745405_pt1 | contig 10283 bp, 8 predicted proteins | sample MGYA00512125_ERZ772897 | MGnify/ENA primary metagenome ERZ772897 (study PRJEB29015, sample SAMEA2737660) | human gut metagenome | biome: human gut; feature: human-associated habitat; material: faeces | place: China | collected 2012 ... | reverse complement strand
GACCCTGCCCGCCGGGCGGATGCTGCTCATCCCCAACGCCCGGTGAAGCACATATTTCAGGGCTTATCCTCATAGAGTAAAAGCAAATACCGGCTTGACCCGAAAAGGCCGAAGGAGGAATCGCAGTGCAAGAGGGAAAAATCTATGAGGATATCGCCCTGCGGACGGAGGGCGACATCTACATCGGCGTTGTGGGGCCGGTCCGAACGGGAAAATCCACCTTCATCAAGCGCTTTATGGAGACCCAGGTGCTGCCCAATATCCAGGACGGCTACCGCCGGGACCGGGCCCGGGATGAGCTGCCCCAGAGCGGCTCCGGCCGCACCATCATGACCGCCGAGCCCAAGTTCGTGCCGGAGGAGGCGGTGGAGGTCCGCATGGAGGAGGGGGTCACGTTTTCCGTGCGGCTCATCGACCGCGTGGGATACATGGTGCCCGGCGCCGTGGGCCAGTATGAGGACCTGTCTCCCCGGATGGTGATGACCCCCTGGTACGACCACGAGATCCCCATGACCGAGGCGGCGGAGCTGGGGACCCGGAAGGTCATCTGCGACCACTCCACCGTGGGCATCGTGGTCACCACCGACGGCAGCGTCACGGAGATCCCCCGGGAGGACTATCTGGAGGCCGAGGAGCGGGTGATCCGGGAGCTGCAGGAGCTTGGCAAGCCCTTTGTGGTGCTGCTGAACTCCGCCCAGCCCCAGGGCTCCCGGGCCCAGTCCATGGCAGCGGACATCGAGCGGCGGTATGACGTCCGCTGCCTGCCGGTGAACTGTCTGGAGCTGGGGGAGCAGGAGATCACGGAGCTGCTGCAGGGGCTGCTGTATGAATTTCCCCTGCGGGAGCTGGACCTGTTCCTGCCGGCCTGGGTGGAGGCCTTGCCGCCGGACCACCCCATCAAAACCGGCGTATACCAGGCGGTGCGCCGGGAGGCGGCGGACCTGGCCCATGTGCGGCAGCTGCGGGACTGCCTGTCCGCCCTGCGGGAGTTATCCGCCATGGGCGTCAGCGTCCGGTTTGAAAAAGAAAATATCGACACGAAAACGCTCACCACCGAACTGATGGTGAGCGTTTCCGGTTCTCTTGCCCAGCAAGAATCCATCTCCATCTCCGCCAATCAGAAGATGAGCTATCAGCGGCGGATGGAGCGTGGGGAATTTATCACCTGCACCGCCCCTTACGGATACCGAATCGTAAATAAGAAAGACCTTGAGATCGTCCCGGAGGAAGCTGCCACGGTGCGCTGGATCTTCGACGCATACCTCAAGGGGCGCAGCTCCGGATGGATCGCGGAGCAGCTGACGGCGAAAGGCATCCCCTCCCAGTCCGGCGCGGAATGCTGGAGAGAAACGGGGATTCGATACCTGCTGACCAATGAAAAGTACATCGGAGACGCTCTGAGCCAGAAATCCTACAGCTGCGGCTTCCCCTTCGTGCAGAAACGAAATCACGGGGAACGCCTGCAATACTACACGGAGAACTCCCATCCAGCTATTATCGACCGGGACACCTTTGAGCGGGTGCAGGTACTGCTGCAAAAGAAAGCGCAGAAGGAGAAAAAGCGCAGAGAAAAAAGCCCCCTTGCCTTAAAAATCGTTTGCGGGAACTGCGGGACGGTGTTTCAGCGCCGAAGCAGCCAGAACGGATATGTGACCTGGGTCTGCCGAACCCACGACCGCCACGCCGCGGACTGCCCTGTAGGACGCATCCCGGAAACGGAGATCCATGCCGCCTTCCTGCGGATGTACCACAGGCTCAAAAGCAACGCGGACATCATTCTGGCCCCGGCCCTCCGGCAGCTGAACACACTGGACACGATCCTGCGGCAGAATCATCCGCAGGTGCTGGCCATCAACCGGGCCATCGCGGAAGCAACAGAAGAAAGCCATAAGATCAGCACTCTGCGGGCCAATGGCTTGCTGGACGCGGATATCTGCGCCGCCCGCATGAATGCCATCAGCGCCAGACTGGCGCAGCTTCGCGGAGAACGGCGCAGGCTGACAGAGAACGAAGTGATAGACGAAACGATGGATGCGCTCCGCAAGGTGGAGCAGACGCTTCTCAACGGACCGGAACGGCTGGACGGCTTCGATGAAGAGCTGTTCGAACATCTGGTGGAGAAGATCATTGCAGAGTCTCAAAACCGTATCCGCTTCCGGCTTTACGGAGGCTTGGAGCTGACAGAACAATGGGAGGTGGCGGCAAGATGATCAATCGCAAGGTGTTATACGGCTATCAGATCCAAAACGGCACGTTGGAAATCGTGCCGGAGGAGCAGCGGGCCGTCAGTATGGTCTTTACGCTCTATAACGCCGGGGCTTCCTATCAGGCCATCTCGGACGCCTTGAACCGGCAGGGTATTCCGTATTGCCGGGAAGTGCCGCTCTGGAACAAGCATAAGGTAAAGCGCCTTTTGGAAAATCCCCGTTACACCGGTAAGGAGGAATACCCCATACTGGTGGAAGCGGATATTTTCCAAGCGGCGCAGGAAAAGATGGCGGAAAAGAATGCCAGGAAGCAGTCCCACGGAGAGAAGCCTGCCATTGCGCGGTTGACTTCATACTTCCGCTGCACCTGCGGCGGGAAGATGACCCGGCTGGGCGGCGGCTGGCAGAATAGCGGCAAGCTGTATCTGAGATGCGAAGGCTGCGGGAATACCGCGGTCATGGACATGGAGACGACGGTAAACGGGATCGTCCGGCAGTTCCGGGACCATGAACAGCACAGCTGTACCGCCTACACGCCCTCTGCGGAGGTCATGCGGCTGGACAATGCCATCAACCGGGGGCTGGAGCAGCCAGACTCGCCGGAAGCGGTGATGGCGCTGATCCTGCAGGGTGCGGCAGCGCGGTATGCCTGCTGTCCAGAGCCGTCTGCCGAATCTGAGCCGTCAGATAGTCTGACAGAGGCGGATTGGAGACGCTTCCAACGAGCGGTTTCCCATATCACCATCTCACAGGATACCGAAGTAACTCTTATATTTACGGATAAAAAAGCGACAGGAAAGGACGAATGATCCATGGAAGCGACAGCAGCCTCCTTAGAGCGGCGGGTGCGGGTGATCCCCGCAACCAGAAAACCGGAAGAACTGCACAGAGACCATGACGGGAAAATGCGCGTAGCGGCCTACTGCCGCGTCTCGACGGACAGTGAAGAGCAGCTCAACAGCTATGAGGCGCAAAAGACCTACTACACCCAGAAGATTCAGGACAGCCCGGACTGGGAGATGGCAGGGATCTATGCCGATGAGGGCATCTCCGGCACCAGCCTGAAAAAACGGACGCAGTTCAACAAGATGATCACCGCCTGCAAGCGGGGACACATCGACCTCATCATCACCAAGTCCCTCTCCCGTTTTGCCAGAAACACGGTGGATTGTCTGGATACGGTGCGGCTCCTGAAAGCAAACGGCATTGGGGTGTACTTCGAGAAGGAAAACATCAACACCCTCACGGAATCCAGCGAATTTCTCATCACCCTGTTCAGCGGCTTCGCCCAGGCGGAATCCGAGTCTCTCAGCAAGAATGTCGCATGGGGAAAGCAGAAGAGCGCGGAGGCGGGAAAGGTCACCTTCCAGTACAAAAAGATGCTGGGATACCGGAAGGGGGCGGACGGACAGCCGGAGATCGTACCGGAGGAAGCGGAGATCATCCGCCGCATTTACCACAGGTATCTGGACGGCTGCACCCTGGGACAGATCAAGCGGGAGCTGGAGGAGGACGGTGTTCCCACCGCACAGGGTGTAGAGCGCTGGTCTCCCTCCATCATCCACAATATCCTGACCAATGAAAAGTACATTGGAGACGCCCTGCTGCAGAAAACCTATGTGACGGACTGCATCAACAAAAAGGTCAAAAAGAACCGTGGTGAACGCACGATGTACTATGTGGAGAACAGCCATCCGGCCATTGTCTCAAGGGACCTGTTCAATCAGGTGCGGCAGGAGATGACGCGCCGGTCCAGCAAACGGAAGGTGCTGCAAAAGAGCGGAAAAACGGAACTTGGGAAATACTCCGGCAAATACGCTCTGACAGAATTGTTGGTGTGCGGCGAGTGTGGCTCCCCCTACAAGCGGGTCACATGGGCCAGAAATGGGAAAAAGCGCATCGTATGGCGCTGTGTCTCCCGGCTGGAGTTCGGTACAAAATACTGCCAGCACTCCCCAACACTGGATGAAGGCAAGCTGCACAGCGCCATCCTCGCGGCCATGAACGAGTACGCCGCCATCCGGCAGGAGGTCTGCCCCGATGTGCTGGCCATGGCGGAGGAAGCCAGGCAGGCGTTATCTCAGGCCGGTGCACGGCTGCTGCAGCTGAAGAAGCGCATGGATGCGGTGAGCCGGGAGCAAAGCGATGTGCTGGATCGGCTGCTCGTCAACATGGCCGATACCGAGCTGAATGACAGAATGAAAGCGCTGACGGATGAGAAGGAATCCCTCAAGGCACAGATCGCGGACGCGCAGCAGGCAGAAGTCGATCTGGAGGAACAGGCTGCCAGACGCCGGCAGATGTGGGACAGCATCATGGAATGCGCCGCGGGCTATACGGAATTTGACAATGAGCTCGTCCAGCAGGTCATCCAAAAGATCACGGTGGAGGATGCGGAAACCATCCACATCCACTTCCGAGACTCGGATGTGGTGCTGGAACAGGAAGTAGAATGAATAGAAAAGGGAGAAAAGAAATGGCCATTTTTATAACCGGTGATACGCACGGTGATTTCAGCAGGCTCCTGCCTGCAGCATTCCATGAGCAACGTGACCTGACCAAAGAGGATTACCTCATCCTTTGTGGAGACTTCGGCGGTGTCTGGGATGGCGGCGATGCGGAGCAGCAGTGGCTGGACTGGCTGGAGACCAGGTCCTTTACCACGCTGTTCGTCAGCGGAAACCATGAAAACTATGATCTGCTCCGCAACTATCCAATCAGCCAATGGCACGGCGGCTTGGTACAGGCCATACGCCCCAGCGTCCTGCATCTGATGCGGGGCCAGCTTTATAACATCTGCGGAAAGCGGATATTCACCATGGGCGGCGCCAGCAGCCACGATATCCGGGACGGCATTCTGGAACCGGATAATCCGGACTATGAGCGAAAGCTGCGGCAGCTCAACGCCGCAGGCGCGCTGTTCCGCGTCAACCACAGGTCTTGGTGGAAAGAGGAACTGCCCAGCGAGGATGAATACGAAACCGCAAGGAAAACGCTGAATCAGGCAGGGTGGGATGTAGATTACATCATTACCCATTGCTGCCCCAGCAGTGTCCAGGACACCTTCAGTAGAGGATTGTACCAGCGAGATGCGCTGACAGACTTCTTCGATGAGATTCGGGAACGCTGCAGATTCCAGTACTGGTTCTTCGGGCATTACCATGAGAACATGGTGGTGGAGAAGCGTTTCGCCATGCTGTATGAGCAGATCATCCGCTTAAAATGAGGTTAGACGAGAACCGCTCCCGATGCGCGCAAATTTGAGCCGACAGTTGACAATCTCGAAAAAAGGCTTTATACTGAATACAGAAAAGGGCGCTACCGGCAAAACGGTCAGCCCCCAATAGTTATATCAAAAGATGTAACCGCTTGGATTAGGCCCCGGGCGGTTACTTCTTTTTATAAACCTGAACGAACAGGCTACAAATACCAATGATGACAAGGCAAAGTTGCAGAACTTCGGATGTACTCATTTGGGCAGCCCCCCTTTCTATAAGATCAGGGGGCAAGAAGCGCCCCTGACAATGCAGGGGGCTAACCGCTTGCCGTTTATCGGTAGCGCCGCATACAGGATAACACAGAAGTCGGCAAAACACAACAATATTATGGAGCGGGTATGGGAATGGACAATGAAAAAGCGCATATGTCAGAGCAGATTCAGGAACTGACACTGTTACTGATGTACCTGACTTCATGGCAGAAAAGCAGCACACCGGGACTTCGCAGGAAACCGCACAAGACTGATGATACGCTGCTGCGCCGCTGCTGGAAGGGATATGATTTCTCGATTCTGGAGCGGTTGGAGGAACAGAATCTTATCTGCGGTGAAGGCGGTAAAAAACCGATTGTGTTTACAGCCGAAGGAGAACGGCTTGCCGTGGAACTCATGAAAAAGTATGGGCTTGGAGATCGTAAAGAGGATGAGGTTTAACGGTGGGTACTTCTCTTGCGCATAAGACTGCAAAACCGCAAAACCATTGCGGCGCAAGACTTTGACGGTGGTATCTTTTCTGTCGACACACGACAAGTAAAAACCCTGTAGTTTCAATGACTACAGGGTTTTCCTTTTGCCTTTTCGGGGAGGTTTTCCCTTTAGTTTTCCCTTATGAGAGTGAAAAGAACTCATTTTTCACCACCAGACACGCTTTTAATGAAGTTATCCATGCGTTCTGAACTTGCTTGCTTCATTTGCTCTGTGACATGACCGTATCCGGGATGGAACAGGAATGATATACGCAGACGTGCGCCCGATTCGGAGCACCGATGCCGCCTCAACAACCGTGAGCGTAAGCGGTAAATCTTCCTCGACGGCAACGGCGCGGTAACGGCGCACGGTGCGCGCTACAGCGATGTCATTGTCCTTCTGCCGAATCAGGCGAGCTGGCGCTACATGTACGCGGACGAGCTCAAGACCGTGTTCCACCGCGACGGCTTTACACTGACGGGCTTTGTGGGCCCTGATCCGGACAGCAAGGAAGATAAGCTTTATACGCTCAGCGATCTGCATAAGCTTTCCACCGTGTTTGACGATGGACAGCTGCACGCAGGCAAGACGACGATCTGCACCGCCCAGTGGGAGCGTATCGGCAATAAGACGGAGGACAGCTCCGCCTACTATACTAAGGCGGACGATGGTACCGTGAAGATCGAGTCGGTCGATCAGGACGAGCTTAAAGAGCAGCTCAAAACCGGCAGCACGGCGCAGATCGATGTGTCCGGGCTGGAAGCGGAAAAAGTGACGCTGCCCGTCAGCGCCGTGAACGACGTCCTTGATTTGGAAGCGAAGGCGCTGTCGATCAAGATGGCGGACGCGGCGATCACGCTGGACAAGACGGCGATGCAGTCGGTCGTCGAAACAGCGGACGGCAACGATATTCAGCTGCATGTCAGCACCGGCGATGCACTGAGCAGCGATCAGACCGAGATCATCGGCGATATCGAACAGGGCATGGTGCTTGATGTGAGCCTGACGGCAAACGGAACGGAAATTCACAGCTTTAACGGCAAAGTGACCGTCTCCGTTCCGTTTACGTGGACGCAACAGGGTGTGCTGCAGGCTTGGTATCTTGCCGATGACGGCACAAAGGAGCCGGTCGAGGTGGCCTACCGCGACGGAAACGCCGTGCTGACGCTCAAGCACTTCTCGACCTATGCCATCGTGGTGAAGGCGAACGACCCTGACAGCGGCATCGTGAGCATGGGCGAGAACGAGGTCACAGTCCAAAAGCAGGCGGACGCGGTTTACTACGCTGCGGCGCTCTACGCCGAGGACGGCAGATTCCTGGCCTATGCCGCGAGCGAAGCTGCGGAGGATGAAGAAACCGTGACGCTCAAGTGGGCGAACGCCGACTGGTCGAAGGCGGCGAAGGTCAAGGTGTTCTTCCTTGACGCGGACCGCAAGCCCGTCGCCGAAGCGGTGACGGCGCTGATCAAGGGCAAAAGCCAGAAAAACTGAGCGGCTACAGCACAAGAATGAAAAAGGGAGCGCATCGGGCCTTGCCCGATGCGCTCCCTTTTAGCGCGTTTCTTACTTTTTCAGAAAATACATGTTGATCTCGGCGCGGGCGATCAGCGCGCCGGTGTCGTCGGTGATATTGACCTCGAAAAAGCCGATATGGCCGCCGACCCTGACCGGTCGGCCGACGGCGGTGAGCGCTTTGGACTGCACCGTCGAGCGCAGATAGTTGATCGAGCCGTTCAGCGTGACGTTGTGCTGGCCGTGGTTGATGCGCGCGAACGCGCCCGCGGCGGTGTCAGCCATCGCGTAGAGAAAGCCGCCGTGCACGCCGCCCCAGATGTTGGAATTTTCCGGCGTGACGTCGGCGGTCAGCACGCTTTTTTCCTCGTCGACCGAAACGACGCGGATGCCGTTGTGACGGATAAAGCCGCTGTGCTCGCTCGAAAGCATTTCCTGATAATTTTCGACCATGATGCGTTAGCCTCCTTCAGGCGCGGAATATCAGACTAAGGCAAGCATAGCAGAATCGCGCCGGAGGCGCAACAGAAAAATGCGCCGCGCCGCGAAACGGCAAGATTTGGGGTCGCTTTCCGCTTCGGAACGATTTACAAGCGGCGAAAATTCTGCTACATTAAAAGCGATTCGAACCAGGGTAGCAGCGCATAAGACAGGTTTATAGCTTTAGAGAGAACAGCGTGGCGGAAGTCACGCTGTTCTGCTTTTTGCTGCGTGAGTGAGCATTTCGGCAATGATGCTCTCCGGCAGGAAACCAATGCAGGCAAGGCTGATATGCACATCCTGCACTCGCTGCCTGCTGCTCTTATCCGGCGCGGAAACATAGACCCTGTTCACAAGATTATGCAGCACAGCGGGCGTCAGTTCCTGCAAGTTGGGGTATTTCTTCGCCCGGAGGATGAACTGCTCAATGCTGTCGGCTTCTTCCTCCTGCTGGGCAATCTCCTGTTCCAAAAGCTGCATCTTCTCCGTCAGCTCTGCTTGCTCATTTTCATAATCGGCGGACAGCTTTTCAAATCGGCTATCATTGATTTTGCCAGAGATATTGTCCTCATAGAGCCGTTTGAACAGGCGGTCAAGTTCCTCCATTCTGCGTTGCGCCTGCGTGAGCTGTCTGCGCTTTGCGGCGAGTTCTTTCTTGAAGTCCTCCTTACGCATTGCACCCAGCTTATCGCGGAACAGATCCTCACAATCGGAGATATACCAAAGCAGGATTTGTAGAAATTTTAGCACGCCCTTTTCCAGAACAACCGCGCGGATGAAGTGCGTTCCGCACACGTCTTTTCCCTTCTTGCGAGAGGTAGAGCAGACGAAATGATCCTGTCGTTCTTCAAAGTTCCGCGAGGTGCAGTAGTACATTTTTTCTCCGCAATCGGCACAGTAGGCAACGCCGGAAAAGAGGTTGCTCTTGCCCGTTCTTGCCGGTCTGCGTTTGTTGCGGCGCAGCTCCTGTACCCTCTGAAAGGTGTCCTCATCCACAATGGCTTCGTGGGTGTTGCGGAATATCTTCCATTGCTCCGGTGGATTCTCGATGGTCTTCTTGATTTTGTAGGACTGCCGGTGCGTTTTGAAGTTCACGGTATGCCCGCAATACTCCATCCGTTCCAGAATTGCAGCAACGGTACTGCCGTTCCAGTTGTAAGGATTGTCAGGCAAAGCGCAGCGGACTTTTCGTTTTTGCCTGTCCTGATAAACGGTGGGCGTCAATACATGATCCTCTTTCAGCATCCGGGCAATCTGCGTCGGACCGTTCCCGTCCATGCAGAGGGAAAAGATGCGCTTGACCACCTGTGCCGCTTCCGGATCGACGAGCCAATGCTCTGAATTATCCGGGTCTTTTCCGTAGCCATACGGCGGAATAGTCGTCAGGTGTTCGCCGGATTCTCCCTTGAGCCGGAGCGAGGTACGCACTTTCTTGCTGCCGTCCCGAACGTAGTATTCGTTGATAATATTGACGAACGGGACGAACTCATTGTCTTGCTGATTGGCACTGTCCACACCGCTGTTGACGGCAATGAACCGCACGTTATTCTGTGGGAATGTGATCTCGGTATACATCCCCACTTCCAGATAATTTCGACCGATGCGGCTCATGTCCTTCGTGATGACCGTACCGATCTTCCCTTCTTCCACCAGCGCCATCATGCGCTGCCAATCCGGTCTTTGAAAGTTTGCGCCTGTGTAACCGTCATCCACAAAGAACTCCGTATTGCGGAAGCTGTGTTCCTTTGCATATCGGCTGAGATAGGCTTTTTGATTCACAATGCTGTTACTGTCGCCCTGTGATTCATCGTCACGGGAAAGGCGGCAATACAGCGCGGTAATTTTGTCAGACTGCTTCATAGTAGATTCCTCCATCATCTGAGGACAGTCTGCCAAGACAAGGTTGCTGTTGGTCACGATCACACACTCCCTTCGGAGTCGATCAGCTTCACCGCCTTTTCAGGAAGGGCGTACGTTCCGTCAAAACTGGCAGTAAAGCGGTAGATGGTGTTTCCTTCTTTCAGGCGTACCGTGATCTGCGGTAACTCCTGCCAGAGAGGAATGGGGGCACTGCGGCTGCCGTCCGATTCCACTTGGATGTTACGTTTCTTGTTATCCAT
>ERZ772897.3960-NODE-3960-length-10301-cov-8.289381_pt1 | contig 10301 bp, 10 predicted proteins | sample MGYA00512125_ERZ772897 | MGnify/ENA primary metagenome ERZ772897 (study PRJEB29015, sample SAMEA2737660) | human gut metagenome | biome: human gut; feature: human-associated habitat; material: faeces | place: China | collected 2012 ... | reverse complement strand
CGGATTTTATCCTGAATCATTGCCCTGATTGCCTGCCTTTCTTATAATACTACCGGACCGTCACCGTTCTCTACCACATAAAAATCTGCCGCGTAACCGATTTTTTCCAGATAAGCCTTTCCAACCTGCTCCTGAAAAGCCTCGATTGCTTCATCCTTTACGATGCTGACCGTACAGCCGCCAAAGCCAGCGCCGGTCATTCTGGAACCGATGACACCGTCTACCTTCCAGGCTTCCTCTACCAGCGTATCCAGCTCAATGCCGGTTACTTCATAATCATCCCGCAGGGAAACGTGGGACGCATTCATCAGCTTGCCAAACTCTGTGATATCGTTTGCTTTCAGCGCTGCAACTGCCTGGATCGTGCGCTGATTCTCATAAACCGCATGCCGCGCACGCTTTACTCTGACAGGATCCTTGATGGCGGACTTGTAGGTTTCAAACTGCTCCTCCGACAGATCCCCCAGCGACTCGATGCCGATCACCTGCTGCAGCTCTGCCAGAGCCGCTTCGCACTCACTTCTTCTTTCATTATATTTAGAATCGCCCAGACCACGCTTTTTGTTGCTGCAGGAAATCACAAGCTTCGCGCCCTCCAGCTGAATCGGCGCATACTCAAATTCCATCGTCGCAGTATCCAGGAAAATCGCATGATCCTTTTTGCCCATTGCGATTGCGAACTGATCCATAATGCCGCAGTTTACACCGTTAAACTTGTTCTCGGAAAACTGACCGATCAGCGCCAGATCCTGATTCGAAACCTCAAAGCCATACTGATCACGCAGGATATAGCCTGTCAAAACCTCGACCGATGCGGAAGAAGACAGCCCGGAGCCGTTCGGAATATTACCAAACAGCAGCAAATCCATACCGTTTGTCACTTCCATCCCCTTCTCGCCAAATGCCCACATAACTCCCTTTGGATAGTTCGTCCAGTCAGCTTCTTTTTCCGGCTTTAAACCTTCTACTGAGGACTCGATCACACCGAGCTGCTCAAAATTCATGGAATAGAAACGAAGTTTCTTATCATCTCTTTTTCTTGCCACACCATATGTACCAATAGTGAGTGCACAAGGGAAAACGTGTCCTCCGTTGTAATCGGTATGCTCACCGATCATGTTCACACGTCCCGGTGCAAAATAAACACCGATTTCACCCTCATCCCCGAATAACTCTTTAAATTTTGCTAATACATCTTCCCAGATCATAAAATCCTCCTTGTTTTGCGAAGCAAAATCCGAACCCTTGTGAGGAGAGGATTTAGCCTCCTTGTTTTGCGCTTCTGCGCATCTTCCGTTTCCTGTTACTATCACATTATCATGTTCGTTTTTACATTGCAACCAATTGACCGCAGACTGCAACAATAAAAAAGAAAGATGCAACATTTTTACATGTTACATCTTTCTTGAAATTAGTTTTCTTCTAACATAACCTTACATTCCTTGACTCGGCAGGCAATTCCATATTTAAGAATTTTCTTTATCCCCTGCTGTTCAAAATATTCTGTATAGCGTTTATCTATCATCTGTTTTAGCGCATCCTTGCAAACAGCCTCCAGATCATGGCTCTCCGCATATTTTACTTCAATCACAATTCCAATCTCAGCATCATCTATCATAATCATAATGTCACTGAATCCATTTCCAGATTCACGGTTAGACATGACCGACCAGCCAGCCTTAAATCCAAGAATCCCCAGCAGAAGACCATGATAAAAATTCTCCTTTAACTCTTTCCTTGCAAAAGTATCACGGACGCTGATCGTCTTTTTCATATATTCTGAAAATAACCGCTCGACCTCATCTGTGTGTCCGTCTGAAAGAGCAGTACAAAAATCATTCAGAAGCTGTCCGTCTTTTTCCACATTCTGCTTAAACAAAGCCAGAACCTGCTCCGTGATAATGTTCCGGATTTCTCTGTTTGGCACTGCAAGTCTGAATCTTTTTGTATCAACTCTGCCTTTATGTGTAAGATATCCCGCCATGAAAAGTGTACTCCAAAGGTTATCCATGGATGCGTACAGTTCATTATAAGTAAGATCCTCACGTATATCTTTTTCTACGATTTCACCATTTACAAGTCTCTCTAAGTCTGTTTTTGCCAGCCCCTTTGCTGCTCCTGCACTTTCTATAAAATGTTTCAGCACATCGTTTCCACTGGTGTTAGTCCAATAATTCTCCGGTGGAAGCATCGGATTCCTTCTGTGCGCATCGCAATAATTAATGACATCCCACGGGCAATAAACATCTGCATTTCCAAAGCGGTATCCGTCATACCACTCTTTTACTGTCTCATAATGTGTATCCTGACCATAATAATGAAGCATTTCTTTCACTTCATCATCGACAAATCCAAACGTCTCATCATACTCTTCATCAAGGATTGAATTTGTCTTAAAATTGTTCAGTCCTGTAAAAATGCTCTCCTTTGCCACACGCAGACAGCCTGTTAAAACTGCAAATTTTAAACTACTGTTTGTCTTTAACACGTTTTCAAATAAATTTCTGACAAGTAAAACCATCTGGTCATAGTAACCATTCTCGTTTGCCTTGGCAAGAGGTACATCATACTCATCAATGAGTACAATCACTTTTTTCTCATAATACTTTTCCAGTAATGCAGTCAGCGTTTTCATACTGTATACAAGTGTGTCCTCGCCCATATCTCCTGTAACAAGTGACATATATTCTGCCTTGTCTATGTCATCTAACCTATTTCCACTCATGATAATCCGGTGCATTTTCGCTTCTTCCATCACAATCCGTTTCAACAGGCTGCGTGCATTTTCGTAACTGTCTGCATTTACCCCTTTTAAACTGATTGATATGACCGGATACTTTCCCATATATGCATCACATAAAGCCTTATTCTTAGAAATATATAATCCTTCAAACAGCGACTGATCTGTACCGATTTCAAAGAAACATTTGAGCATACTCATATTCAATGTCTTACCAAACCGACGTGGACGCGTGAACAGATTGACCTCTCCCCAGTTATTTAAAAGCTGCTCGATCAGACCGGTTTTATCAACATAATAAAAACCTTCTCTGCGGATTTTTTCAAAATTTTCAATTCCAACAGGTAATTTTATAAATTCTGCCATAGCTGCCTCTCCAAACTATTTTTTTGCAATTTCTACTTAAGTATAACAAATCTATCGCATAAATGGTAACGTTAAATGTAACTGTATGATAGGCGATGAACTGCTCTTTATTTGGAATATAAGAAACATAGCGCGAAGCAAAGATATTGTTAGGCAAACCGCCGAGAGCATATCTTATGCGTTCTGTTTTCTATATGCGTAAAGATATTCCTGTGCTTTTTGCAGTGAAACATTCAACTTTTTTTGAAGTCTTGCTAAAATATCCTCCTCGGAAAGTCCAAAGTCATTCCCCATTTCAATAATACCTTTTGCCTCTCCTTCATTCCATGTTTCCTGAAATACACTGACCATACCTTTTTCTCCTTACAGCTTCTTTTCCAATAATACATATTCATACCTGTCCCGAATTAATTCACTTGCATAACTCTGTGTGATTTTACCATCTCTTACTAATGCACCAATACTCGGAACATGTTTATTCTTTAATTCCATTGTAATAACATTAGATAATGCATTCCCTAATCCCAGATGTCTTCTATCTACTCCCATATAAAGCATCACATATTCATCGGGTTTATTTTTTATTTGAAGAATTTTAAAAAAATTTCTGACATTTAATTTATAAGGCAAATTAGCATAATTCGGAACACTTATAAAGAATCCAACAACTTCTTCTTTATAGAAAGCAATTTTAACCATATCATAGTCTAATATGTATTTATAAGAGCCGAAAATATCCATAAAATCTTCTTTTTCAATATACTTAAAAGCCGGAAAATCACTGTATAAATCCATGATCAGTTCATACACTTTTTCCATGATATATGGATAGTTCTTCTTCGCAGGGCTTTTGATCTCATAACCCTTATTCAGAAATTGTTCATAACGTTTCTCGAATTTCCCGTTATAATAATCCATATCTATAATAGGATAAATATTAGATGTATAATGATTTTGTACTACAAACCCGCAATCCGAGAGTAATTTATAATAATAATTTTTATTATACGGTTCCCCTGTATACGGAATTCTATCAAACAAATTAATTTTCAATCTGTATTTTATCCAAAAAGAAGCATCCACAGGACCTGACAATTTCGTTTTTCCATCCTTTTTGGCTTTTTTTGAAACAGTATCTAACAATTGTTCTGCTATTTCCTGCTGTCCGATACATTCAAAAAAGCCAAAATATGCCACATCATCCTCCGGATAATATGTCAACATACATCGTGCAACAGGCATCTGGCTGTTTTTATCAATTACAACAAAAGGTGTAATGTTAAAATATTTACTTAAGATGTGTTTTTCATGTAATAGTTTATATTCTGTATCATAATCCTGTGTCAGCTCATTCTTTTGATATAATTTGCCGGGTAATGCCAAAAAACCTGTATATACCAGATCGTTTTTTCCATAAATCACTTTATAGTTCATATGCTTCTCCATTTATAAAGTTCCATCTATTCTTCTTACAATTCCCTTGTATGCATCTAACTGCACTCTGTCTCCGTTCTTGAGCAGCCTTGTTGCATTTTTAACATTTACAATAGAAGGCTTTTTCAGTTCTCTTGTAATGATCGCCGTATGGCTTAAAATAGAACCTCTCTCTACAATAATCCCTTTCGCATCCTTGATCAGCAATACCCATCCCGGGTCTGTCGATTCTGCGACTATAATTTTATTTTTAACGCTTAGGTTGGAATCAGGTTCTTTTACAACAATCACTTCCCCTTCCACGATTCCCATCGAAGAACCTATTCCAAATAAATTGTCATGATTGTTTATGATACTGATATTTTCAAAATGTTTTTCAACAATTTCATCTGCGTAAACCAGCCTGCTATAAGCTGGAATATTTTCATTTTTTCTATATTCAATTTTTCTCGCCTTTACCAGTCCAATATAAGAATCCTTTTCGTTAATCTCATCCAAAAACAGATAAAAAATGTCTTCTCTATGTTCTAATTTTCCCTCTGCGGTCAGAATTTCACCAATTTTCAGGAAAATACTTCTTGCCAGACCAAAAATCCGGGTTCTGTTTAATCTTGAGATTTCCCTGTTATAAATGCCAAGTTTTGCTTTCTTTAACTTTCTATTTTCTTTCATATTTTCACTTGTCTTGTCCAGACTGGTCTCATTATGTGTTTGAATATACTCCAATAACAAATCCGGATTCACTCTGTAAGTCTGTGTTTCAAGCTTTAATTCGCCCAGACATCTGTCGCCATACAATTCGATATATTGCTCAAATAATTTATTAAACCGATTCGATTTTTTTTCTTTTTTATAAACATGAATCAGCATATTAAGAGCCATGACCGGCTTCATGCTCTCAAGGTTCTTAATATCATTTAATTGCTCCTTCTCTTTTTTCGATAAAAGTCCTGTATATATAAAAGTATACATATCATTGATCAGTGTAATATACCAGTCACTGGAAATTGCCGCTTCTATCACTTTATAGGTATCTAATAAATCCTGAAGCGAATTTTGAGATTGAACCTGCTCCTTAAAAATTATTAAATCAGCCTCAAATTTTCTGTTCAATTTTTCCATTGATCTGGGAGTTGATTTTAAAAAGTGCAAGAATGAAATCACAATTTTTATTTTCGTTAAAAATGTAACAGGTATCTTTTCATCATTTACATATTTATTCTCAACCCCTAACATTTCCTGCCATATTTTAATTAATTTGTCTGAGCATGGTAATAACTTGATGATCAGATACCAATTATTGATATTATAATAAATTCTTCCATTTGTGCATGCCAGCATATGATCTAAATGATCTGACATACCGTCCACTAAATTTTTATCCTTTTGGGATAAGTGATAAATACAATGTTTAAAAACATCTGCATAAATCTGCTTTGCAAAACTCTGAGTCAACGGCAGCGAGATTCCCGGATAACTCTCAACAATATTACTATTATCTAAAATGACCGTCTTACTGTATTTTAAAGTTGTAATTGGTCTTGCCTGTAAAATGTAGACATTATCATCTTTAACTGCATACTCAATATCCATATCTTTCTGAAAAATTTTTTTTATTTTGACAGCAATTTCAATTAAGTCATTTAATATATTTTTATTTAATATGTTTTCATTTTCAAAGTAATAGTTTTTGTCATCCACATTATAATAATAAGTTGTTGTGGAAATTTTATCTTCAACGATATTGCACCCTAATCCTTCCCCAGCTACAATAACCATTTCATTTAAAATTCCAGTTGGATTTGCTGTGAAAATAACACCTGAATAATCTGACTGTATCATTTCCTGGACAATTACTTTTGATGCCGTATTCGTGATATTTAATTTTTTATAACTCTCTTTTACTTTATCAATATAAAAAGAAACATCCCTTCTGTTTATATTTAAAAAAGTATCAAACTGTCCTGCAAAACTGTTCTCATCATTATCTTCCACCTCAAAAGAGGAGCGGACTGCAAACAATTCCTCTTTTGAAAAACTGAGATCCAATTCCTCTTTACCGTCAACAACAATAAAATCAGGAACGTTGATATAATGTTCTCTCAAAATTTCCAAATTTCTGTGTTTCATTTTTTCTCCAAGTTTACCTATGCATGATAATGTACAGGATAATGGTTAGAATCATCAGTGATTCCTGAATATACGTATACATTTCTACTTTTGTTACAATTTTGTATTTGGTAGGATTCTTTTTAAATTCAACAAATTTCCAGCTGCACCATAACACATTGAGTAACAGTGCGAGCACTGACCATTTATTTAAATTCCAGACTAAAGCAAAATTTGTAAAAATATCAATCCATGTAACAATAAATACGAAATTAACTGCTTTTTTGTATCCAAAAAGTTTGCTGTATGTTACATATTCCGTCTCCTCCTCAGGAGCTTTTATTTTTCTTGAAACTTCCCAGATCAAAGCTGGAAAATACAAAGTCAGCAATGCCAGCATATTCGTCAGATCAAAAAATGGCAGCTGATATTTAATAACTGTAAATGATACTATGTAAAGATTGATAAATATCTGAACAGGATTATGCGTAACTAAAGCCAGAGGTAATGATTTCGCAATTTTATGTTTTTGGAAAAACCATACCGCCATGAAGGAGCCGTAGGTATATAATAAAACACAAAACAAAAAATTATTCATGTAAATAAAATTTAAGACCAGAGTAATAGCGATTAATATTGTTATAAAAATACCCAAATCCTTTTTCGTCACTCTTCCAGAAGGCAATGGCCGCTCTTTAAATAATCTGCAATCAAGTTCATAATCCTTAAAATCATCTGCGATCCTAAGCCAGAACAGAAAACTAAATACTGTAAATCCACAAACCAGTTCCTGTATCCCAAACTTCACATCTATAATTCCATGATTTAACAGAATGATAAAATAAATTTCACCAAACACCAAATATCCTAATAATAATCTTGAAATGATTGGATACATTTCTTTTTGATAAATATTTAACCTTTTTAATGCAGCAAACATGGCTCTTTATTCCTTTCTTTGTCCGATTTTATCACCTATGAAAACCTGAGTTTCATATCCCGCCTGAGATTGTCTTAATATATCTTCATCTATCATGATATTGGGTGGAAAAAACATTACAATAGTAGAACCACCATATTCAAAATAACCTTTTTCTTCCAGCCTGCTGAACATATGAGTATTATGATTGACAATTTTCCCCACAAGTAAAGCACCTATTTCAACCTGCGTAATGATACCAAACGATTTTGAATCCATGACATTCACAACCCTGCTGTTTCTGGCATACACTTTATATTTTTCAGAAACAGGCCTTATGGTATGCAATTCACCTTTTATAAATTCAGAAGAAATTAATTCACCATCATCAAAAAATACATAACGATGATAGTCATTCACCGCTAACCTGAACACAAGAGCATATCCGTTTTTATATAAATCAGCAATTTCTTTCTGTTGAATAATATCTTTTAATTCATAAATAGAATTCTTTATATTCAATTTCAGTTTTTCATCAACTCTATAAACAGATAATTTGCTGTCAGCAATTGCCATCAATTCATTTGACCGGGTTGTCGTTCCATACATTCTTTTCCTTGTAAAAAAATCATTAAAACTGTCAAAGTGATCGATATTATAATCGGAGATATCTACATGATATTCTTTTACAAAAGGCAAAATATCTTTTTTTGATTCAGGACTCTTCTGATATCTTGCTCTTAAATTGCTGAACCATGGTCTGGCAATAAATAACTTTAATAAGCATCTTCCTATCACTGTTTTATATAAAAATATCAATAACTCTTCCTGATATTCTTTTTCTTCTATCAGTTTTTTACTGTCTCTATGATAAATTTTAACCATAACCACCACTAAATAAAAAGTAATACCACTGTGACAATCGCAGCGACCGAAAAAAATACATACCATTTTCCTGATGGTTTTTTTATTTTCAAATTCGCCACAAACAAAAATCCCATAACACCATATAGGATCACAAATATATCATTTATATTGCGCATCAGGAAGGTAATTCTTTGAATGCCCACATAAAAAACAGGGACAACAAACGAAATATATGTAACTGGTACACCCTGATAATAAGTTGTTTTACTTCCGGCATTGGCTAATATATTAAACCATGCCAGCCGGGTAATACCACACAAAACATATAAAATAATCATCACGATAGAAACCGCAAATACCATCTGAGAATGATGCTGAAATGCCATTTTATACAAAAGAATCGACGGAAATATAACAAATGAGATAATATCGCATAATGTATCGATCTGAACTCCAAAAGCTTTTTGTGTTTCATTTCTGTTGCATTTTCTGGCAATAAAGCCATCAAACAAATCACACAGACCAGAAATGATCAGACAAAACATCACAAGGTTCATTTGCTCTGCTTCCTGTAAATCTATTAATATAAAAATGCCTGCAAGGGCAAAAATAACTCCAATGTACGTTAAAATAACCGATTTATTAAAACATCCGATGAATAACTTCTTTTCCCTTTTCATACATTTCTCCTGACTTTGATTTTGTATAAAAATAAGTTTACCATAATATGAGTGAATCCACCAATGAAAATATACGCAAAGTATTGTTTCCAGGAGATTTTAGCAAATATCACTAAAATCAGCATGACTCCTATGAGGGAATCGATCTGATCTATGACAAAGAATAATTTTCCTATTATATTTGTATTTGTTTTTCCACATTCAATATTCAATCTTCTTTTTATAAATGAATTTGGCAGTTCAAACAACATGTACATAAAGCCGAACAAAAATCCTGTCAAAACATTAACCCCTACTTTATTTTCATAAAAACGATAGATTTGGTTATGATTATTGATATTGAAAGCATTACAGATAAAACCTATAAATACCTGAGATAAGATGCAACAGACAATCATGGACACAATACCTATCCATGTTTTATTGTCTCCAAATATCCTTTTCCCATCCCTGAATTTTCTGTTACAGTCAATCGGATATTTATACTTTTTATAAAAATTTGTTTTTACAAAAAGCATGTTCAATATACCACCCAATATAACGGATAACATCGTTAAATACATATCTAAAATTATCATATATTTTCTGTTATGATCCAGCGCATCCCAAATAGGATTGCCTGCCGGGTCTTTCCTCTCTTGTTTACACAAATTTAGTGATAAAAACTATTCCCTCTACAATAAAAAAAGCAAATCCCTGCATTAAAACAATACCCGAACCAATATCTTTTGCTAATCGAATCTCCTCATTGTATTCACCTGATATAGCATTTGCAACATGTTCAATAGCTGTATTCGCTAATTCAGCCATCAAAACTCCACTTGTTACAATTATGTACAAAATGTAATCCAGTTTTGTTGATTTTAATAAAATATTTAAAATCAGAAAAAATAAGGCAATAAAGAAATAATATTTAAAATTTTTTTCTGTTTTAAAAGCATACTTCATTCCCTTGACAGCACATTTAATACTGTCTAAAAAAGTTATATTTTTCATAATGATTTAGTGCCTTTCAAATCAGCTTGCTGAAAATACTTTTAGATTTCAAAAATGCAGTTCCATGATAGATACGTTTCCCAAGCAATGACTATATACCTATCACAGAACTGCCTTCTGATTAAAACATTTATTCTTTATTCCACATCAACCTTCACCTTCGGTAAATGCCAGATATCATCCACATATT
>ERZ772897.3948-NODE-3948-length-10323-cov-2.811940_pt1 | contig 10323 bp, 6 predicted proteins | sample MGYA00512125_ERZ772897 | MGnify/ENA primary metagenome ERZ772897 (study PRJEB29015, sample SAMEA2737660) | human gut metagenome | biome: human gut; feature: human-associated habitat; material: faeces | place: China | collected 2012 ... | reverse complement strand
TGCATACTATTTCATTGCAACATTTATTTCAATTGATAAGATTATCGGACGTATTTATCCATTATTTGGTATATGTCTTATCATTATGGCACTTGGTGTTGCACTTGGTATATTTACTCACTCACAGTACCAGATACCAGAGATATGGTCACACTTCACTAATATGCATCCTAAGGCAACTCCAATATGGAGTGTAATGTTCATAACAGTTGCCTGTGGTGCTATATCAGGTTTCCACGCAACACAGTCACCTCTTATGGCTCGTTGTATGAAGTCAGAGAAGCAGGGACATTTCGTATTCTATGGTGCAATGGTTGCCGAAGGTATTATCGCTTTAATATGGGCAGCAGCAGGCTGTTCAATCTATGAAGTAACAGATGGTTTAAGCACAGGCTTAAGTGCAATACTTGCCAATGGACAGTCAGCAGCTATATATGATGTATGCTCAAAGACAATGGGTGGTGTTGGTGTTGCACTTGCTATGATAGGTGTTATTGTATGCCCTATCACATCTGGTGATACAGCTTTCAGAAGTGCAAGACTTGTACTTGCAGACTGGTTCAAGATTGATCAGGGTAAGTACGCTAAGAGACTTATGCTTTGTGTTCCATTACTTGCAGTTGGTGCATTTGTTGGACACCTTGATTACACAATTATATGGAGATACTTCAGCTGGACAAACCAGACACTTGCTATGATAGTTCTCTGGACAGCTAGTATGTTCTTATTCAAGGAAAAGAAGAATTACTGGATTACAGCAGTTCCTGCAACATTTATGAGTGCTGTTTCAATGACATATTTCTTCTATGCAAAAGAGTGTCTTAACCTTGGTACAAAGGTAGCTTACCCAGCCGGTATTATAATTGCCGCAGTATTCTTTGGAATATTTATGTATGCAACAAGAAAGCATACAAAGGAAGCTGCTTAATACATAACAGTAGTAATAGAATATAATGATAAGCAGCCATATGAAGCAGGTTAGCTTATTAGAATAAAAGGAGGGAAGTCCTCAGGATATATTCCCTCCTTTTATATATTATGATATGAGTGCAGAAGATGAAGTGAATTATTATTAAATATGAATTGTATTATAATGTATTTGTATCATAATTATAATGATATTGTTGAAAAGGAGTTGATTGCTATGCTTTTTAAGCCGCATTGTTTATCCAGAACAACACTTAGCAAGGAAGAGCTTGTAAAAGACAGAAAGAATTGCAGAAAGTTTGGTCCCTGTGGTGTTGGCGAAAAGGCTATATATCTTAATAGCTTTTATTTTGACAGGAGATATTATATTCCACTGTCCAATGTTAAAAGAATATTTAAGAGAGTTGCTATGAGTAAAGGAGGATTTACTGGCAAAGGATTATTTGCAACAATTCCTTATCTTGTTGTTGAGTATGATAACGGAGAAGAGAAGCAGTGTAATTTCAAGTTTGAAGAAAATGTAGATTCTCTTCTTGCATATATTAAACAGACACACCCGTATATAAGACTTCACAGTGAAGAAGCTGAGAAACGTCTTAAACAAAAAGAAAGACTTAAAGAACAGAAGAAAGCAGTAGCAATCAGTAAAGAAGCTAAGGCAAATGTAGCAGTGCTTAATAACTGTATGGAATATCTTAACCGTAAGGAGGAGTTAAGCATACAGTTAAGTGCAGGAGCTAAGAGAAAGAGAGTATATGACAGAAGCAATCCTGCTTACAAATGGGTTGCACTCAGTATAACACTTCTTGGGGCAGCAGCTCTTATATATGGAATATTTGCTCTTATAACACACGCCGGTTTTGCTGTATATTTCTTATTATTTGGACTTGCGGCAATATTCCTTTTTTCAAGTGCCAATGTACTTCCAACAGCGAAGAATAATAAGAAATACATAGAGAGCCACCTTATGAGTGCGGTTGAGGATATGGAAGAATATATACACAATTATCCAGACTTCCCAATTCCAGCGTGGTATGCTCATCCAGTTGTTCTTAAGAGAATGATTGATATTATTGAGGAAGGCAGAGCGGTGAAAGCAGATGAAGCACTTGAAGTATTAAAGAGCGATTTAAAGGCACTTAATTCAAGCGTTGCAGTTGAACAGGAAGAATATGATGAGATAATGGCTATAAAGCCAATGTTCTTAGTAAGGGAGTATCAGTAACTGACCTTATAAATTAATATTAAATTGACACTTTTAATAATGCCTATAAAAGATTATTCTTTCATAATAACAATTAATACATACAAGATATGTATGTTTTAGCTGTTAATTATTACTAATGACTCGTATGCAGATTAATATATATTGCATACCAGATTGGAGGACTTTATGAAAGAAAAATCAAAAAGTATTATTCAGGCTGTTATCGGTGCAGTTATTATGATTATCGGTATTGTGCTTTGTGTTAATACATATGTTGTAAAGGGTAATAAAGCATATGCATTTTCATTACTCGTCACAATAATTGGTGCAGTAGTATTAATCTCGGGCTTATATAATACATTCTGCAAGTCAGAGAAAAAGCCGGTTGATGCCAAAGTTATAGCACAGGCAGCACTTTGTGCAGCATTATGTTATGTTGGTGCAACATTTATTAAGATTGATATTCCGGTAGGAACAGAGAGAACTATGTTTCATTTTGGTAATGTATTCTGCGTTCTTGCAGCATTACTTATAGGCGGTACATGGGGCGGTCTTGCAGGAGCTGTGGGTATGACAATAAGTGATCTTACAACAGCCTATGTTACAAGTGCACCTAAGACATTTATATTAAAATTATGCATTGGTCTTATTGTAGGATTTGTAGCACATAAGTTATTCAAGATATCAAAGGAGCATTCTGCTAAGTATATTACTGTAGCAACAATAGTTTCAAGTATATGCGGTATGGCTTTCAATATTGTGGCAGACCCGGTGGTTGGTTATTTCTACAAGACATATCTTCTTGGAGTACCTCAGGATTTAGCTAAGGCACTTGCAAAGATTGGTGCGATAACAACAACAGTTAATGCTATTATAGCAGTAATTGTAGCTTCAATACTTTATATTGCCTTAAGACCAGTTATGAAGAAGACAGATATGTTAAGAGATTTATAAAATGTTGACAACAGATAATAATTCTGTTATTCTTTCGTATGAATAATAAAAGACAGTTCGTTTGTACCATCCTGTCTTAAAATAAAACCAGGGCTTCAAAACTTAAAATCTGTATAATATGCAATGTATGATAATATGCGTTGTGATCAGATAGAACCATTAAAATGGCGTGTCAGTTGTGAGGTAACTGGCACGCCATTTTATTTAATAGGAAATTTTGATAGAAAATCTAAGGAGCAGATATGTACACATTAAAAACAGAACACAGCTTCGATGCCGCACATTTCTTATACGGCTATGAGGGCAAATGCAGTAACATACACGGACACCGCTGGAGAGTTGTAGCAGAGGTATCAAGTGATGAACTTGAAACAACAGGACAGAACAGAGGAATGTATGTTGACTTTGGAGATTTAAAAAAAGATTTAAGAGAAATCGTAGATTACTTAGATCATAGCCTTATTATAGAAACCGGAAGTTTAAAGGAAACAACACTGAAGGCTTTACAGGATGAGAATTTCAGGATAATACAGTTTGCTTTCAGACCAACAGCAGAGAATATGGCGAAATATTTTTATGATAAAATGAGCGGCAGGGGATACAAGGTGAAACAGATAACTGTTTATGAGACACCGAATAATTCTGCCTCTTATACACAGGATTAGACGTATATACATAAATGTAAGGTATACAGAAATAGGATTAGATGTATATACATAAATATAATATATACAGAAATGAGGAACATATGAGCGAACAGATATTTAATGTCGTAGAACATTTTGCTAGCATTAACGGAGAAGGTGTAAGAGCAGGAGAACTTGCTGTATTTGTAAGGTTCAGAGGTTGTAATCTTGACTGCAGTTACTGTGATACCAGATGGGCAAATGATGTTAATGCTAAGGCAGCTAAGATGAGTGTGTCTGATATTGTTAAGGCAGTGGAAGATGTTAAGATTGACAATGTTACACTTACAGGTGGAGAACCGCTTATTCAGGCAGGGATAGACAAGCTTATAGCACAGCTTCTGATTAGAGGCAGAAACGTTGAGATAGAAACCAATGGAAGCATTGATATTAATAAGGTAAGAGAAAATGTTGAGGGTAACCTTACTACAGCTATGAATGGTCAGGTCATAAACGATATTTATGATAAGGTTAACGATGAAATGGAAAGATTATCAATGACAGCAGATTACAAGCTTGCTGGAAGCAATATGGAACAATATATGAAGCTTGATAATTTTAACAACCTTCAAAGTCAGGACACTGTTAAATTTGTTGTAAGCAGTGAAGAAGATTTAAAGAGAGCATTAGAAATAATAAGACAATATAATCTTACAGAAAAATGCTATGTATATTTTAGTCCTGTATTTGGAAAGATTGAACCTGTAACAATCGTGGATTTTATGAAGGATAATTTGATTAATGGGGCAAGAGTACAGCTCCAGCTCCACAAATTCATCTGGTCGCCAGATAAGAAAGGAGTATAAATTGAAACAAATAGATTCAGAAGCTATAAGATTTCATATAAGAGGAATTCTTGAGGCATTAGGAGATGATCCGGACAGAGAAGGACTGAAAGAAACACCTGACAGAGTTGCAAGAATGTATGAAGAAGTCTTTGAAGGAATGAAGTATTCTAATGATGAAATAGCGGATATGTTTGATAAGACATTTGCAGAAGATGTGGATGACGAGGGCACATCAAGATACGGTGATATGGTAGTTGTAAAAGATATAGATATATTCAGCTATTGCGAACATCATATTGCACTTATGTACGATATGAAAGTGACAGTAGCATATGTTCCTAAAGGCAGGGTTATAGGTCTTAGCAAGATAGCTAGAATAGCTGATATGGTAGGAAAGAGATTGCAGTTACAGGAACGTATAGGTTCAGACATAGCAGATGTAATATGCAAAGTAACAGGTTCAGAAGATGTTGCTGTATTCATAGAGGGCTGTCACAGCTGTATGACAGCAAGAGGAATAAAAAAGACCAACACAAAAACATATACACAGACATTAAGAGGGAGGTTTTATAATGAAAGCAATGGTTTTATGCAGTGGTGGCGTTGATAGTACAACGTGCCTTGGAATAGCAGTCGATAAGTATGGTGCAGAAAATGTTGTGGCACTGTCAATATATTATGGACAAAGGCACACAAAGGAAATTGAGTCAGCTGATAAGGTAACTGAATATTATGGTGTTGAGCATATATCATTGGATCTTGAAAAGATATTCCAGTACAGTGATTGTTCATTGCTTGCACATTCTGATAAAGAGATACCAGAGGAGTCGTATGCAGAACAGATTAAAAAGACTAACGGAAGTCCTGTGTCAACTTATGTTCCGTTTCGCAATGGCTTGTTCCTTTCGAGTGCGGCAAGCATAGCACTTTCTAAAGGGTGTGAGGTTATATATTATGGGGCACACAGCGATGACGCGGCAGGAAGCGCATATCCTGATTGTAGTGATGAATTTAACAAGGCAATGAATGAAGCGATATATCTTGGAAGTGGTAAGCAGTTAAAGATAGAAGCTCCATTTATTAATAAGACAAAAGCACAAGTTGTAAAAATCGGACTAGATTTAAAAGTTCCTTATGAATATACATGGAGCTGTTATGAAGGAGCAGATAAGCCTTGCGGCGTGTGTGGAACGTGTATAGACAGAGCTAAGGCATTTGAGGCTAATGGAGTAAAAGACCCTGCGTTATAAAAAAACGCAGGGTTTATATATTTTTTATAAAATAATTAGCACTCACCTGTTGACAGTGCTAACAACAAGTGATATAACCTGTAATAGGAAATGAGAAAAGAGCATTTTAGAAGAAAAGTAATGAAAAATTGTTCAAAGAATTACAATTGGTCTTTAAAGTGTTATCTGATAATCTTTATTTCCAAGGGAACAATAATTGGGGTTAAGAAAGAGGTGAATTGTATGAACATTCAGAAGTTTACACAGAAATCAATCGAAGCGATTAATAACTGCGAGAAGATAGCTTATGATTATGGTAATCAGGAGATTGACCAGGAACATTTTCTTTATAGCCTTATGACTATTGAAGATAGTCTTATAGCTAACCTTATAGAGAAGATGAATATTGATAAAGATATTTTCTTAAAGAATATTGAACAACTTCTTAATCAGAAGAATAAGGTATCAGGTGATGTTAAGTTATATATAAGCAATGACCTTAATAAGGTACTTGTCAATGCAGAAGATGAAGCCAAGAGAATGGGCGACTCTTATGTGTCAGTTGAGCATTTGATGCTTGCACTTATAGCAGCACCTAACAGAGCAATAAAGCAGCTCTTTAAGACATATGGAATTAACAGGGAGAGCTTTCTTTCAGTACTTGCTACTGTAAGAGGCAACCAGACAGTTACATCAGACAATCCAGAGGCAACTTACGATACACTCAATAAGTACGCTACGGATCTGGTACAAAGAGCAGCCGACGGCAAGCTTGATCCAGTAATCGGACGAGATCAGGAAATAAGGAATGTAATAAGAATTCTTTCAAGAAAGACTAAGAACAATCCGGTTCTTATCGGTGAACCAGGTGTAGGTAAGACAGCAGTTGTTGAAGGACTTGCACAAAGAATTGTAAAAGGTGATGTGCCAGAGAGCCTTAAAGACAAGAAGTTATTTGCTCTTGATATGGGTGCACTTGTGGCTGGTGCTAAATACAGAGGTGAATTTGAGGAAAGATTAAAAGCTGTGCTTGATGAGGTTAAAAAGTCAGAAGGCCAGATTATATTATTTATCGATGAAATTCACACAATTGTAGGTGCTGGTAAGACAGAGGGTTCTATGGATGCTGGTAATATGCTTAAACCAATGCTTGCAAGAGGTGAGCTGCATTGTATAGGTGCGACAACACTTGATGAACACAGACAGTATATTGAAAAAGACCCAGCACTTGAACGTCGTTTCCAGCCTGTAATGGTTGATGAGCCAACAGTTGAAGATACAATATCTATATTAAGGGGGCTTAAGGACAGATACGAAGTATTCCACGGTGTTAAGATTAATGATGGTGCTTTGGTAAGTGCGGCTGTGTTATCAGACAGATATATAACAGATAGATTTCTTCCAGATAAGGCAATTGATGAAGCGTGTGCAATGATTAAGACAGAACTTGATTCCATGCCGGCAGAACTTGATGAAATGCAGCGTAAGATTATGCAGCTTGAAATTGAGGAGGCAGCCTTAAAGAAGGAAACTGATAATCTTAGTAAGGAAAGACTTGAAGCTTTAAGAAAAGAGTTATCAGAACTTAAGGAAGAATTTGGCATACAGAAGGCTAAATGGGATTCTGACAAGACAAAGGTTGATAATATCAGCAAGTTAAAAGAAGAACTTGAAAATGTTAATAACCAGATTGCACAGGCAAAGAGAGAATACAATCTTGAGAAAGCAGCAGAGCTTCAGTATGGCAGGCTGCCACAGATAGAAAAGCAGATTGAAGAAGCAGAAGCCAAGGCCAAGAAAGATGGAAGCGATGATTCTTTAGTACACGAGAATGTAACAGAAGAAGAAATAGCTAAGATTATATCAAGATGGACAGGTATTCCAGTGGCCAAGTTAAGTGAGTCAGAAAGGCAGAAGACACTTAATCTTGATGAAACTCTTCATAAGAGAGTTGTTGGACAGGACGAGGCTGTAACCAAGGTTACAGAAGCTATTATCAGGTCTAAAGCTGGTATTAAAGATCCAAGCAAGCCAATTGGTTCATTCTTATTCTTAGGACCAACTGGTGTAGGTAAGACAGAGCTTGCAAAGACACTTGCAGAGAGTCTGTTTGATGATGAGAATAATATAATAAGGCTTGATATGTCGGAGTATATGGAGAAATATTCAGTATCCAGACTTATCGGAGCGCCTCCGGGATATGTAGGATATGATGAAGGTGGACAGCTTACAGAGGCAGTCCGCAGGAAACCATATTCAGTAGTATTGTTTGATGAGGTTGAAAAAGCCCACCCTGATGTATTTAATGTGCTTCTTCAGGTTCTCGATGATGGACGTATAACAGATTCACAAGGTAGGACAGTAGATTTTAAGAATACGATCATAATTCTTACAAGTAATATCGGTTCAACCTACCTTCTTGATGGAATTGATGAGAATGGTAATATTAAAGAGGGGGTTGAGGAACTTGTTATGGGAGATCTGCGTAACAGCTTCAGACCAGAATTCCTGAACCGTCTTGATGAGATTATTATGTTCAAACCTCTTAATAAGGATAATATAGGAAGTATTATTAACCTTCTTATTAATGATGTCAACAGAAGACTCGAAGATAAGGAACTTAAGGTTGTATTATCTGATACAGCTAAAGATTATATCGTTGACCATGGTTTTGACCCAATGTATGGTGCAAGACCTCTTAAGAGATATGTCCAGAAGAGCGTTGAGACACTTGCCGCTAAGCTTATACTTGCCGGCGATGTATCGACAGGGGACAAGATTCTTATAGATTGTGAAAATGGTACTTTAGTTGCTAAAGATATGAAATCATAATTTACTTCATTAGGTAACTTAAAGCGGTATATTTAATATATATACTTAAAGAAAGCTATATGTAAGGTTGTAATAAATGTTTTGAATAAATCGGACATTTGTTATAGCCTTCATATAGCTTTTTTAATAATTATACAAATTGGTTAGTCTTAGGATTGTATACATAATTGATAGCGGTGAGTTTGTCTGTGATACTGCTCTCGTCAACCATATAAGTCTTACATAATTCTGTGAGTGAGCTGTAATTATCCCTTAACTGCATGTTAACAAAGCTAAGAAGCATAACCGGGTCTTTAGGTAAATTATTCATAAAATCCTCATTTCTATACATTTTATATGTCTATATTGGTAACAAGAATTATAATACGACGCTCTAAAGGCATATGCAAATTGTAATTGAAATGTATGTTAATAAATACACAATTAGTTTACAAGTAATAAAAAACGTGCTATTATTCATATAAATAGAGTGCAAAATTACTAATATAATATTAGCGGATTTAATACAATATTTATATCAGGATTGTATGGTTTATATGCTGTATGGTCTTAGGTTGTATAAAGAGGTGGATTTCTATAGGGTGCAGTGGTTTTATAGGAATTTACGGATGGGGGACATATGTTAATATCAGAGGATATTTATAATAACAAATCATCAATGATGTATTGTATGGCATCATTTAATTCTTCATATCTTGTGCTTTTTGCAGATGACTATTTTTATAATTATGCAGGAAAGCTTGTTAATATTATTATCACAGAGATGATACATCCTGATTATGTGGGTGAATTTAAAAATGTATGTGAGAGTCTGAAAGAATCAGGTCAGTCCCAGAGAATTATAACGTGTATAAAAGGTGGTGACGGACAGTATTTTCTTGTTCATATGAGCCTTGCCAATCATGGGAATATCATTAATGAAGAGGCGGTTATAGATATGAATGTAGTTAACATTTTTATGATGGAGAAGAAATATACAAGGCTTCATAATGATGTGAACAAATACAGGACATATTTGTCAATGTATAATGATTATATGTTTGATTATGATACCGTAACAGATATGTTTTCCCTATATATATACAGAAGCTTCAAGGCAACGATAATATGCAAGATGACACTTGATAAATTCGAAAAGGTGTATATGGAATATCTAAATAATGCAAGACAAAAGCAGGATTTTACAGATTTTGTTAATAAAGTCCGTAATGCTAATGAGGGGTTTAATGGTGAGATTACAGGACCGCTTATTACAGATATGTCCAAGCTTGTTGTATATAACATTGATTGTAAGCTTACATATAAGAATAACAGAGACAGGGTTGTAATTGGGATTATCAAGTCAATTGATAAGCAGAATGAGGTCAGTTATTATGCCACACAGGAGGGGAAGGATTTCTTTACAGGGCTTCTTAATAAAAGAGCCTGCAAGGAATATGTGCAGGACTCAATTGCAACTAATAAAGATATACATTATATGGCTATGATAGATATAGATAATTTTAAAAATGTCAACGATACATATGGGCATCTGTATGGGGATAAAGTTATATTAAAAGTTGCCGCTATTATTAACAGCGCACTTAATGGAAGAGGTATTGTTGGAAGATTTGGAGGAGATGAGTTCTTTATATTTACGAATTGGATAACTAAGGAAAGCCAGCTGCGTTCTATACTTACATTTATCAAGCAGAAAGTAA
>ERZ772897.3947-NODE-3947-length-10323-cov-6.478866_pt1 | contig 10323 bp, 12 predicted proteins | sample MGYA00512125_ERZ772897 | MGnify/ENA primary metagenome ERZ772897 (study PRJEB29015, sample SAMEA2737660) | human gut metagenome | biome: human gut; feature: human-associated habitat; material: faeces | place: China | collected 2012 ... | reverse complement strand
ATCGCGCTCATCTATACTGCGGCCGAACTTCTTCTTACGCTCACGAACCCGCTTCTTGGCGTTTAAAGACAATTTTGCGCAATACAATCTTTAAAAATTCTCTTTACGGATGTGCTTCATTTTGCTAGAATCAAAGTAAATACAGCATAAAAATAAGAATCCGTATCAGCTCTTCCTGCTGATACGCTCGAAAGGAATCCTCTATGACACAAGAAAAAGAAGACTTGCTGCTGCTGGATAGGCAGCTCTGCTTTCCCATCTACGCTTGTGCGCGCAAGATTGTCGCGGCCTATCATCCCTTCCTCAAGGAGGTTGGCCTGACGTATACGCAATATGTGACGATGATGGTCATCTGGGAAAAAAAGACTGTCTCCGTCCACGACCTCGGGCAGCGCCTGTACCTCGATTCCGGCACGCTCACGCCGGTGCTCAAGAAGCTCGAGCAGCTCGGCTATATCGAGCGCCGCCGCAACACGGAGGACGAGCGCGTCGTCCTTGCCATCCTCACGGAGAAGGGGCAGAAGCTCAAGCAGAAGGCCGCGAGCGTCCCTGAAGAGATGGGCTGTCACCTGGCGGAGTCCGGCGTCGTCCTCACGCCGGAGGAGGTCACGGCGATGAAGGCAGAGCTCTATAAGATCCTCGAGGGGCTTCGGTGAAAGAAGCACAACACAGGGCCGGTGCCACGCACGAAGTGCGTGGCACCGGTCCTGTTATATCACGGTAGGAAGCGGTGGCGTCCTTCAGGGCGCGGCTTTCAGGCAGGCTGCGACGCATTCCTCTACCTCGGACATCGCCGTCGTAGGCTCGAAGCGCGCGACGACAGCGCCCTCGCGGTTCACGAGGAACTTCGTGAAGTTCCATTTGATGGAGTCGCCTTCGAGGTAGGAGGGGAAGTTTTCCTTGAGGGCTTTCGTGAGCATCTCCGTATAGGGATGCGCGGGATCGAAGCCCTGGAAGCCCTGCTGCTCCGTGAGGTACTGGAAGAGCGGCTGCGCGTTTTCGCCGCGCACATCGCCCTTGGCGAAGATCTGGAAGGTGACGCCGTAGTTCAGGCGGCAGAATTCCTGCACCTGCGCGTTGCTGCCCGGCTCCTGCCCGGCGAACTGGTTGCAGGGGAAGCCGAGGATCTCGAGTCCCTTGTCCTTGTACCTCCGGTAGAGCTCCTGCAGTTCCTTGAACTGCGGTGTGAAGCCGCACTTGCTGGCGGTGTTCACGATGACGAGAACCTTGCCGCGGTAGTCAGCGAGGGATTTTTCCTCGCCCTTGTTCGTCTTGACGATGAAATCATAGATGCTCATGGGAGTACCTCCTTATGTTTCCTTATTTCTTTTCTTTGAATACGCTTTTGGGCTGGCCGCAGATGGGGCAGACGTAGTCGTCCGGCTCCTCGTTGATGTCGCCTTCGTGCTCATAGCCGCAGACGGGGCAGATGTAGGTTTTCTTCGCCTTGGCGGGCTCCGCGAACTGCGGGTATTTGTCGAGGATCTCCCGCATCATGACGCCGTGATGTCCCTCCTGGCGCGCGAAGACTTCCATCTCATCAGCTGCCTCCGAAAGGCCGGCTGCGCGCATCTTGTCCGTGATGGCCTGGATCTGCGCTTCGCCGTTCGTCTCGGCCTTCTCGAGGCCGCGCACGAGGCTCCAGAAGTTCTGCGGGTATTTGCCGATCAGCGTCGCGTAAAAGCCGGCGTGTACGGCCTCCTGATTCGCGGCCTCGATGAAGATGGGCGCGATGTCATCGTAGCCCTGCTCCTTCGCGAGACGCGCCAGCGCGTAGTACATCATCGTGCCGTTGGCCTCGGCCTGCATCATGTTCCGTGCGAGATCCTCAAATTCCGTTCCTTTGGCGATGTTAAAAATGCTCATGATTTTTCCTCCTATATACTCGTATTGCTCTCCTGAAATATTTAAGGAACTACTGGGGGACGTTGCCTTAGTTCTCCGGCTGGCTGAAGGCGCCTGCGCTGAAATGGATGATGTACTCCTCGGCACCGGCGACGGGCATCCAATAGCCGAATGCCTTGCCGGACGGACCGTCGTACTTCGTGCAGACCGTGCGCGCCTCATCGACGGCCCGGTTGCACAGGCAGCCCTTGTGGCGCTCAGGAGCGCCGATGCTGCTGCACTTGATCTGGTCGCTCAGGCCGAGCGAGGCGGCCTTGGGATTGACCGCATAGATCTGCCGGTTCTTCTTGATCAGCATGACGGGCTCCGGGAAGTGATCCCACATCGCGTGGAATGCGCAAATAACGTCCGATTGTTCCATGATCATCTCTCCTTTTACTGCAAGGGCGATGCACAATGTCCACGAAGTGGACGTTTGTGCAGGTAACTTTGTGGGTGGGAATAGGTATTGTTACGCTGCTAGGCTCGTAATGGTTTGCTCAGGACGCCAGCAGGGCATCAATCTTTGCCTTGTCGAAGCCGAGGACGTAGTCCTTGTCATTGGCGGTGATGATGGGGACGAGGGTGTCGCCCGTGAGCTTTTCGCAGGCGAGGCGGTCGTCATCGTTTTCCTCGATGTTGTGGACCTCGAAGTCGATCTGCTTGCTCTTGAGGTACTTCTTCACCTTGTCGCACCAGGGGCATTCGTTGATGGAATATACTTTTACCATGTTGTTTCCTCCTTTATCTTGACACGCCTGTTTAGCGGCTGCTTGCGCGTTTGATCTGTTCGATGTATTTTCCGGCGAGGAGCGCGGCGGTCGTGCCGTCGGCGGCTGCCGTCGTCAGCTGGCGGATCTCCTTCTCGCGGACATCGCCTGCGGCGAAGACGCCGGGGATGTCCGTCCGGCAGTCCTCGCCGGCGCGGATACGGCCCTCGGCGAGCGGCAGCTCCTGCGCGAAAAGCTCCGTGTTCGGCACGACGCCGATGTTGACGAAGATGCCGTCGACGGCGAGGGAACGCGTCTCGCCGGACGCCTTGTCGCATACGTCGATGGAGCTGAGCCAGCTCTCGCCGTGCAGCGCCTGTACCTCCGTGTCCAGCAGGATCTCGGCCTTGGGATTTTCCCGCAGGCGCTGGACGGATACCTCATCGGCGCGGAACGTGGAGCGGTGGATGAGGTAGAGCTTCCGTGCGTATTTCGTGAGGAAATTCGCCGCGTCGACAGCGGCGTTGCCGCCGCCGATGACCGCGATGGTCTTGCCTTGGTAGCGCTGGCCGTCACAGAGCTCGCAGTAGTGGACGCCGCGGCTCGCGTAGCGGCGTTCCTCCGGCAGCGGCAGGCGCCGCCGGTTCATGCCGGAGGCGATGATGACGGCAGAGGCCTCGTAGATATGGTCGGCCGTCTCGATGATCTTGGGCGTCTCCTTGAAGGAAACGCGCTCGATGGTATCGAACTCATCGAGGATGGCGCCGAAGTGTTCCGCCTGCTGCGTGAGTGTCTCGATGAGTTCCTTGCCGTTGACTTGCAGGAAGCCGGGGTAGTTCTCGATGTTCGTCGCGTTGGCGATCTGGCCGCCGACGATGCCGTTTTCGAGTATGAGCACGGAGAGCTGCAGGCGGCTCGCGTAGAGAGCGGCCGTGAGGCCGGCCATGCCGGCACCGATGATGATGACGTCTTTCTGGAGGATTGGCTTCTTCATAGCATACATCCTTTCTCCTGGCCAGCGCCTTTTGCGCGGTTATCTCAGTAGGATTCGTTTGGCGAACGCGTAGGCGTCCGCGATGTCCGCCGTATTGGGACGGCCCCTGTGCAGCAGTTTGAACTGGCCGCGGCAGTAGAAATTGTCTTTTTCGACGCGGAGGCCTTTCTCAGTGAGTGCTTTCGAGAGAGGGATAGGCGCGCTCCGCGAGCGCGGAGTTGGAAAAGATGGCGACGCGGCCGACTTTCTTTGGGTCGAGCGACGTGATGAAATCTTTGACCTTCCGGTCGATGCCTGCCCAGTAGACGGCCGCGCCGAGGAAGAGGAGATCGGTCTTCTCAGCTATGGGAGTGTCGATCGTCAGCGCCTGTGTGTCAGCGGCGGCGGCGATGGCGTCGGCGAGCCTTTTCGTGTTGCCCGTCTGGGAGAAATAACGTACTTGTGTTTTCATTTTCGATGTCTCGCTTTCCTTAGTTTGATTCTTGATGACGCCGCCGCCGCGGAGGATTCCGCTTTGTTTGGCCGCTTCATATCGTATGGCTTTATTGTATTTTATAAAATAGATTTTGTCAAATAAAGTTTTGAAAAATATTTTCACCAGAAGTGATTTCAAATGCAATGGAATGGGGAATAAATCTTCTTTTTTCATGTTCTTTTGAAGGATTTCGGGAAGTTAGCACGAATAACAATGATAGACTAGAGAAATGTCCTATGATGGAATCGCGGCTTGGCGACAGGACAATCGATGAGTGTACGGAATTGAGGGAGTTGTTGGCATGAAAAAGTGGAAAATAGTTTTCCTGCTCGTGTGCGCGGGAATTATGGCGCTCGCTGCAGCAGGTTGCGGCGGCAGCGGTGGCAGTGATGGGAAAACGATTGCTTATGTTGCGCATGACAAGCAGACTGGGTTCACGGGCGTCCTCTACGAGGCGGTCAAAGCGGCCGGGGAGAAGGAAGGCTTCACCGTGGACTTCTATGATGGGAAGCTCGACAGCAATGAGCAGATCGACCTGATGAACCAGGTCATCGAGAAGAAGCCGGCGGCAATCGTCCTGCTGCCGAACGATGCGGCGGCGCTGACGCCGTCCGTCGAGAAAGCGAACGCGGCGGGTATTCCCGTGCTCGTGACGAATCGCGACATCGCGGGCGGCAAGACAGCACAGGTGCACTCAGACGAGCGGCAGGCGGGACGCCTGCAGGGCGAGTACATGGCAAAACATCTCAAACAGGGCGCGAAGATCGTCTATTTCTTTGGTGACACCACGCTGGTGTCGGCGCACGAACGCTGGGAAGGCTTCAAGGAGGCCTGCCTCGACAAACGCCCGGATATCGAGTTGCTCGCCTCTACGGATGCCGACTGGAGCAAGACGGAGGCCATGAAAGACATGACGCTCTGGCTCAGCGTCTTCCCAGAGATCGACGCGATTGTCGCGGGCAATGACGATATGGCACTCGGCGGCATCGCGGCGATGAAAGGCGCGGGCCGCTTCAGCAGCGATATCCTCGTCACAGGCGTCGATGCGAGTGACGAGGCGGTCAAGGCCGTCGCCGCCGGCGAGATGGCGCAGACGGTCAAGCAGGACGCAGACGGTTCTGCCGTGGTCATCATCGATCTCATCAAGAAGATGGTGCAGGGCGGTCAGACGACGGACGACGAAAAGGTGCCGTTCATCGAGATCACGAAGGCGAATGTCGCCGACTACGTGAAGTGAGCAGGGGGTGTGTCTGTTGAAGGATCTCAGTGTCAGAATCAAAGTCCTGCTGCTCGCCGCCATCATGCTCGCCATTACCTGCATCGTGGCCGCGGTCGGCATTTTCGCCAATCATCAGTCGAAGCAGGCGACGGATGATATGTATAACCATAATCTTATGACGACGCAGTATCTCAACGATGCGACGGCGCAGATGAAATTCATCGAGAGCGATATCAACTACCTCCTGCTCACGAGCTATCCGCCGGAGAATAAGAAGATCCTCTTCGATGACCTGAAGGGGAAGACGAAGACCATCCAGGCGGACATGGAGAAGATTAAGGAGATCGACAAGAGCGAGCGCGCGCAGAAGGCGCTCGAGGCGCTGGCGCAGGACAGCGATGCGTTCCTCGCGGGCATCGATGCCTCGACGGGGCTCACGGATTCCGCGGAAGACCGGGCGAAACTCCTGCAGAACATTGACAAGGCGAAAGCGATCAATGCGGGACTCGCCGAGCTCACACCGGACAACGTCCAGCAGGGCAAGGAGCTCTTCGAGGCGAGCAACGCCGTCTATGACCGCACGATCAAGATCTTCCTCGCGATCCTCCTCGCGGGTCTCGTCATCGGCGTCGTTGCGGCGCGCGTGATCGCGAACGGCATCGCAAAGCCGCTCGGCGCGTCCGTCGGTCTCCTCAACGCAGTGGCGGACGGTGATCTCACACAGGAGGTAGCGCCGGGGCTCGCGAACCGCCGCGACGAGGTCGGTGAGATGATCGCCGCGCTCGACAAGATGCAGAAATCGCTACGCGCGTTCCTCCACGACGTGCGCACAGAGGCGGAAAATAGCGCCGCGATGGTCGAGGAGGTCCAGGGCCTCGTCGGTGAGCTCAACGACGGCGCGCAGGATATGTCGGCCGCGACGGAAGAGATGGCGGCGGGCATGGAGGAGACAGCTGCCTCGACATCGAACCTCCAACACCTCTCCGACCAGGTGAGTCAGAGTATCCTCGCCACGGCAGAGGATGCGAAGAAGAGCGAGAGCTACACGAACGAGGTCGCCGCGCGTGCGAGCGAGCTCAAGAAGAAGATGGACGAGGCGCAGGCGAGCGCCCAGAGCGTCTATCATTCCACGAAATCGTCGGTCGAGCAGGCCATCGAGGCGGCAAAGGTCGTCGATCATATCGAGGCGCTCACGAACGACATCACGGAGATCGCTGAGCAGACGAACTTGCTCGCGCTCAACGCAGCCATCGAAGCCGCGCGCGCGGGCGAGGCTGGCCGCGGCTTCTCTGTCGTTGCCGAAGAGGTGCGCAAGCTCGCGGAGCAGAGCCAGCAGACAGCGGAGAAGATCCAGTCGCTCACGGGCCGCGTGACCGGCTCGGTGCAGGACCTCTCCCAGGGCGCATTCGGCCTCCTGCAGTTCATGGAGCAGAACGTCAGCAAGGACTACGAGCTCATCAACAAGACCGCGGATCAGTACCGCGACGACGCCGACTACCTGCGCGACTTCGCGCGCAAGAGCAACGCCTCGTCGCAGGAACTCGCGGGCGATGTCGAGACGATGAACAACGCGATGGGCGAGATCGCCAAGGCGACGCAGGAAGAAGCGACGGGCAATACGACCGTCGCCGAGAAAGTCACGCAGGTCGCGGACAAGGCGAATGCCATCCTCGCGAAGGTTCACGCCTCGCAGGAGGGCGCCGACAAGCTCAAGCAGCAGGTCGAGCGATTCAAGGTGTGAACGCGACGCAGGTAAGCGTTTCGGCGTGAACGACCATATGGTGTAAGACAAGAACGGAGCCCCCGCGTGTGCGGGGGCTCCGTTTTGCGTGGATGGAGGCAGGGAAGTGCCGAGGTGTTAGTGCGATGCTCCAGGATTGCTTCAGCGCGTCGGCGGCGCAGGGCGCCGGCGCCAGAGCCAGTAGCAGCCTGCCGTGCAGGCGATGACGAGCGTGCAGGTCGTGCCGTACATGAACGTGTAGCCAAACTGCGCAGCGACGACGCCTAAAAGCAGCGCCGCGAGGCCGACGCTGATGTCGAGCGACCAGAAATACGTCGCCGTCGCCACGCCGGCGCGCGCGGGTGGCGCGCTCGAGACGGCGAGCGTCTGGAACGCGGGGGAGAGCGCGCCGAAGCCGATGCCGAGCAGGGCAGCGGCGACGAGGAGTCCCGCGAGGCTGCTCACGAGGCTGAAGAAGACCATGCCGGCGGCGAAGAGGGCGAAGCCTGGGTAGACGGTCCAGTCCGGCCCCTTCGCGTCGAACAGCCTGCCGATCACGGGACGCGTGAGGATGATGACGAGCGCGAACACGACGAAGAAGAGGCTCGTCTCCTGCTGCAGGCCGAGGCTCTTCGCGTAGAGCGGGATGAACGTGAGGATGCCGCCGTAGGCGAAGAAGACGAGGCCGCCGAGCAGGGAGGGCGCGAGGGAGCGCGGCTCGATGATGTCTTTGATGGAGACGCCGCGCCGCTGCCGCTTGGCCGGTGCCGTGACCTCAGGCGGCAGGTGGCGCAGGCTCGCGAGCACGAACGTGAGGGCGGCGAGGGCTGTGAGGAAGAGGAACAGCACGTGGTTGCCGAGATTGCCGACGAGGAGCAAGCCGACGAGGGGCCCGATGACCATCGCAAGATTCGTCGAGAGCGCAAAATAGCCGATGCCCTCACCCTTGCGCGAGAGCGGCAGGATGAGCGCCGCCATCGCCGCTGCCGCCGTCGTCGCAAGTGCGAAGATACAGCCGTGCAGGAAGCGCAGCAGGTAGATCGCGGGCAGTGCCCGTGCGAAGAGGAAAGCGAGCATGATGAAGAAGAAGACGACGGCGGCGAGGCGCAGCAGGCGCTGCTTCTGCACGGCATCGATGAGCCGGCCCGCGAACGGGCGGCAGAGGACGGCGCCGACCTGGAAGGCGGTCATCGCCATGCCCGCCTCGAAATCGCCGCCTGCGAATGTCTCCGCGATGACGATCGGTAAGGCGGCGACCATGATGTACTGTGACATGAAGAGCAGGAGGTTGCTGCCCCCCATGCTGATGAATTCCGGTGTCCAAAGGGGTTCTCTCTGCATAGGCATATCCTTCCTTCCGCTGTGATGTCCCGGGAACGGTACGAGGGGATGTCCGGGCGTGGATTCATTCACTTTACGCCGCCAGCGGGGATTTGTCAACCGGATACGCAGGAAGGGCGCGCGGCGGGGCAGGCGGAGAAAAAAATCCGCCGCCATGCTTGCCATGGCAGCGGATGCGTCCGATGAGGGGAAGCCCTTCTTCAGCGGATGAAATTCGTCATGATCTTCTTTTCCGTGGCCGGGGGCTCGATGCCTGCCTTCTTGCCCGCTTCAAGGCACTTCATAACCCAGGCCATGTTTTCGCCGAGGACGCGCATGATCTGCACGCCTTCCTCGTCGCGACGCACTTCGTCCGGCGTGTTGCCGTGCACCATCGTCCAGTAGTTGGAGCTCACGCTGACCATCTGGTGGTAGGCGACGTATTTCTGGAGCACGTCGAGCGTCGCCGTCGTGCCCGCGCGGCGCGCCGACGCCACGACGGCGCCCGCCTTGTGAGCGAGCAGGGCGCCGGCCTTTCCCGCAAGATGGTCGAGGAACCAGACCATCTCGCCGGACGGCGAAGCCCAGTAGACGGGCGAGCCGAACACGACGCCCTCTGCCGTCTTGAGTTTCTCCGCGACCGCGCTCACGGACTCCGCCGTGGGGAGCGCGTGCAGGATCTCCGTCTCGATGCCGTTCTTCTCGAGCGCCTCGGCGACGATGGAGAGCGCCGTGTACGTGCAGCCTTTCTCGCGGCGGCTGCCGTTCAAGAGTAGAACCTTCATGGGAAGACCTCCTTCAGTGATAGAAGATTTCATTGATATATCAGCCTGATTATATGTCGCAAATAGCAAAAAGTCAAACGAAAATACAGTAGGAAGTAACAGGGAATCCCTACAGAACGCTCAGTCGATGAGCTCGATGCGCTCCTTCTCGAGGAGTGTGCGCCAGCCGCTGCTCACGGGCTCGTCCGTCACGAGTGTTTGGATCTGGTTGAAATCGAGCGCGTGGACGAACGCCGTCTGATTGAACTTGGAATGGTCGACGAGCAGGACGCTCCGCTTCGCCTGCATGGCCATGGATTTCATGAGGACGCCCTCGTCCTCGTTCGACTCCATGATGCCGCGCTCCTTGTCGAGCCCTTTGCAGCTGAAGAAGGCGAGGTCGACGTTGTAGTGCTGCAGCGTGTCCTGTGCGGCCGTGCCGACGAGCGCGCAGGAACTCGAGCGGAGCGAGCCGCCCGTCGAGATGAGATGATAGGGGGAGGCGATGTGGTCGTGCAGGATGCGCACGGAGTTCGTGATGATCGTGAGGTCTTTCTTCTGCAGCAAGTGCGAGAGTAGCGCGAGGCAGGTCGTGCTTGCGTCGACCATGAGGCTGTCGCCGTCGTGGACGAGCGCGGCGGCCTTCTCTGCGATGAACTGCTTGTTCTCGCTCATCATCGTGTTGCGCTTGACGAACGAGATGTCCTCGCGCGTGTGCTCGCTGAGCACGGCGCCGCCGTAGCTGCGGCGCAGGAGGTCCTTGCTCTCGAGTTTCTCGAGGTCACGGCGGATGGTTTCTTCCGTTACTTTGAATATTTTTGCCAATTCTGACACATAGACCTTCTGCTCCTGATTGAGCTTCTCCATGATCTGCCTGCGGCGTTCAATCCCCAACATATGACAAAACACTCTCCCTTGTTATAAAAGATATATCTAATTAATCTAAATTCTATTATAGAGGAAAAGGAAAGAAAAAGCAACAATAAAGCACGAAATCGAAACATCATTCCAAAATTGTATGCAGCATGCGCAGAATTCTCGCTTGGAAGGGTGCCTTCTGGAAATTTTCAGGGAACACGACTATAATAATAGGTTGAAATCTAGGTTGGGAAATGAGAGCATGAAGCGAAGGGACTTTATCAAGTATATCACGTGGTCGGCGGCGGGCGCGCTGCTGCTGCCGCTCGCAGGGCCGCTGCGCGCGGCGGAGGCGGCGTGGCAGGCGGGCGGCGGTGCG
>ERZ772897.3946-NODE-3946-length-10324-cov-4.693738_pt1 | contig 10324 bp, 7 predicted proteins | sample MGYA00512125_ERZ772897 | MGnify/ENA primary metagenome ERZ772897 (study PRJEB29015, sample SAMEA2737660) | human gut metagenome | biome: human gut; feature: human-associated habitat; material: faeces | place: China | collected 2012 ... | reverse complement strand
CTGCTCGACTAAGAGTACCGTCACGCCGTCGCGGTTGATGCTCTGGATAATGTCAAAGACTTCATTTACATAGATCGGGGACAGACCCATGGACGGCTCGTCGAGAACGATGAGCTTCGGATGGCTCATAAGGGCGCGTCCCATGGCGAGCATCTGCTGCTCACCGCCGGAGAGAGTACCGGCGGGCTGGTTCACACGCTCCTTTAAACGCGGGAAACGCTGATAGATCATATTGAGCGTCGCATCCATCTCTGCCTTATCTTTTCTTGTGTAGGCACCGAGCTTCAGATTCTGGAGAACGGTGAGGGTGGAGAATACACGGCGTCCCTCCGGAACATGGGCGATTCCCATGCTGACGAGCTTGTAGCCGGGGACCTTTGTGATGTCGGTTCCTTCGTACATGATATGACCGGAACGGGCGCTCAAAAGACCCGTCACGGTGTGCAGTGTTGTCGTCTTTCCGGCACCGTTGGCACCGATCAGAGCGACGATTTCTCCCTGATTTACATCGAAGGAGATTCCTTTCAATGCCTGGATCACGCCGTAGTAGACTTCCAGATCTCTTACTTCTAACATTGCCATGATTGTTCGCCTCCTATTCACCGAGATAAGCTTTGATAACTTCCGGATTGCTTAAGACTTCCTGAGTAGGACCTGTGCAGAGGACCTGACCAAAGTTTAAGACGGTAAGACGCTCACAGATACCGCTGACGAGCTTCATGTCGTGCTCGATTAGGAGGATCGTCATTCCGAAATGATCGCGGACAAAGCGGATCGTATCCATCAGCTCCGCGGTCTCGTTGGGGTTCATGCCGGCAGCCGGCTCATCGAGAAGAAGAAGCTTCGGCTCCGTCGCAAGGGCACGGGCGATCTCGAGCTTTCTCTGTTTTCCGTAAGGAAGGTTGGAGGCCTTAAAATCACATTCTCCGTCGAGTCCGAATACCTTTAAGAGTTCCATGGCTTTCTCATCCATCTCTTTTTCCACCTTGTAGTACCGCGGAAGGCGGAGGATTCCCTCAAGAGTGGAGTAGGTATAGTGGTTGTGAAGTCCTGCTTTTACGTTGTCGAGAACGGAGAGGTCCTTAAAAAGACGGATGTTCTGGAACGTACGGGCGATACCGGCTTTGTTGATGTCGGTAGTGGACTTTCCTGTAAGGTTCTGGCCGTCTAAGAGGATCGTTCCTGTATCCGGCTTGTAAACGCCTGTCAGAAGGTTGAAGATCGTGGTCTTTCCGGCACCGTTCGGTCCGATGAGACCGTAGAGCTGGCCTTTTTCAATGTTGATGGCAAAATTGTTGACAGCCTTTAAGCCTCCGAAGGAGATGCTTAATCCTTTTACATTTAACATGTCTGACATTTTAAGCTTCCTCCTTTCCGGAATGGGCAGCATGCTGCAGTTTTAAGCCGCCGAAGATCCGCTTGCGGAGCGTGATGAACTGCGGAGCGGAGTTGAAGAGCATCGCGAGGATCAGGACGATGGCGTAGATCAGCATACGGTAGTTGTTTAAACCTCTTAAAAGCTCCGGGAGCAGGTAGAGGATAACGGTTGAGATCACGGATCCACGGATGCTTCCGATTCCGCCGAGAACCACGTATACAAGGATCATGATGGACATGTTGTAGCCGAAGTTCTTCGGGAGAGCAGTAAGTGTCGTAAGGTTGTGGGCATAGAGAACGCCTGCAACGCCTGCCAGAGCAGCGGAGATGCTGAACGCCAGCAGCTTGTATTTTGTGATGTTGATTCCGATGGACTCAGCGGCGATGCGGTTGTCACGGATGGACATGATCGCGCGGCCGGTTCTGGAATTTACAAGGTTCATGACAATGATCAGTGTGATCAGGACCAGAATGATGCCGATCGTGAAGGTGGCTGCCTGCGGGGTCCCTGTGATCCCCTGAGGACCCTTGATGAGGACTTCGCCGCCATCCTTTAAGCCTAAGGACATGGAATCCTTGAAGGAGATGTGGAAGCCGTCAGCGTCGCGTCCGAGGAATACGGCGTTTACAAGGTTCTTGATGATCTCGCCGAAGGCAAGAGTCACGATGGCGAGATAGTCACCGCGCAGACGCAGGACCGGGATGCCGATCAGAATGCCGAAAACGGCAGCAACGGCAGCGCCGACAAAGATGGCGATCACAAGGCTTACGGTCGGATCGATCGCGCCCTTCATGCATTTGGAGAAGAGGGCGCCGGAGAAGGCGCCGACACACATGAAGCCTGCGTGTCCGAGGCTCAGCTCACCGAGGATTCCGACGGTCAGGTTTAAGGAAACCGCCATGATCACGTAGATACAGAAAGGAACGAGGAGTCCCTTTAAAAGGCTGGATACATGTCCGGTGCCCATGAGCACTTCCATGATGATCCAGGCAGCAACGACCATGCCGAGCGTGATCATATTGTTGATAAAGAGTTTCTTTTTTGCTGTACTTTTCATGGGAATCACCTACACTTTCTCGTTCAGTTTTTTGCCCAGGATTCCGGTCGGACGTACTAAGAGGACGATGATCAGGACGGAGAATACGATCGCGTCGGAGAGCTGGGAAGAAATATATGCTTTTGACAGGATCTCAATGATTCCCAGAAGGATTCCGCCGATCAACGCGCCGGGGATGGAACCGATTCCGCCGAATACGGCTGCCACGAAGGCCTTGATGCCGGGCATGGATCCTGTGTAAGGAGTCAGGGACGGATAGGCGGAGCAGAGTAAAACACCGGCCACGGCAGCGAGGGCGGAGCCGATCGCAAATGTGAGCGCGATGGTTCCGTTTACGTTTACCCCCATCAGGGTGGCGGCACCGCGGTCTTCCGATACGGCGAGCATGGCCTGGCCGGCCTTCGTCTTGTTGATAAAGGTGGTAAGTCCAATCATGATCACGATACAGGAAACGATCGTCACGAGAGTCTCACCGGTCACTGTGATGGCACCGTCCGCGAACTTCAGAGCCGGGATCGTTACGACAGAGGTAAAGGACTTTGTGTCGGCTCCGAATAAGAGGAGAGCGACGTTCTGTAATAAGTAGCTGACGCCGATAGCCGTGATCAGGACGGACAGCGGAGAAGCGTCACGCAGCGGTTTGTAGGCGACACGCTCAATGACGATACCGAGCACGGTACACACGATGACAGAAAGGAGAACGCTTAAGAAGACCGGCATTCCCATACTGTGTGTCGTGATAAAGACCACGTAGCTTCCGACCATGATGATATCGCCATGGGCGAAGTTTAACATTTTCGCGATTCCATAGACCATGGTGTATCCAAGCGCGATGATCGCGTAGACACTGCCAAGGCTGATTCCATTGATTAAGTAGTTGATAAAACCCGTCATAAATTTTACACCTCGGTATGTTTTCATTAGCTGTGGGCCAGTTTTTCGGGGAACAGTTCAGGCACATCATAACGCAGGGCCGTGAAAGAAACAAGAGGATTGCCGAAGCGACAATCCTCTTAACATGATGCCATTCTTAAATGATCGATTACATCGCCTGATATGCGCCGTCTACGACTTTGACAGCCTTCGGTGCCTTGTGCGGTTCGCCATCCTCTGTCCATGTCATGTCTTCACCGGTAAGACCATTGACTTTGATCTTTAACATAGCCTCTTTCATCTTATCGCAGGTATCGCTTACAGATGTCTCCGGTGTGATGTCAGCCTCTTCCATGGCAGCTTTGATCGCGTAGATCGCGTCATATGCGTCAGCAGCGAACTGGATCGGAGTCTCGCCATAGTTCTCTTTGTAAGAAGTTACAAATTTCTGGGTAAGCTCATCCTGAGCGTCAGCAGCAAACGGAGTTAAGAGCATTAAACCTTCAGCAAGCTTTGTATCAAAGTTCTCAACCTGAAGGATACCGTCCATACCGTCGCAGCCGAAGAATTTCGGAGCGTAGCCCATGGTGTCAGCCTGCTTGAGGATCAAGGATGCCTCTGTGTAGTAGATCGGAAGGAATACGAGGTCAGCGCCTGCGTCCTTTGCCTTCTGGAGCTGTGTGGAGAAGTCCTTGTTGGAATCTGCTGTGAATGCCTCGGCGTCCACGATCTCAAGACCCTGGTTTGCAGCCTCAGCAGCGAATTTCTCGTAGATACCGCTGGAGTATACATCGGAGCTGTCGTAGATCACTGCGATCTTTTCCGCAAGCTTGTTCTCAGCAATGTAAGTTGCGGATGCAGCACCCTGATCCGGATCGGAGAAGCATACACGGAACACGTTCGGGTTCTGCGCACACTCAACAGAAGAGCCGGACGGTGTGATCTGGAACATATTGTCAGCATTCGTCTTATCTGCAACAGCTACACACGGAGCGGAGGTTACAGTTCCCATGAGAACCTGCACGCCCCAGTCTTTTAATGTGTTGTAGGCATTGACGGATTTCTCGGCGTCGTGCTCGTCATCCTGGAAATTAAACTCGATCTGGTATCCGTTGATGCCGCCGTCAGCGTTGATCTCATCAACAGCGATCTGTGCGCCGTTCTTAACTGCGAGACCATATACAGCAGCTGCGCCTGTGACCGGGCCGATACCGCCGATCTTGAATACTTTGTCGGAAGATGCTTCGCTGGAAGCGCCAGCAGCGGCTGTTGTCGCGTCAGCTGCTGCAGCGGCAGTTGTCTCGGTTGTGGAAGATGAGCTTCCGCAGGCAGTTAAAGAAGCAGCCATTGCAAGTGCAAGGCTTAAACTTAAAACTCTTTTTTTCATAATTGATTCCTCCTCTGGAACTTGTTATCATGATAACCGTTCAACGCTCTGTTGAGTTGCAGTGAAGCGGTTAAAGATTATTTTGAATTATAGGGAGTTTGTTTCAGAATGTCAAGCAAATTAATTTTTTAACAAAAAAATGTTGCAGTTTGGCCCAGCAGCGCATGGACCGCAACGACCAGAGCCGGTGTGCCTTTGCGGAATGGCGGTTCGGATTGACAAAATGACTCACAGTGGATAAAATTTGACATATCAGGAGCCGGGAAAGGAAAACAACAGGCCCGGATCCACCCGAAAGGAGACGTGTTATGACGCTGACGCAGTTAAAGTATGTGATCACCATCGCGGACACCGGTTCCATGAATGAAGCGGCGAAGCTTCTTTTCATATCCCAGCCCAGCCTTTCGTTGGCGCTCAAGGAGCTGGAAAATGAGATCGGGACAGAGCTTTTTAAAAGAAGCAACCGCGGCGTTGTCCTGACACCGGAAGGACAGGAGTTCTTAGGCTACGCGAGACAGGTAACGGAACAGTATAAGCTGATGGAATCCAGATATATTGAGAAAAAGAACGTGAAGAAGAAATTCGGCGTTTCCATGCAGCATTACACCTTCGCGGTAAACGCGTTTATCGAGATGGTAAAGCAGTTCGGTATGGATGAGTACGAGTTCGCGGTCCGGGAAGAGAAGACCTATGAGGTCATTGAGGATGTGAAGACGTTCAGGAGTGAGATCGGGATTCTGTATCTGAACGATTTCAACCGGAAAGTGCTCACAAAGCTTTTCGATGAGTCCGACCTGGAATTCTGCCCTCTTATGGACTGCGGGATTTATGTATATCTCTGGAAAGGCCATCCGTTAGCGAACCAGAAGGAGATCACCATCGAGGAGCTTCAGGAGTATCCGTGTCTTTCCTTTGAACAGGGAAATTACAACTCCTTCTATTTTGCGGAGGAGGTGCTGAGCACCTACAGCTATAAACAGCTGATCAAGGCCAATGACCGGGCGACTTTGTTAAATCTGATGGTAGGTCTTAACGGATATACCCTCTGTTCCGGAATCCTCTGTGATAATTTAAACGGTTCCGATTACTGGGCGGTGAAATTAAAGTCCGACGAGGTCATGACCATCGGATACTTAAAGAGAAAAGGGATTGCCCTGAGCCCGTTGGGACAGAAGTATCTGGAGGAGATCCGAAAGTTCGAGGTTATGTAAGGGGGCTGATTGGCAATAGGTAAAACCTATAGCCAGACACATAGCGTCTGTATTGGACAGCGGCAGGCGGAACGTGGTATGCTGTTAAGATCAGACGAAATGGATGATGAAAAACAGGTTATAATGGAAATATTATTTTAACCTGAAGTTATGCGTGAGTTAACTGCCGGTTATATGACTTATTATAATAAGGAAGAAACTCGTTCAGACAGAGAAAATATCCAGAAACCGGCGTGCAGAATACTGCGGAATGTGGAAAATGCAACAGCAGGAAATTCAGGAAAACTGAAAGGAAGCAATGGAGTAATGCAGACGGACAGAAAAGAAGCGCTCCGCTATCTGGGGCTTGGAAAACATGAACCGGATCCGGAGACGGAGCGGCTTTTGGAGGAATGTATCCGTGAAACGGAAAAAGCGGCGGATCTCAGACATCTGATCCGTGAATATCCGCTTACCATCGAGGATGACGGGACCATCGACGGCGGCTGCTTCCGGGTAAAGAGCGCAAACTTAAAAAAGAACCTGTCCGGCTGTGATTCCGTGCTTGTGATGGCGGCCACCGTGGGGGCGGAGGTAGACAGACTTCTCGCCCGGTACGGAAAGCTTTCTGTCGCGAAAGCAGTGGTCATGCAGGCAGTGGCGGCAGCGATGGTGGAAGCTTACTGCAATGAACTGAATGCCGGGTGGAAAAAGGAGTATCTGGAAAACGGTCTTTATCTGAGACCAAGATTTTCACCGGGTTACGGAGATTTTCCGCTATCGGCCCAGAAACAGATCCTTGACGGACTGGAGGCAGGAAAACGGATCGGGATCACACTGACAGAGGGCTTTCTGATGATGCCGTCGAAGTCGGTGACGGCGGTGGTCGGGGTGAGCCGGACACCGGCAGCCTGTGTGATCGAGGGATGCGAGGCGTGCGGAAAGAAAGACTGCGCGTTTAGAAGATAAGTTGAAGAAGATAGGAGAGAGCCATGGGAATTCTGGAACTGATGAGGGAGAGACGGATTTATTTTGACGGAGGTATGGGAAGTCTTTTGCAGGCCAGGGGTCTGAAGCCCGGCGAACTCCCGGAGACATGGAATCTTTCCAGACCGGAGATCATCACGGAGATCCACAGGGAGTACCTCGATGCGGGATCTGACGTGGTGACGACGAATACCTTCGGTGCAAACCATTTTAAATTTAAAGAGGAGGATGGATACTCCGTAAAAGAGATCGTGACGGCGGCGGTTCGGAATGCAAAAAACGCCATCGCGGCGGCCGGACATGGTTACGCGGCTCTGGACATGGGACCGACGGGAAAGCTCTTAAAGCCATACGGCGATCTGGAGTTTGAGGATGCCTATGAGTCCTATAAAGAGGTGGTCCTCATCGGAAAAGAGGCTGGCGCGGATCTTGTGATCATCGAGACCATGGGAGATGGATATGAGCTGAAGGCGGCAGTCCTGGCGGCGAAGGAGAACAGTGATCTGCCGGTATTTGCGACCGTCACGCTGGATGAAAAGGGAAAAATGCTGACCGGGGGCAACGTGGAGTCTGTGACGGCACTCTTAGAGGGACTGGGAGCCGATGTGATCGGTTTAAACTGTGGTCTCGGGCCGATCCAGCTGCTGCCGTTTATGAGAGATATGGCGAAGGTGTCCTCCTCCCCGATTCTCGTCAACCCAAACGCGGGACTGCCGAGAAGCGAGGGTGGAAAGACTGTTTACGATATCGATGCCGATGAGTTTGCCACGGCGATGCAGGAGATGGCGAGAAACGGGGCGACGGTACTCGGCGGCTGCTGCGGAACGACACCGGAACACATCCATAAGACAAAGCTTGCCTGCGATGATATTCCTGTCTGTGAAATTACGGACAAAAACCGCACGGTGATCTCCTCCTACTCCCACGCGGTGACATTCGGCGGTAGACCGATCCTGATCGGGGAGCGGATCAACCCGACGGGAAAGCCGAAATTCAAGCAGGCGTTGAAGGATAAGGATCTGACCTATATTTTATCCATGGGTGTTGCCCAGCAGGAGAGCCGCGCCGATGTTCTGGATGTCAATGTGGGACTTCCGGGGATCGATGAACCCCAGATGATGGTGGATGTGGTAAAGGAACTTCAGGGTGTTCTGGATCTGCCTCTTCAGATCGACACCTCCGACCCGGTGGCCATGAAGCGGGCGCTCAGGATCTACAACGGAAAACCGCTGATCAACTCGGTAAACGGAAAGAAAGAGGTCATGGAGCAGATCTTCCCGCTGGTAAAGCATTATGGCGGTGTGGTGGTTGCTCTGGCTCTCGATGAGAACGGAATTCCGGAGACGGCGGACGGACGACTTGCTGTTGCGAGAAAGATCTACGAGACAGCGGCATCCTACGGGATCCCGAAAAAGGATATTCTCGTGGACTGTCTCTGCATGGCGGTGAGCTCCGATAAGAACGGGGCGCTCACAACGCTGGAGACCGTGAGAAGAGTGCAGGTTGAGCTTGGAGGAAAGACAGTCCTCGGTGTCTCCAACGTGTCCTTCGGCCTTCCGATGCGTGAGAATATCAACGCCTCTTTCTTCCTTCTCGCAATGCAGAACGGACTTTCTGCGGGGATCGTGAATCCGAATCTGGAAGCCATGATGCAGGCCTATGACAGCTTCCTTGTGCTGTCAGCTCAGGATGAGAACTGCGCGGGATATGTGGGAATCTATGGTCCGAAGGAAGCGGAGAAGAAGAGGCAGAAGGAGATCCTGAAGGCAGCGGCGGTGAATGCGGCTGCTGGGGTGAACGGGGCAGCCGGTGATGGAAGTGCAGGCAGTACCGGAACCGCATCCGCGTCAGGTGCGGCAGATACCGGCTCTGCGTTAAAAAAGAGCATCGTAAAGGGAATGTCTCAGGCGGCAGCCGACGCGGCGAGACTCGCCTTGAAGGATACGGATGCCTTGGAACTCATCAATACGGATATGATCCCGGCTCTCGACGAGGTGGGAAAAGGCTTTGAAGCCGGAACCGTGTTCCTCCCGCAGCTTTTGATGAGTGCGGAGGCGGCGAAGGCAGCGTTCGCCGTCGTGAAAGAGTCCATGGAGGCCAGCGGTGAGGTTCAGGAGAAAAAGGGAAAAGTGATCCTCGCCACAGTTAAAGGCGATATTCACGATATCGGAAAGAATATCGTGAAGGTTCTTCTGGAGAACTACAGTTTTGACGTGATGGATCTCGGACGCGATGTGCCGCCAGAGACCATCGTGGAAGCGGCGGTGAAGGAGCACGTGCCGGTGGTGGGACTCAGTGCCCTCATGACGACAACGGTTCCGGCAATGGAGGACACCATCAAGGCGCTCCGGAAGGATGCACCATGGGTGAAGGTCATGGTTGGCGGTGCAGTCCTGACACAGGAGTATGCAGATGCCATCGGGGCGGATGCCTATTGTAAGGACGCTATGGCTTCGGTGAATTTCGCGACGAGCGTGATCGGGGAAGCGTAAAAGATAAGATGATATTTTCAACTGCCAGGTCTTTCCTTGAAACCTGGCAGTTCGCTGTTCCTCCCCAATATGCCTGCCCATGACGTGTTCAGACCATAACCGAAAACAGCTCCTGTATGTCATGCGTGAGCGATAACAAAAATATCAACAGAACTATGGATTTTTCTACCGCGATACGGTATAATGATAGTTACTGTATAAGTCTGTGTCTGCAATTGCCATGTTTTTGGTATGGCGCGGGAAAATGATGCAGACTGGCACGCGAAAAAAGGAGAAAATCAGATGAAAAAAATTCTGGATATCATCACAGATGAGATGAAAAAAGCTTTTGCGGCGAACGGTTACGATGAGAACTTTGCAAAAGTGACTCTGTCCAACCGCCCGGATCTCTGCGAATACCAGTGCAACGGCGCGATGGCAGCCGCAAAGACATATAAAAAGAAACCGATCGATATCGCGAACGGTGTAGTAGAACAGTTAAAAGACAGCGAAGTATTTGAAGAAGTGAATGCCGTTATGCCGGGATTCATCAACTTGAAATTAGACCCGGCTTTCCTTTCCGGCTACATGAACGGAATGAAGGGCGCAAAGAAGCTCGGAATGGACGAGGTCGAGAAGCCGGAGACAATCGTTATCGACTACGGCGGAGCAAACGTCGCAAAGCCGCTCCACGTCGGACATCTCCGTTCCGCGGTGATCGGTGAGGCGTTAAAGCGTATGGGACGCTTTGTGGGCCACAAGGTCATCGGAGACGTTCATCTCGGTGACTGGGGACTCCAGATGGGCCTTATCATCGAGGAATTAAAGGACAGAAAGCCGGAACTTCCGTACTTTGACGAGAACTTTACCGGAGAGTATCCGGAGGAAGCGCCGTTTACGATCTCTGAGCTTGAGGAGATCTACCCGGCAGCCAGCGGAAAATCCAAGGTTGACGAGGCATTCAAGGAGCGCGCCCAGGAG
>ERZ772897.3941-NODE-3941-length-10340-cov-5.780846_pt1 | contig 10340 bp, 8 predicted proteins | sample MGYA00512125_ERZ772897 | MGnify/ENA primary metagenome ERZ772897 (study PRJEB29015, sample SAMEA2737660) | human gut metagenome | biome: human gut; feature: human-associated habitat; material: faeces | place: China | collected 2012 ... | reverse complement strand
CTGTCGTATTTCTTTGCTTCTGACATGTCCTTCACCCTCCTGATTTTAGTATATTATTTTGAGCGTGGGGTGTCAAGTTTTATTATACAACATCATTATATTGCTCAAAATAGCACTTACGCTTGTATATTGTGGTTGTTATAACTTAAAAATGGCTTTTTTTGCTTACGCTGATGAAGGGTGATAAGGTGGTCGAGAGTGCGGAAATAGGCGCCGATTTGTTTTTTTTCATCTTCGTTTATTGGTATTGCTAATTCAATATTTTTCAATTCGGTTTCCGTCATGGTTGGAACTGCTCCTCCTATCTTCACTGAAGCTATCTGACTTTGAACCTTATCTGTGGTTAATATCGTAGATAGTATTTTCTGATTGGGAATATCAGTCTTTATTACAACAACCTGTGGATTAACAGTTGAATCCTCATTTAACCCTGTAATTAAGGCGCTTTTGCCTAATGTCGAACCTGTTTTTACAAACAGGATATTACCGTTTTCAACCATAATCTCCGGAGACTCGTCGTATTTTATCCGTGTAATATAAGTGTTCCTCACATTCAGAACAAGGTGATTATTGACGATGTTAGTAGGCGTGAAAGCTAATACTCCGCCTTTTTCTTTAGAAATTATATCTTTTTCTGTATACCCTCTAAATCCAATGCGCCCATTGATTTGGCAAACCTCACCCAACTTACGCAGTTCCCAAGTTTTACAGCCAAACCAATCAAACGACAATCTACTCCGCTATAAATACCTCGTGAAAAAATATAAATTGTGTCATTTAAGGCATTGTAAATTTGTCAAATATATGGTATAATATAATAAATATATACTTATACCGAAATCCAGCGTAAAAAACGTAAATTAAATACATAAGGAGTAAAAACAATGGCTGAAAACGAAAACAGCAAAGATCTTCTGAGCGTTCTGTGGGCAGGCGCAGATATCCTTCGCGGAAAAATGGACGCTAACGAGTACAAGAATTATCTGTTAGGCATAGTGTTCTATAAATACCTCTCCGACAGCTTTCTGACCCATGTTTACGACCTGCTGAACAACAAGGAACCCGAAAACATGACAGTCGCCCAGAGAGCCTATGAGGAAGTTTTTTCTACTGAGGACGCCGAGGAACTTCTCGAGGACATTAAGGAAAGCTATCATTATACGATAGACCCCGAACTTACATACACCAAAATTGCGGAGGCGGCGAACAACAACGCATTTCAGCGCGAAACGCTGCAAAAGGCGTTCAACAACGTTCAGCAGTCCGACAGCATATTTGCAAACCTTTTTGCCGACGTTGATCTCTATTCAACAAGGCTCGGTGCGGGTGAACAGAAGCAGTCCAGCATAATTGCTGAACTTGTCAAGACTATCAACAACGCAAATCTCCTGGGACATGAGGGCGATATTCTCGGCGACGCTTACGAGTATCTTATCGGACAGTTCGCGAGTGAAACCGGCAAAAAGGCGGGCGAATTCTATACACCGCAGGAGGTTTCGCAGATACTCACACGCATAGCGATCAAAGGTCAGGAGGACAAGCAGGGACTTCTGGTATACGACCCTGCAATGGGCTCCGGCTCGCTGCTGCTGAACGCAAAGAAGTATTCGAACCAGCCGAACTATATCCACTATTTCGGTCAGGAGCTGAACACTACCACATTCAACCTCGCAAGAATGAATATGTTCCTGCATGGAGTTGACCCGGAAAACCAGACCCTCAGAAACGCCGATACTCTTGACGCCGACTGGCCTACCGATGAGGAAACCGACTTTGATCTGGTTCTGATGAACCCTCCCTATTCTGCAAACTGGTCTGCTGCGCCGGGATTTCTGAACGATTCCCGTTTCTCTGATTATGGAGTACTTGCACCAAAATCAAAGGCGGATTACGCGTTCCTGCTTCATGGCTATTATCATCTGAAAAACACCGGTACAATGGCGATAATTCTGCCCCACGGCGTGCTTTTCAGAGGAGCTGCCGAGGGCAAAATCAGACAGAAGCTCATTGACAGCGGCGCAATTTATGCGGTTATCGGACTGCCTGCTAACCTGTTCTACAACACTTCTATCCCGACAACGATAATTGCTCTGAAAAAGAACCGTCAGGGGCGTGACATTCTGTTTATCGACGCTTCCAGCCAGTTTGAAAAGGGCAAGAATCAGAATAAATTAACTCAGGCGAATATCGACCACATAATTCAGCTTTATGCCGACCGCAAGGACGTTGAGAAGGAAGCGCACCTTGCAAGCTACGATGAAATCAAAGGCAACGACTACAACCTCAATATTCCGCGCTATGTTGACACATTCGAGCAGGAAGAGGAAATCAGCCTGTCGGATATTGCCAGCGAATTGCAGGCGCAGGACAAGGAGATAAAGACGGCACAGAACGAGCTGCTTTCCCAGTTCGCCGAGCTTACGGCTTCCGATGAGCAGGCAAAGGCGGAGATCGCCGAGCTTATTAAAACTCTGGAGGGCTTATTCGATGAAAAATGAACAGAATGCACCGAAGATACGGTTCAAGGGTTTTACTGATGCTTGGGAACTGCGTAAGTTAAGTTTATCGTTTGATATTCTCCAGAACAATACACTTTCTAGGTCAGAATTAAGCATTGAAAACGGTGCTGCCAGAAACGTGCATTATGGGGATATCCTTGTAAAATATGGAGAAGTTCTTGACCTTAAAACAGAAGAACTTCCATTTATTCAGTCCAGCCAAACTGTGGATAAACTTAAAGGCTCATTTCTTCAGAATGGTGATATAATAATGGCTGATACCGCAGAAGATGAAACAGCCGGAAAATGCACTGAAATAGCCAATTTAGACAATATGAATGTGCTTGCTGGATTGCATACGATTCCATTAAGACCAAAGCAGAAATATGCAGTTGGATATCTTGGATATTATATGAACTCCGGTTCTTTTCACGATAAATTACTTCCTCTTATGCAAGGAACGAAAGTAACATCAATATCCAAATCAGCTTTGCAGGGAATGTCGATATTGCGCCCGGCTGACTTAGAAGAACAGCGCCAAATCGGCACTTATTTCCGCACTCTCGACCGCCTTATCACCCTTCATCAGCGTAAGTGTGAAACACTGCAAAAATTGAAGAAATCCATGCTTCAAAAAATGTTTCCGAAAAATGGAAGCTATTTTCCGGAAATTCGGTTCGCAGGTTTCACTGACGCTTGGGAACAGCGTAAGTTCAGTGATTTCACTTTTCCGGCAGGAGAACGGAACAAAGATGACCTTGATTTAGAGCCATTTGCCATTACAAGTAATCAGGGTTTTATCGCTCAAAGTGAAGCTCATGATGACTTTGGCTACATGAAAGATGTTGACCGAAAAATGTATATTGTAGTAAAGCCAAACTCATTTGCCTACAATCCCGCAAGAATAAATGTCGGCTCTTTGGGATACTACGAAGGTGCAGAAAACGTCATAGTTTCGTCACTTTACGAGGTTTTCCAGACTGCTGAATATGTTGATGATAAGTTCCTGAAACATTGGTTTAAGACTAAGGCATTTCAGGATTGGATAGAGCGTTTACAAGAAGGCAGCGTCCGTCTTTACTTCTATTATGACAAATTATGCGAGTGCATAATGAGTATGCCATCCGTGGAAGAACAGAGGAAAATCGGAGCATACCTCGACAAGATAGATAACCTTATCACCCTTCATCAGCGTAAGCTGGAAACGCTGAAAAAGCTGAAAAAAGCAATGCTCCAGAAGATGTTCCCGCCTGCCGGTCGGGCAGGTATCTGAAAGGCGGTGCAAAAATGGCACTTGAAAACAAACTTGGAATCACCGAATCAGCCCGGCTTGCCCGTGAAGAGGAGCGTATCAGCAAGAAAAAAGCCGCAGAGCTTTTTGAAAACGGAATACTTGACACGCTTAAACCCGGCAGTTTTTCCGCCCTGAAAGCGATACACAAATATCTCTTTGATGAGATCTACGATTTTGCCGGTAAAATCAGAACCGTGAATATCGCAAAGGGAAATTTCCGGTTTGCACCGGTGATGTACCTTGAAGTTGCGCTCGAGAACATCGAAAAAATGCCGCAGTCCACGTTTGACGAAATCGTTGATAAATACGTTGAAATGAACATCGCCCACCCATTCCGCGAGGGAAACGGACGCAGCGGAAGAATCTGGCTCGACCTGATTTTCAAGGCGGAGCTTGGCAAAGTCGTTGACTGGAGCAAAGTCGATAAGGAAGATTATCTGCTTGCCATGGAGCGCAGTCCCATCAGAAGCACAGAAATCAAAGTCGTGTTAAATGCCGCGCTTACCGACAGAGTAAACGACCGGGAAATCTACATGAAAGGCATTGATCATAGCTACTATTACGAGGGATATACTGCATTCAAAACCGACGAATTGAAATGAAAGGTGTACTGTAATGGCTGAACTGGAACAGACTATCGAAGAAAAGTTAATAACCCAGCTTACCCAGGGCAAAAGCCAGTGGACATACCGCCCTGACCTGAAAGACGAAAACAAGCTCTGGGACAACATCAGGCAGATACTTGAGCGCGGAAATAAGGAGCAGCTTGACGGCGAACCCCTCACCGATTCCGAATTTGAGCAGGTAAAGAACCAGCTTTCTTTTGCAACTTTCTATGACGCTGCGAAATGGATCGCCGGTGAAAACGGAGTTGCGCACGTTTCCGTCCAGAGGGACACCAAAACCGTGCAGCTCACCGTGCTGAAGCGTGACGACATTGCAGGAGGCTCCAGCGTGTACGAAGTCATAAATCAGTACCGGGCGCTAAAGGACGACGAATGCGATATTCACGATCAGAACCGGCGCTTTGATGTGTCGCTGCTGATAAACGGAATCCCGCTTATACATATCGAACTGAAAAACCGTCAGCATTCCTACATGGACGGTTTCAGACAGATAAAGAAGTATATCCGTGAAGGCAAGTTTACGGGTGTGTTTTCTGCTGTGCAGATGTTTGTTGTTTCCAATGCAGTAGACACTAAGTATTTCGCGGCAGCGAGCGAGGAACAGCTCAATGAAAAGTTCCTTTCCGGCTGGGAGGATACTGCAAATACTCCGGTCACAGACTATCTGAAATTTGCTTCCCAGGTGCTTAAAATTCCCGAAGCGCATCAGATGGTAATGAAGTATGTAGTTCTTGACCAGGAGGACAAGAAGCTGCTTCTGCTCCGTCCCTATCAGATTCACGCTATCGAAGCAGTCGGAAAGGCTTCACGTCAGGGAAAATCCGGCTACATCTGGCATACTACCGGCTCCGGTAAAACAATGACGAGCTACAAGACTGCAAGAAATCTGCTGATCGACATTCCGAGCATTGAGAAAACTATCTTCCTCATTGACCGAAAAGACCTTGATATGCAGACAACGCAGGCGTTCCAGTCCTATGCAAACAACGATGTTGTGGATGTCGATGAAACAGATAATGTCGGCGACCTCATAAATAAGCTGAAAAACCAGAATCAGCAGGTTATCGTAACAACTATCCAGAAGCTGTCTATCGCTGTTAAAAAGCGCCTGCAGGAGGGTACTCCGGCATATAACCGCATAAAGAATCTCCGAATTGCTTTTGTTGTTGATGAATGCCACCGGGCGGTAACTCCAAGAATGCAGAGATTACTCTCGCAGTTCTTTCGCAATTCTCTGTGGTACGGATTCACCGGTACGCCGCGTTTTGATGTGAATGCATACCCCGCAGAGGGCGACCTCCCGAGGACGACAGACCAGCTTTACGGCGAGTGTCTGCACAAATACACCGTCAAGGAAGCTATCCGTGACGAGGCGGTATTAGGTTTTCAGACGGAGCACCTCGGCGCAAAGGATTTGAAAAAGGACGACGAAAATGAGAATCTTGCTATATACGAGACAGAAACTCATATGCTCCAGGTCCTTGATACTATCATCAACAAATCCAGGGAGAAACTCGGTTTCGCCAACGGCAGAGGAAAGACATACGAAGCTCTTCTGACCGTAAATTCCATTCAGAGGGCGCAGGCATATTATGAGCTGCTGGAGAAAGTCAAGGAAGGTAAAACAAGTATCGAGATAAGCGAAGAAACCAAGCGTGTGCTGCCCGATTTCCCGAAATTCGCAATAACCTACTCTGTATCAAGCGATGACGACAGCGAAAGCGCAGATCTGAACGTGCCGAAAATGCAGGAATCACTCAATGATTACAACGCCATGTTCGGCACTAAATACGGCATTGGCGAGATAAAGGGATACAACGCCAATCTGAACGACAGACTTGCACGAAAGAAATCCAAGTACAAGAGCCGCGACGAACAGCTTGACCTCGTAATAGTCGTGAACCGACTCCTTACCGGCTTTGACGCGCCCTGTCTTTCAACTGTGTTTATGGACAGGCAGCCAATGCACCCGCATGATATTATTCAGGCATTCTCGCGCACCAACCGTCTTTTTGACAAGCCCAAGACAGCCGGACAAATCGTAACATTCCAGTCACCGCACAAGTTCAAGAAAGCCGTTGACGAGGCTCTGATACTGTATTCGGCAGGCGGTCAGGCATCTGTTCTTGCTCCGGACTGGGATACGATGCTGGCGGAATTCAGAAAGTCGCTGGCTTATGTCCGTGTTACAGCTGAAACTCCGGACGCGATAGCTGCACTTCCTAAAGAAGGTCAGCTGCGGTTTGCAAAGGCTTTCCAGGAGTTCGATAAGGTATTCGCAAATCTCAAGGCGTTTACCAAGTATGCTGAAAATCCTGCGGATTTCTACGGAATAACTCAGGAAGAATATGAAGAGTATGCCGCTCATTACAAGAACATTCGTGAAAAGTACAAGCCTGACCCCAAAGACGGCAACGACCCGACAGTTGACATTGACCTTGAATACGAACTCAAAGCGTACAGCAAGGAGAAAATCGACTACGATTATATTGTCAGCCTGATTCAGACGGTAGTTTCTGCAACCGATGAAGAGCGCAGCGAACAGCACTTTCAGAATCTTCTCGGCGAAATCAACAAGTACATAGAGGAACTGCTTTCCACAAACCCGAAACTCGGTGCCCTTATGCAGGAATTATGGAATAATATCCGTGAAAATCCCGATGAATTCAAGGATAAGAGAGTGTCATACATTCTTGCGGATATGCGTAAGGAAACAATCGAAAGCGTCCTCAGAGAATTCGCTGAAAAATGGTGTGTTGCGCTGGACGCAATATCCTACTCCGCTGACCGTTACGAACTCGGTGATACGGAAATCCCGGGGCTTAACAATCTTAAGAAGTCTGCGGATTTTGACAGATACGCTGCCGAACACGATGGGGTTTCGAAGTTCAAGTATCATCAGGCAATCAAGAAAGCTCTTGCGGACTTGCTGATTGATGAGATCATTCCTTTGCGTGACGATAATTACAGAATTGACGACGCGAAATTGGCATTGCAAAGCACAAATGGATAATATAGTATATTTTCATGGGGCTAAGGTTTCCTTAGCCCCATTTTTTGTAATTTTTTATGCTTGGGAACAGCGTAAGTTCAGTGATTTCACTTTTCCGGCAGGAGAACGGAACAAAGATGACCTTGATTTAGAGCCATTTGCCATTACAAGTAATCAGGGTTTTATCGCTCAAAGTGAAGCTCATGATGACTTTGGCTACATGAAAGATGTTGACCGAAAAATGTATATTGTAGTAAAGCCAAACTCATTTGCCTACAATCCCGCAAGAATAAATGTCGGCTCTTTGGGATACTACGAAGGTGCAGAAAACGTCATAGTTTCGTCACTTTACGAGGTTTTCCAGACTGCTGAATATGTTGATGATAAGTTCCTGAAACATTGGTTTAAGACTAAGGCATTTCAGGATTGGATAGAGCGTTTACAAGAAGGCAGCGTCCGTCTTTACTTCTATTATGACAAATTATGCGAGTGCATAATGAGTATGCCATCCGTGGAAGAACAGAGGAAAATCGGAGCATACCTCGACAAGATAGATAACCTTATCACCCTTCATCAGCGTAAGCCGTTTCAACACATAATGGAGGTAATAAACATTGCTAAACGATATTAAACGCACAGAATTATTCTGTGATTACTATGAAAAATGGGTCAAGGTCTACAAAGAGGGGGCTATCCGGAAGGTCACTCTGGATAAATATTACATGACGATATCCTGGATAAGAAAACTTGTGCCCGACCTTATGCTTGGAAACCTCAACCGAATCGCATATCAGCAGCTGCTTAACGACTATGCGGTTCACCATGAGCGCCAGACCACCATGGACTTTCACCATCAGCTGAAAGGCGCAATTCTGGACGCTGTTGATGAGGGACTTATCGACCGCGACCCGACGCGAAAGGCGATAATCAAAGGCAAAGCGCCTGCCGTGAAAAAAATCAAGTATCTGAATCAGTTTGAACTGCATACGCTCCTGTCCTCGCTAGATCTGAAATCCGGCGTCAACTGGGACTGGTTCATTCTGCTGGTCGCCAAAACTGGTATGCGATTCTCGGAAGCGCTTGCGCTTACCCCGAAGGATTTCGACTTTGCTCATCAAATGTTGTCTATCTGCAAGACATGGGATTACAAAGGCAACGGCGGATTCCTTCCGACAAAGAATAAGTCGTCCGTGAGAAAAATCCAGATTGACTGGCAGACCGTTATTCAGTTCTCCGAACTTGTCAAGGGACTTCCCGAAGATAAGCCGATTTTCGTAAACGGCAAGGTCTACAACTCAACTGTGAACGATATTCTCAGCCGCCACTGCAAGGAGTTAAAGCTGTCTGAAATATCCATACACGGATTGAGGCATACACACGCTTCATTGCTGCTATTTGCAGGGGTTTCGATCGCCAGCGTTGCCCGAAGATTGGGTCATGCCAGCATGACAACAACGCAGAAAACATATCTGCACATCATTCAGGAACTCGAAAATCAGGACGTTGATCTGGTAATGCGTTCTCTTTCGGGATTAAGCTAAACATAATCAACGAAACGGTTTACGTTGATGAAAGGTGATAATCCAAATATGCTTGAAATAATTACAAAAATGTGATATGATAATAATAGTTTTAATTGAAATAAGAATACGGAGGAAATAATATGTCAAGAGGTAAAACACTTAAGCTATTTTTGATAGATGGTGAGCCAAGTGGCAGAATAAAATGCTCGCTGGCAAACTGGACTGGAATTGCATATAAGATTCCTAGAACAGCGCTTGATAAATGCAAAAATATAGACTTTTTAAAACAAACCGGTGTATATTTCCTTTTTGGAACAGATAATTCCGATAATCCCGTGGTTTACATAGGACAAGCCGGTATCAGGAAAAATGGCAAGGGGCTTTTGCTTCGTATTCAGGAACCTCACAATTCTATTGATTATTGGACCGAAGCGATTATGTTTACTACCACGAATAATTCATTTGGACCGACAGAGATAAGTTATCTTGAAAATCGTTTCTGCAATATGGCGATTGAAGCTGGTCGATATTCGGTGAAGAACGGAAATGATCCAAACCCTGGAAATATTACAGAAGAAACCGAAAGTGAGCTGGAGGAATTTATCGATTATGCTAAAATTGTAATGGGCGCATTAGGGCATAAGGTGTTTGAACCGCTTGCTCCTATCGCAGATCCCGCTGATAACGAACCTAATCTTTATTTAGAGTACAGTAAAGCAAAAGCCACTGGTAAACGCACTAGTGACGGATTCGTAGTTTTTAAGGGCAGCGTTATCAATCCATCGTTAGCGAAGAGCTGCCCCGAACGAACCATCAAAGACCGTGAAAAATATGCAAATAAAATTGATAAGAGTAATGTGCTTACTAACGATATTTTATTTTCAAGTCCATCAGCAGCCGCAGCATTTGTTGGAGGAGCGTCTCTGAGTGGAAATGCTCTATGGAAAGATGGTGATGGCGTTAGCTTAAAGGATATTATTGGTAAAACTTAAGTATTTCAATTTTTCTATGACGCTGAAACCATTTGCAAAAGATTAGTCTTAGCATTGTTTATTTTGTGATTATTTGAGTTTAATGTGGCATAGGCGTTGTCTGATAGTAACATGGTAAAACTATTCAAGAGTTTTAGTATCCAAAGAAAATCTATTCATGGATAAGAGCAGCGTCGTGGTAATATTCTCAGATATGTCTGTTTGGATTGGAATAAAGAACGTTATCGACAGAATAAATGCAAATGCGGCTGCATAATAGTCCGCAAAACGGTGCTTTTACGAACATAGATTCCCGAACGGATTTCCGAACGAAATTACCCCCGAAATCACGCAGATTTCGGGGGATTTTAATATGTCCGAGGGTCTGAAAAAACAACTGTGTAAACGCGAATAATCCCGAAAAACGTACCAAAGC
>ERZ772897.3940-NODE-3940-length-10340-cov-11.600000_pt1 | contig 10340 bp, 7 predicted proteins | sample MGYA00512125_ERZ772897 | MGnify/ENA primary metagenome ERZ772897 (study PRJEB29015, sample SAMEA2737660) | human gut metagenome | biome: human gut; feature: human-associated habitat; material: faeces | place: China | collected 2012 ... | reverse complement strand
ACCCGCCAAACTCTAAGAGTCCTTGGCGGGTGTAGGGTTCGTGTTCTCCGTAGCTGGTAAGTCCAGCCGGAAATGAACAATGCGCTGTTTTGATGGCGTAGTAACCGTGGTCGATGCCGATAATGATGCTCATAGTGGAAATCCTCCTTATTATAATAGGTATAAAATGGAAAACCTGAAAACAAACTGAAAACTGCCGGAAAAAACAAAAAATCCCCGCAGCCCAACGGGAAATTGGCTGCAGGAAAATTGAAAACATTCTGAAAACAGCAGAAAAAAGTTGAAATTTTCGCTGAAAAACTGCAAAATCGGGCGGCAGGGGAGGGAAGACTCGCCCCAAAGCGCCCGACAAAAAAGCCCAACCGCTTTAAAACGGTTGGACATCTCTATAAAATGCGCTTCAAAAATGGCTCGTCGATTTTGCTGTTTTTGCACGATACAACAAAGAAAAAAGCCCATGACATCTTTTTTGTCATGGGCTTATGGCGGAAAGAAAGGGATTCGAACCCTTGAGGGCTTTAGGGGCCCTACACGATTTCCAGTCGTGCGCCTTAGACCAGCTCAGCCATCTTTCCACATATTCAGTTGCGCAGCGCCTGACTGCATGAGCTATTATAGCAATACAATCTTCAAATGTCAAGCCTTATTTTGCATTTTTTTGCAAAAAAATCTGCGATGGGCAAGGTGTATGCAAAACGTGCGTGCAAACTGCATATTTTGCACGTTTTATCCTCTTGCAAACGGCGGCGCAAGGTGCTAAAACTATAGGGGTATGAAACATCTAATAAGAGGTAAGGAGAGGATATTTCATGTATTCCGTGTTCCGTGACCTGGCGATCATCATTTTGAGCGCAAAGTTCTTTGCGCTGGTCGCCCGCAAATGCAAGGCCCCGCAGGTCGTGGGCGAAATCATTGCCGGCCTGATCATCGGACCGTGCCTGTTGAACCTGGTGCAGACCAGCGACGCCATCTCGATTTTTGCGGAAATCGGTGTGGTGCTGCTGATGTTCTCCACCGGCCTTGGCACGAACCTGAAGGAGCTGATGCGCGCAGGCCCCATTGCGACGCTGATCGCCTGCGTCGGCGTCTTTGTGCCGCTGGTAGGCGGTACGCTGCTGTATAGCGCATTCTACGGCTTTGCGGCGGTGGGCAGCCCGGAGTTCTACCGTGCGCTGTTCATCGGCACCATCATGACGGCGACGAGTGTCTCCATCACGGTGGCGACGCTGCAGGAGCTGGGCCATCTGAAAAGCTTCCTTGGTACGACCATCGTCAGCGCGGCAGTCATTGATGACGTCATCGGCATCATCGTGCTGACCTGCGTGCTGGGCGCCAGCTCGGGTGAGGGTACCGGTATCGGCGGCGTGCTCATCCAGACCGTGCTGTTCTTCCTCGTCGCCATCGGCGTCGGCGTCGTCATCCACTTTGCCATGAAATGGCTTGACAAGCGCAATCCCCACACCCAGCGCATCACCATCGTCAGCATGGCGTTCTGCTTTGCCATGGCCTACATTGCTGAGCAGTACTTCGGCATTGCCGACATCACCGGCGCGTACATTGCAGGCATCGTGCTCTGTGCGATGGACGACGCCCCCTATGTGGAGCGCCGCGTTGACATCAGCAACTACGTCATCTTTGCACCGGTGTTCTTCGCCTCCATCGGCTTAAAGACCGACATCAGCGGCCTGACACCGGAGATTTTGCTGTTCTGCATCTGCTTCGTCATCGTTGCGCTGCTGACCAAGATCATCGGCTGCGGCCTGGCCGCGAAAATCTGCCGTTTCAACTGGGGCGATTCCCTCAAGGTCGGCGTCGGCATGATGACCCGCGGCGAGGTCGCGCTGATCGTTGCCCAGAAGGGCCTGGAGGTCGGCGTTGTCGACCCCGTGTATTTCACGGCGGTCATCCTGCTCATCGTGGTCTCGTCCGTTGCGACGCCGCTGGCGCTGAAGGCTCTGTTCACGAAAATGCCGCCCGTGCCGCATCCGAGCCAAACGAAAGCGTAAAATCACGTGTAAAATGCTTTGTAGGGGCCGATGCTTGCATCGACCCGCGGGCGGATGCGAGCATCCGCCCCTACAACCAACCCGCTATAACAAAAAATCCGGCAGACGCTTTTAAAGGCGTCCGCCGGATTTATTTTTATTCCGCCTCTACTGCGTGAAGGTGATTATCCACCCATTTGATCAGCAGCTCCAGCGCCACCAGGTTATGCCCGCCCTCAGGGACGATCAGGTCGGCCTTGCGCTTGCTCGGCTCGACGAACTGCTCGTGCATCGGTTTGACAGTGGTCAGGTACTGGTTGACAACGCTGTCCAGCGTGCGCCCGCGCTCCTTGACGTCGCGGACGATGCGGCGCAGGATGCGCACATCGGCGTCGGTGTCCACAAAGACCTTCATGTCCATTAAGTCGCACAGCTCGGGGGAGTCAAAAATCAGGATCCCCTCCACGATAATGACCGGTGCGGGCTGCACGGTCACGGTCTTGTCGCTGCGGTTGTGGATGGTGTAGTCGTAGACCGGCACCTGTACGGGGTGACCTGCGCGCAGCTCCCGCAGGTGGGCAACCATCAGCGGCGTGTCAAAGCTGTCCGGGTGGTCGTAGTTGAGCTTGCAGCGCTCCTCGTAGGGCAGCTCGTCGTGGCGCTTGTAGTAGCTGTCGTGGTTGAGAACGCTGACCTCGTTCGCACCAAAATGGTCCCGCAGCTTTTCGGTCAGGGTGGTCTTGCCGCTGCCGGTGCCGCCCGCGATGCCGATAATGATGGTTTTCATGTTCATAGCTCCTTATACATCCAATTTGATCTCGCGCCCCGTCGGCTGATACGCGCGGTATTTGACGCCGGTCATATTGAACATGCGGCGGCTGGCGATGCTGGCATGGGTGTCGTGGTATTTGTCCGATAGATAGATCAGTTCTTTGATGCCGCTCTGGATGATGGCTTTGGCACATTCATTGCAGGGGAAAAGCGTCACATACATCCGGGAACCACGCAGATCATGGTTCGGGCTGTTCAGGATAGCGTTCAGCTCCGAGTGGCAGACATACATATATTTTGTGTCAAGGTCGCTGCCTTCGCGCTCCCAGGGCATATCGTCGTCATTGCAGCCGATGGGCATGCCGTTGTAACCCAGGGACAAAATTTTGTTTTCCGGGCTGACGATGCAGGCACCGACCTGGCTGTTGTTGTCTTTGGACCGCATGGCCGAGAGCAGGGCAATGCCCATAAAGTATTCATCCCAGCTGATGTAATCCTGACGTTTCATAGGTACACCGTCCTTTATTTTTTTACTCTATTATACTGTGCCGCCGTGCGCCGCGCAAGATGCTGTATGCAAATATTTGCGCCGTGTGGCCTCGCCGCCGCGCAGATGACGCTCGGCCTTGTTCTTCTGTACGACGGCCTGCACCTCGGCCCAAAGGCCCGGGTTCTGGCGGCGCAGGCGGTGCTGGTCCTTCCAGATCGTGGATTTGCTCACGCCGAATACGGCAGCCGCCGCGCGCACGGTAGCACCGCTTTCCACAATATACCGTCCCACCGCCGCGGCGCGCTCCTCAGGGTCGCCCTTCATAGCCTGACCTCCTCGCATAGAATTTCCTGTCAAATCCTATGTGAAGGAGGGCGGGAGTATGCTACTTTATCTTATACACGCGGCACGCCGCATTTTCATACCATACGTCATACCTTGCCGCATACCAGCTCTCATCCGCCGCAAATTTCGCGTACACACTGCTGTCAAACACGGCGTACCCGATGTCCCACGCGGCCAGCGTGTCCTCGTCCGGCGTCTCATACAGCGCCCGCATGGCGTTGTACTCGGCAGAATAGTCCATGCCGTGGTAGTAGACATAGCTGCCCGACCCGCAGAGTATCCGCCGCCCGGCCAGCGCAAACACCGGTGTTAAATGGCTGTCACTTGTCAGAAACAGCGCGTCGCTCCCGGCGTTTTCGTCGATGTGATCCGCCAGCGCCATATCGTCCGCGCTCCACTGCCGGTAGTCGCTGAGCGCCTCGCGGCCTACGGTCAGCACACTGCCGAACATGCCCGCAAAGCAGCATGCCGCCAGCCCCAGCGCCCGCCAGGGCAGGGCGCGCACCTCTGCAAAAATATCCACAAGCAGCTGTGCAGCCAAAATACAGCCCAGAATATGCCAGACATAGAGCAGCTTGTTGTTGTCGTAATTGTTCGGCTGGAACACGACGAACTCCGCCAGCGCCAGGATCGCCAGCCCGCCGCCGTACAGCCACCGCTGCTTCGGCTTGGCGCGGAGAAACGCAGGGATCAGCAAAAGATACACAAGGCCGATGTTTTTGATGTAGAACCAGAAATAATTGTCCCGCAGCGTGCCGTCGTCCTGACCGTTGATCCAGTTGAAGTGCAGCCGCAGCATGTGCTGGCCGTTGAGGCTCTGCGCCAGCACCGTCGGCAGCATCTGGCACAGCCATGCCGCGCCGCAGACCGCCGCCAGCCCCAGCCAGGGCAGCAGCGTCTTTCGCCGCGGGCCCTGCGCCAGTGTGTAGACGCCGCCGACGAGGCAGAGCAGCACGAGCGCCAGCGCACTGTGGGTGTGCAGCAGCGGCAGGGGCAGCACCAGCGCGGCCAGCCACGGCCAGAGGCGGCGCTCGCCCTCATAGCAGAACCGCCACAGAAGATAGACGGCGGGCAGCAGCACGCACCAGCCAAACAGCGTCGCCCGCTGGGGGATAAGCAGATCCACAATCGGATTGACCCACTCGATGTTTTTCTCCACAAAATTCGTCGGCGTTGTGTAAAACCCCGTGAAAATGCCCGCAAAGCTGTCGGCAGAGCCGAGAAAGTACGCAAACCCAAGCCCGCTGCCCATAAAAAACAGGTAAAACGCCAGACACGCCTTGCCGACGCTGTCGGTCACGCGCCGCGCCAGCTGCCAGAACATGCCGTACACCGACAAAAACGCGGGCAGCATCGGCAGCAGATACGCCGTGCGCAGGTCGGCCCCCAGCACCACAAAAACGCTGGAGACCGTCTCGCACAAAAACGGATAGCCGAACCGGTGCGTGCCGCCCAGCAGGGGATAGCGGGGCAGAAATTCACCGCTCTGCGCGATATATTTGATGAACCCGAGGTGCATCGGCATATCGCCGTAGCAGCTCTGGCCCGTGTGGTACGCGCCGTCCACCAGATGCAGAACGTGGGTGTGCAGCAGATACAGCGTGATGAGCACTACCGGCAGCAGGCACGCCCACAGGGCCCCGCCGTCGGGGTCCTTCGCCATGCCGCGCAGCCGCGCGCCGCGGTACAAAAGCGCTGCCCCGATGCCCGCCGCGGCCACTGCCGCCAGCGCGACGGCGGGCAGTGTAAAGCCCAGTACCACCGCAAACAGTGCAGGCAGCACGGCCAGCAGCGACACGCCGAACCCGCAGCCCAGCGGCACGATCACCGCCGCCGACCCGTCCGGCACTGCTCGCCGGGCCGACAGCAGACCGACGGAGAGAAACAGGGAAAGATAGAAAACGGAAAATAACATGAAGAACCTCATTCCGATGGAAACTATGTGGCTGCCGTCAACGGGCAGAGCCCCTCCGGCCATCGCTTCGCTCGACCACCTCCCCTGAAAGGGGAGGCTTCCTCGCGGGCAAAGCCCGCGCAAAAGGCTCCCCACGCAGTGGGGAGCTGGCCGAGCCTGCGAGGCCTGAGGGGCTTTGCACGTTTCCGGCCACGTTCAACTTCCCTTTACACCCCCTCCAAATCAAACGGCGGTGTATACTCCTCCCGGGCACTGCTCTTTTCCTGCATATATCCGTCGGTCAGTCCCAGCCGCACGGCCTCGTCGATGACCTGCCGGTACTCATAGGTCGTGATGCGCCGCCCGAGGCCGTGCTCTGCCGCCTTATAAAAGGGTGTAAACTGGCTCATTAAGCTGGGGATAAATTCTATGCCCGTTTCCTCCCGCAGCGCTGCCAGCCGCCGCAGCACGGCCTTGCTGTCTGCCACGTGGCCGGGCAGGGCCAGATGCCGCACAATGACGCCCTTCTGCAAATACCCGTCCGCGTCGTACACCGGTGCGCCGGTCTGCAAAAGCATCTGCCGCAGCGCTGCGTCCGCCACGGCAGGGTAGTCCCGCGCGGCGGAAAGCTCCGCTGCCAGCGCACCGTCCGCGTACTTGTAATCCGCCAGCCAGATGTCCACATACCCGGCCAGCGCCCTGACGGCGTCCACCGTCTCATACCCGCCCGTGTTGTAGACGACGGGCAGGGAAAAGCCCTGCGCCCGCGCGGCATCCAGCGCGGCAGTGACCCACGGCAGATACTGCGATGCCGTGACGAGGTTTACGTTTTTCGCCCCGCCGTTCTGCAAATTCATAAAAATCTCGGTCAGCCGCTCCACAGAAATCGCCTTGCCGACCTCGCCCTGACTGATCGGGTAATTCTGGCAATAGCAGCATTTCAGCGTGCAGCCGCTGAAAAATACCGTGCCGCTCCCGGTTTCGGCGTTCGGGTCGCCGCTCAGGCACGGCTCCTCCCAGTGGTGCAGGGCGGCGCGGGCCACGCGCAGGGTGTTGTCTGCCCCGCAAAAGCCGCGCTGCCCTGCGGCGCGGTCCGCCCCGCAGGCCCGGGGGCAAAGGGTGCAGTGATGGGGTATCTGCATGATAAAATGCCTCTTTCACAAAATTTCTTGCTTTTAGTTTACCACAAACGGCGAAAGTGTGGTATACTGTATCTACCAATATTGCAAAATAAAGGAGAGTGCTTTTATGTCTACCCCCCATAACCGCGCTGAAAACGGCGATTTCGCCAAGACCGTCCTGATGCCCGGCGACCCGCTGCGCGCCAAATTCATTGCCGAGACCTTCCTCGAGGACCCGCGCCTTGTCACCGACGTCCGCGGCATGTACGGCTACACCGGCACCTATCACGGCGTACCGGTTTCCGTACAGGGCAGCGGCATGGGCATGCCCTCGATCGGCATCTATTCCTATGAGTTGTTCCACGAGTATGACGTAGACCGGATTCTCCGCATCGGCACTGCCGGCGGCGTTGCCGACCACATTCACCTCCGTGATGTGGTACTGGGACAGGCTGCCTGCACGGACTCCAACTATGCGGCACAGTATCACCTCGCCGGCACATACGCCCCTATCGCCTCCTTCGCCCTGCTGGAACAAGCTTACCAGACTGCCGGCAGGCTGGGGATTCCGGTGCATGTGGGCAACCTGCTCTCCACCGATGTGTTTTACAACGAGCCAAGCCCTTTGCCGCAGTGGGCGAAAATGGGCGTGCTCGCCACGGAAATGGAGTCGGCTGCACTGTACATGAATGCCGCTGCCGCCGGAAAAGAAGCCCTGTGCATCGTAACTGTTTCGGACTGTCCGCTGCGGGGCGAATCCACCACCGCAGAAGAACGACAGACTTCTTTCACCGATATGATGCGAATCGCACTGGAAACTGCCTGTGCATAACACCAAAAAACAACAGCCCGAGAATACTGTTATTCTCGGGCTGTATTTGTATATCATGTAAAGGCAATACCGCACAAAGATTGTGCGACAGATGCGTCGTCAAATTTTTCGTCAGATGAAACAAAGAGCGGAAAGAAAGGAACATCTTATGCAAACACAGTTGATCTATCGTTCCCCTCTGGGAAATATCCGCCTTACTGCCGAGGACAATGCTCTGACAGAAGCGGCTTTTGATGTGCCGGCAACACTGCCGCAGTCACCTACACCGTTTTTGGAAAGCGTGTGCCGCTGTCTGGACACCTACTTCAATGGCAAGGCTCCGGAAACTACGCCCCTGCTCCGTCCGGCTGGAACGCCGTTTCAGCTGCGGATCTGGCGGCTGGCACAGCAGATTCCCTTTGGCTGCACTGCCACATACGGCATGCTGGCACAGGAAGCTGCACGGGAAATGGGCATTCCCAAGATGTCCGCACAGGCGGTAGGTGGTGCCATGAAACGAAACCCCATTGCCATTTTCATTCCCTGTCATCGGGTGGTCGGTGCCAACGGCAAGCTGGGCGGCTATTTCGGCAATGACCGCCGGAAGATCGACCTGCTGACACTGGAGGGACAGGATATGCGGGGATTCCGGTTTTAATCCTCCCAGTCGTCGTCCTCCTCATCATACTCTGGCTCGTCACCATAGTCCTCATATTCGAAATCGTCGTAGTCGTCGATCATGTAGTAATTTTTCAGCAGTTCAATGGCATCATAATCCCGACACTCTGCCGCTCTTTTGAGCCAGACCCTTGCCATTTCGTCGTCTTGCTCTACACCGGTGCCGTTCATGTAGCAATAGCCCAGCATGCCCATGGCACCGCCGTGATTCTGATACCGTGCTGCCATTCGAAACCATGCGACAGCTTCCTCATCTTCTTCGCTGTCATCGCCCTCATAGAGAAACATACCCATTAAATACTGTGCTTCCAAACAGTCCATCTGAGCCGCTTTATACACCAGACGCTTGGCAGTTTCCACATCGTCCTCCTCGTCCAGATAGTACATGCCCACGGAACAAATGGCATCGGGATAATTCTGGGCAGCGGAACGCTCATACCAGTCCATTGCCTTCTCTATATCCGCTTTTACACCGATACCGTCCTGATAGCAGATCCCCAGTGCATACTGTGCCTCTGCATAGCCCTGCATGGCAGACAGCCGCAGCCAGTACAGCATTTTCGGCACATTCTTTTTCACGCCTAAACCGAAACGATAGCTGTTGGCAAGCTGGAATTGTCCTTCTGCATCGCCCTGTTCCGCAGCATTCTGAAACAATTCCACTGCTTTTTCCATGTCCTCCTTGAAGCAGACCTTTCCCTGCTCCAGCACGTTGTATCCATCCTGATAGCAAACGCCCAGCTTCACCTGAGAACCAATATCGCCCAGTTCTGCGGCACGTTCCAGCCAACGGACTGCTTCGGCATCGTTTTCTCCGCTATCCTCATTCCGGAACAGAAGTGTGCCCAATGCGTACTGTGCCCCGACATAGTCCTGTTCAGCAGCTTTTCGAAGCCAGTGCAGTGCCAGTTCTTCATTCGGCGAAACGCCCTTTCCAAAATGATAACAGGTTCCCAGCATGTACTGGGCAATGGAAATGTTCGCTTCGGCGGCTTTCTGATACCACGGCACTGCCTGTTCTTCGGACTGCTCCGTTCCCAGCCCGTTGAAATAACAGTCTGCCAGATTAAACATAGCAGATTCGTCACCAGCTTCTGATGCCTTCTGAAAATACTGAAATGCCTTTTCCTGATCTTGCTCTACGCCGTTCCCGTCCATATAGCAGCGTCCCACCATATTGACCGCAGCGGGGTTGCCAAGCTCCGCTGACTTCTGAAACCACTGAAAAGCTTCTTCCGCATCTTTGGGCACCACGTTGCCTTCCAGATAGCATTCCCCTAACCGCATCGTGGAATACATACAGCCCTGTTCTGCTGCCTGCCGCAGCCACGCAATGGCTTTTGCGGTATCCGTTTCAGAACACCGCTTGTCCAGTATCAAAGATGCCGTCAGATACTGAGCACTTTCACTCCCCGATTCCGCAGCACGGGCATACCACGTATAAGCTTCTTCAATATTTGTTTCTGTTCCAATGCCGTAATAATAACAATGCCCTAATTCAAAAAGCGCCTGTATCCGCAGATGATCTTCAAGGTCGCCTTCCAGAGCAGAAGATCGCAGCAACAAAAAGCCGCGGTGCCTGCGTTCTTCCTCGTGGCAGTCCTCTTTCGGAGTTTCCACAAGATATACACCCAATATTGCAGCCGCATTATCATCGTGCTGTTCTATGGCACGTTCCATCCACGGAATCCCCTGATCTGTTTCTTCTACGGCATCAAAATCATAGAAATAATGAATCCCCATTGTCGTCAGTGCCTCGCCGTACTCCTGTTCCGCAGACTTTGTGAGCCAATACAGGAATTGTTCCTCATCTTTTTCCACACCAACTCCATGCAGAAAACACATTGCGGTCTGATACTGTGCAGATGCATCGCCTTCTTCTGCGTGCTTCTGAAACCACGTATATGCTTCTTTCTGTTCTGCCGGATTGTCATCGTCCAGCTGTTTCAGCCGATATTCATAATTTTTCGGGTTCATCACATCTGCCGAACTGGTCTTTCGCAGCCAGTCAAATCTTCTCTTTTTCATCACCGTTCCCCTTTCTGAGAGCCTGTGCGTAGTTGCCCATATTTCTCCGTAATCGTGATACTTATTATAATGCAAAATAACAAGTGTGTCAAGTGACATAAGGCAATACCGCATAAAGCCCGCCTGACGATGCATCCTATACACAAGCTTTAATCCGTGTTTCCCTAAGGCAATACCGCACAAAGAGCGTCTGGCGACTTTGCACGCCATCTGCTTG
>ERZ772897.3932-NODE-3932-length-10360-cov-6.144299_pt1 | contig 10360 bp, 10 predicted proteins | sample MGYA00512125_ERZ772897 | MGnify/ENA primary metagenome ERZ772897 (study PRJEB29015, sample SAMEA2737660) | human gut metagenome | biome: human gut; feature: human-associated habitat; material: faeces | place: China | collected 2012 ... | reverse complement strand
AAAATCTAGTCGTGACTATCCTCCGAAACAGTCCGGTGGACTGTTTCGGAAGCACACTACACAGATAAAGAATAGTTTTCTCTCACAAGCAGCGTTCCGCCTCTAAACAACAATTCGGTCAACCTTTGAATACCACCAAATTGCGCAAAATCATCAGAACTCCGGCTTGTCTTCCTGATTATTGATCTTCTTGCTCTTAATAACTGAAAGCGTAAGAACAAACATCATAACGGCAATTACCACTGAAAGCACTATTCCCACGATTATGCTCGCAGCGTTATCAGCAAGAACAAAGTCATCGCGGAACATCTCGCCTATAACAAGCGACCGCAGGGTCAGCGGGTGGAACTTCGTAAGGTCAAGCGACATCAGTATCATCTGCACTATAGACACGCCGACGTACATAAACACCGTAACAACGCCGGGTCTGCTGGTGAAAAGCCCTATCGACATGTATACCGCCGTAAAGAACGCCATGTACACCGCACACAGGAACGCCGCCAGCAGCACCATTCCGCCGCTGACTTTTCCGTCCGTGAACAGCAGGTTGCAAAGACCTCCGGAAATCAGCGCCGCCAGGAATCCGGTCACGAAAACCGTTCCCGGGTACATTACGTACTTCGGGATAAGGTAACTGAACGTGTCCAGTCCCGAACAGGACGGGATTATCGTGGCGCGCTTTTTCTGCTCGCCGCCGCAGGGGGACATCAGTATCAGCATGATTATCAGCAGTGAGGTCGCGCACAGGTCTGCCATCGTGCCGGCAAAAACGGAGCCAGCATTTCCGAACAGCATTCCGAGACTGTTTTCGATATCCACCGCGCCGCCTATCGAACCGTACATATCAGTATCGGTCAGACTGCCGAGCAGCGCGTTCATCGCCCAGTACATCAGCGGATCCGCCAGTGAGAAGGAAACCGTTGCGATCAGTATTCCCCACAGCCTGAACGTCCTGGAAAACTGGAACCATTCCTTTTTGAAGCCAGCCTTAATCTGCATTTGCGCCCACCACCATTCTGAAAACTTCTTCAAGACTCGCAGTGCCGATGCTGAAGGTGTCCACCGCCGCGCCGTTCTCCGCGAGAAGCTGTATAAGCCGCCGCGAGGTCTCCTCCGCGTTATCCGTGCCGAATCTGAACTGACCGTTCAGGTCGTTGAACTCCGCACGGGCGTAGTCCACCGTCAGCAGCTTTATTTTTAGGTCGTTCGTAAGCCCGCGCACCGAAAGATGTATCACGTCGCCGCCGTGCTTGCGCAGGATATCCGTCAGGTACCCTTCCTCGGCGAGCCTGCCGTTTGTCATTATTCCGATCCTGTTCGCGACGCGCTCAACATCGGACAGAATATGCGTTGAAAGCACAATGGTGCTTCCCATGCTCTTGAGGCGCTCAATTATCGAGATGACCTCGGCTCTGCCCTCGGGGTCCAACGCAGACGTCGGCTCGTCGAATATCAGCAGCTCCGGGTCGCCGATTATTGCCGCGCCCATTCCCAGACGCTGGGTCATTCCGCGGGAATATCCCTTCGCGCGGCGGTCTGCCGCCTTCGTCAGCCCCACGATATCAAGCACTTCGTTTACGCGGCGCTTCACATCGCCCTGATAATTCGTGCATGCGGCAATGTACTCGAGGTATTCCCGGGAGGTCATGTAGCCGTATATCGTCGGGCTTTCCGGAAGGTATCCTACCTTTACCGGTCTGCCGTTTCCGAGGACTATCTCGCCCTCGTCCTTCGGGATTATGTTCGTGATAATGTTCATCGTGGTGGTCTTGCCGCAGCCGTTCCGCCCGAGGAAGCCGTAAACATCGCCCTTTTCGATATCCATGCTGAGCCCTCTCAGCACGGAGAATGAGCCGTATTTCTTGTACAGATTGCGTATTCTGACCAATTCGTTCACCCTTTCCCACATTAATGTGTATATACAAATTTTACATTATTTAAATTGGTTTGTCAATAGATTTCACGCAATTAACTCAATGCGCCGAAAACTGTGGCGGAAAACAGAAAACCCCCGCCGGAAACCGACAGGGGAACTTTTCTGTAACCAATAACTTAACGTCAATAAGTTAGATCAAACTGCTCTCTGAACCAGACCGGAGCGCAGGCAGCGTGTGCAAGCGTTTACTCTGCAGGGAGTACCGTTTACGATCGCCTTTACCTTCTTGACATTGGGCTTATAGGTTCTGTTGCTGCGTCTATGAGAGTGGGATACCTTGATACCGAAGGTAACGCTCTTGCCGCAGATTTCACATTTTGCCATTTGAAGCACCTACCTCTCTTGTAGTAGTGAATTTTTCAGTAACGTATAATATTTTATCAGAAACAGCGGAAAATTGCAAGTGCTTATTTGCCGCTGCCAGAAATTTTGTAGAACATGACAACAGCATCGCTGAATCCTGCCGAATAATCGGCAAAATAACGAAACAATTTGTAATATCGCTGCGAAATATTATACTTTGAGTATTAATAATTACAGAGTAAGGAATCCAACCTTCTTCTGTACCTTCTGGAGGGTCTTTCTGGAAGCCTTGAACGCCTTTTCCGCGCCCTTCTTCATGCAGTCCTCAAGGTATGCCTTGTCAGCGAACACGCGCTTGAACTCAGCCTGCATAGGCGCCAGCATATCTGCGACAGCTTCGCCCACTGCGGTCTTGAAATCTCCGTAGCCCTTTCCTGCGAACTCCGCCTCTATCTCCTCGAAGGACTTGTTTGTGACTGCGGAATATATGGACATCAGGTTGATTATGCCGTCCTTGCCCTCCCTGGCGCACACTACAGTATCGCTGTCGGTGACTGCGCGCTTGAACTTGCGAATGATCGTATCCTTGTCGTCGAGTATCCATACGCTGGCGTTGGGGTTCTCATCGGACTTGGACATCTTCTTGGTCGGCTCCTGGAGGGACATCACCTTCGCGGTGGTCTTGGTGATATAGCCGTCGGGAATGGTGAATACGTCGCCGTAAATGCCGTTGAAACGCTGTGCAACGTTTCTCGCAAGTTCGAGGTGCTGCTTCTGGTCGATCCCCACGGGAACGAGGTCAGCCTGATACAGCAGGATATCCGCAGCCATCAGAACAGGGTAGGTGAACAGACCGGCGTTGATGTTGTCAGGGTGCTTTGCGGACTTATCCTTGAACTGCGTCATTCTGGAAAGCTCGCCGAACTGGGTGTAGCAGGAAAGGATCCAGCTTAGCTCGGCGTGGTTGGGGTTGTGACCCTGCACGAACAGCGTGGACTTCTCCGGATCAAGACCCGCAGCGATGAGCAGCGCGTAGCTCTCCTTGATCTGGTTGCGGAGCTTCACGGGATCCTGCCTTACGGTGATGGAGTGCAGGTCTGCAATGCCGAAATAGCAGTTGTAGTCGTTCTGTAGCTTTACCCAGTTCTGCATAGCGCCGAGGTAGTTGCCCAGGTGGGGAGTATTCGTCGGCTGAATGAGGCTCAGCATATTTTTCTTCTGTTCTTCCATGATGATTTCCTTTCTCCGAAAGCCGGAACAAACAAAACTCCGCCCTCGCGGCAGAATACATCTGCCATAAGGACGGAGTGATAATTCAACACCGCGTTGCCACCTTAATTCACGGGAACCTCCCGTGCTCTCTATGGATACTTCCATATCCCCGCAATTAACGCTTGCTGCACGTCGCAGAATACTCGGCTGCGCTTTGCGCCGCCTTTGGCTGCGCCCTCTACGGTCCATTTGTATACCCGGCGTTCTGCGGCGTTCCCAGCTGAAATGGCGGAGCCCGCCATAACTCGCCGCTCTCTGTGAGTGCCACGGATATTTTTATCTCCGTATCATCGGTTTCAAGGGCATATTCGTTTGTTATCAATATTCTTTGATCCGCAGTTGCTGCGGTCTTTTCATATTCTATCACAAAGCTCCCGATTTGTCAAGAGCTCATTCCACCGGGATACCCTCTTCCGCCGTTCCGGTCTCATCGGTTGCAGGCTCCGGCTCCAGGACGTTTACACGCACCTCTGCGCGGCTGCTTCCGGTCTCGGCGGCTAGCCAGTTTTCAAGCAGCTTCTGCGCCGCGGCGTCCTGCGGCTTGGCGGAGTCCGCGAGGAGCAGCGCATGCTCTCCGGAGCTGTCGGTAACGCTTCCGCAGCGGATATTGCTCAGCTCCGGGAATATCTTCACGGCCTTCGCCGTCACGGCGGCGTAGTCTACCGTGCTCTTCAGCTCGGAATTTTCGGTTTTCAGCCCGGACAGCTCCTGCTCCCTTTCGGATAGCTGCCGCTCAAGCTCGTTTATGCGGTTCTCCTGGAGGGCTATGGTGATCTTGTCGCCGCTGTCCTCGTCGGTGCCTGCGTCAACGATGTTGTTCTGAGTTACGTTCAGCGTGTAGCCGTCAAGCCCGTATTTCGGCATTTCCTGCTCCAGCATGGATATCACATCGTCTGAGATAGGCGTGCCGACCAGAGAAACCGATATCATGCGAGCGCTCTTGTCGGCGCTGCTCTTTACCAGAGAGGTGTTCGGGAATACGAACTCACTGTTAAGGTATGTGGATATATTTTTGTCCATGATGGAGCCGTATACCGTGGAAGCCCCGAAGAACACGCTCGGCACAGCCGCAACGATCGTTATCGCGGCGACGGCGCGGTTTATGACCTTCTGCTTCTTGTCGCTGACGTTGCGGTGATACGGCACGCGCAGCATCATGGTGACTATCATCGTTGAGAGCGAGATGAACAGCGTGTTTATCAGGAACAGATAAAACGCGCCGAGGAAGAACGACGGCTGACCCGAGGCGATCCCGTAACCCGCAGTGCAGAGCGGAGGCATGAGCGCCGTAGCTATAGCCACGCCCGGGATAACGTTGCCCTTTTTCTCGCGGGTGTTTCCGATGGCGCCGGCGATACCGCCGAAAAGTGCTATCAGGACGTCCCAGATGGTGGGGCTGGTGCGGGCTATCATCTCCGCGGTGGGAGTGTCGATCGGGGTGATCAGAAAGTACACAGTGGAGCTTATCAGGCTTATCACAACCTGAGTTCCGAAGCGCAGCAGCGCCCTCCGAAGGAGCCGCAGGTCGCGCACCGCGAGGGAGTAACCCATCGTCATGATCCCGCTCATCAGCGGAGATATCAGCATCGCGCCGATGATGACCGCCGTGGAGTTCATGTTCAGACCTATCGACGCTATCAGCGCCGCAAGGCACAGTATCCACATGTTAGGTCCGTGAATGACCGTGTTTTCCAGCATCATTTCGTCGATTTCCTCGTAGCTCATCATGCCGTCGTGCATGTTGAGCAGGTCGGCCATGAACTTGCGCACTCCGGTGCGCTTTTCCCTTATCTCCTTATGTATGCCGCGGTCTATTTCGTCGGCTTTTTCTGTTTCTTTGCTCATTACGACACCTTCTTGAATAAATTTCCTACATTATAGCACGGGCGTGGACAAAAAGTCAACAACGTTTTGCTCTTTCCTGCGGAATACCGCTTTACAATACCGCGAGGTTGTGATATAATTATAGAGTATAGATTCTTCCAGAAAGGACAACATTAAATGTTAAAGCCATTTTCCGACCGCGTGTCCGGCTTACAGCCTTCCGCGATACGCGAGATACTTAAATTCACCGCAGACCCCGAAGTGATAAGCTTCGCCGCAGGAAACCCCGCGCCGGAGGCGTTCCCGGTAGAGACCATCGCAAAGCTCTCCGCTGACATCTTCCGCGAGGAGCCGATAAACGCATTGCAGTACTCCATCACCGAGGGCTACCCGAAGCTCCGCGAGTGGCTGAAGGCCGACCTCACGAAAAAGGGGCTGTTCCGCGATGGCGACCAGGTAGTCATCACCAGCGGAGCACAGCAGGCTATCGAGACCACCGCGAAGATACTCTGCAACGAGGGCGATGTGATAATCTGCGAGGATCCGGCGTTCGTAGGCTCGCTGAATGCGTTCAGGAGCTACGGCGTTAAGCTGGTGGGAGTTCCGATGGACGACGACGGCATGAAGCCCGACAGCCTTGAGGAAGCCCTGAGATCCAACCCCACCACAAAATTCATCTACACTATCCCGAACTTCCAGAACCCCACCGGCAGGACGACCACCCTCCAGCGCCGTAAGGAAATACTCGCCCTTGCTGAAAAGTACGGCGTGTATATACTGGAGGACAACCCCTACGGAGCGCTCCGCTTCGAGGGCGAGGACGTAAAGTCCATCAAGGAGCTTGACACCAAGGGGAACGTGCTTTATTGCGGGACGTTCTCCAAGACGCTTGCACCGGGCCTTCGCGTAGGCTACCTGCTGGGCGCGTCCGATGTCGTATCGAAGGCGGTCGTAGGTCTCCAGACAAGCACCGTGCACACCAACATCTGGGCGCAGATGCTGACCTACCGCTTCCTCACCAACGTTGATTTCGACGAGCATCTGAAGAAGCTCCAGGCTATCTACCGCCACAAGTGCCATCTTATGCTCGGGGGGCTTGAAAAGGAGCTTCCGGATTTCATCAGCTTCACACACCCGCAGGGAGGTCTGTTCATCTGGGCTACCCTGCCGGATAAGTACGACATGAACGCTTTCTGCAAGGGAGCTGTCGAGCGCAAGGTGGCCGTTGTCCCCGGAAACGCGTTCTGCTCTGATGAGAGCGCCGTTTCCCACTCCTTCCGCCTGAATTTCTCCACCCCGACAGACGAGCAGATCGAAAAGGGCGTGAAGATACTCGGCGCGGCGGCAAAGGAGCTTTTAAAGTAATTTCAGCATTTCAGACGGGAGGTGAGTCTGCATGGTATGCGGAAAATGCGGCAAGGTGTTCGACGAGAGCGCGCAGGCTACAGAGGGACGCTGTCCGTTCTGCAAGACGGTGCATACCCCCGAAGGCGACCCTATCCGCGAGCTTAAAGGGATACTGAGCTACATAGCGCAGCACTTCGGCGAAAAGACCCTTCTCGACCGCCGCCGCACCGACGCGCTTATAGCGGATATCTTTCCGAAGGAGAACGCCGCGCGCCGCCTGTGCTACGTTGCGCTCTACGACGGCTGCGCGCAGAAGCTGTGGACGGTGCGGGGCAAGCCGTTCGAGGTGCGCTCCGCCGCTGCGGCAAGGTGCGTTAAGTCGCTGAGGGACGAGATCGGACTGAAGGGACGCTCTGCCGCTTCGGCAGTTGAGGCAGTCGCGGAAGCCCTGGGCTGCGACATTGCGTTCAGAATGGAGGCTCCGCCTTCCGCCGCAGAGACCGAAAGCCGCAAAAACATCACCGACAGTGCAGAGCAGTACAGCCTGGGACGTCACTTCGACCGCATAAAGGACTACAGCAGGGCGCTGTACTGGTTCGTCCAGTCGGCTCAGCAGGACTGCGCCGAAGCGGAATACTACGTGGGGTTCTACCTCATGGAGGGCAGGGGCGGCACGCAGGACGTCAAGACCGCCCGGGAATGGTTCCTGAGAGCGGCTGAAAACGGCGTCCCCGCCGCGCAGTATATGACCGGATACTTCTACGCCGAGGGCATAGCCTGCGAGCTCAACGAGGGCGCCGCATTCGAATGGTTCCTGCGCTCTGCAAAGCAGGGCTACGAGGAGGCAATAAAGGTGATAGCGCTGAGCTACGAAACAGGTACGTTCGTCGATGAAAACCCGGAGACCGCCGTCCGCTGGCGAAAGCTCCTGCCGAGCCAGCCGGAAGCCACAGAGCCGCCGCCCGACGAAGAAAAAGAGCCGCCGGAGCCGCTCCCGGACGACGGCGAGGAAAACTACCAGTCCGCGCGGCGCTGCCTTGCCGAAAAGGACTACAACGGCGCTGCGATGTTCTACCGCCACGCCGCAGAGGCGGGTCACGCGAAGGCTCAGTGCAGCTACGGAAAGTGCCTGTACCTCGGAAGCGGCGTTGAAAAGAACATTTACGCGGCGTTTTCGTGGTTCTCGAAGGCGGCGGCTCAGGGTCTGGACATCGCGCAGTACAATCTCGGCGTGATGTACCTTCGCGGCACCGGCGTTGAGAAAAACCGCTCGGAAGCGAAGCGTTATTTCCGCATGGCGGCGGAAAACGGACATTCAGAGGCCGCAAGGGTGCTTGAAAAGCTTGAAAATCAGGAACATAAATGATCGGAGGAAAACAGAGTGAAAGCAGCAGTTATCCTTACAAAATGCAAGAACGACCACGCACTGTTCGGTATACGCACGGAGCAGCGCGAGGACGGCGGCTGGTACGCTACGTGGGCGTTCAAGGTGTCGGAGCAGACCGCCGAGCGCGAGAAGTTCGGCGATACTAAGATAAGCGGAAATATCTACATCACAACGGAGTACCCCTCCTGCCCCTACTGCGGCGCGAAGGGATTCTTCCAGTGCGCGGAGTGCGGCAGGACCACCTGCTGGAACGGCGAGACCGAAACGGTATGCGAGTGGTGCGGCAACGAAGCCGAGACCGCCGCAGAGGAAAAGTTCGACTCCATAACCGGAGGCGGCTTCTGATGATGAAGGTCGGTGACAGAGTTCCGCTGGAATTAGGCGGCGAGGCGGAAATAACGCAGCTTCTCGGGCAGGGCGGACAGGGCGCAGTCTACCGCGCCTCCTACCGCGGGAGGGACTACGCGCTGAAAATGTACTTCACGAAGAAACTGAAAAATCCCGCAATGTTCCGCGAGAACCTCCAGCGCCTGTGCGAGGACGGCAGTTCTTCCCCGGCGTTCGTAATGCCGCTGATGATGACCGCCGACACCTCCGAGGGCTTCGGCTTCCTGATGGAGCTTATCCCGCCGGAGTACGCGCCGTTTTCCGACATTCTGAACGCCCGGGTGAAATTCTCCGGGCTGTATTCCATAGTGAACGCCGCGATAAAGATAACCTCGGCGTTCCGGGAACTGCATAACTCCGGCAGAAGCTACCAGGACCTCAACGACGGCGGATTCTTCATTCGCCCGACCGACGGCGACGTACTGATATGCGACTGCGACAACATCGCGCCCTACGGCGAGAAAGCGCCCCTGTCCCAGTATCTGGGCATCCCGCCGGAGGAGCTGACAGAGCAGAATGCAGTGCATGAAGTACAGTCCCAGACCATCACGAAGCGGATCGTGGATGTATGGCCGTGGCTGGTTGTATCCCTGCTGATCGTGGCAGGAGTGGAGGGCTCCATCTTCCTGTTGATCGTGAAACGGCAAAGAAGCTACGGAGATGTCCGGGAAAAACGAAAGAAAGGCAAAAGGAGTCAGTCATGCAGGAAAACAAGGCGCAGAAAGTAATTGAAGAAGTAAAAAAAGCATTTATCGGAAAAACAGAGTGCGTGGAAAAGCTCATGACAGCCATTCTTGCCGGCGGACATGTGCTGGTGGAGGATGTCCCGGGAGTGGGAAAAACAACCCTGGCGCTGGCCTTTGCCAAGGCAATGAATGTGGCGCAGAACAGAGTGCAGTTTACACCGGATGTTTTGCCAAGTGATATTCTGGGATTTTCGATGTATGACGCGGGGAGCCGGCAGTTTGTATACCGCCCAGGAGCCGTGTTTTGTAATCTGTTTTTGGCAGATGAGATCAATCGAACCTCTCCCAAAACACAGTCTGCTTTGCTTGAGGTTATGGAGGAGAATCATGCGACGGTAGATGGTGTAACCAGGCCGCTGCCGAATCCCTTTGTGGTCATCGCAACAGAAAATCCACTGGGATCATCAGGAACGCAGATGTTGCCGGAATCTCAGCTGGATCGTTTTATGATCTGTGTTTCAATGGGGTATCCGGAACATCAGGATGCTGTGGCAATTTTGAAGGGCGAATCAGCCGATCTGTTATCCAAAGTTCAGCCGGTATTGTCAGCAGAAGAATTGTGTGCGCTTCGAAGCATATCGGAAACGATATTTGTGCATGACAGTATTTATGATTATATTGTAGATCTGGTGGAAGAGACTAGAAAAAATGATCTGTTTGAGATGGGAGCGAGTCCGCGTGCAACGATCGCATTGCTTCGTATCTCACGTGCGATGGCGATGATTGCCGGACGTGATTTCGTGACTGCCGCAGATGTACAAAAGGTATTGCGTGATGTGTTAGGGCATCGTGTGCGCCTAAGCGCCAGAACACGTGCGGAGCGTATTACGGTAGATCAGGCAATGGAACAGCTTGTGCAGACGGTGAAGGCACCACGGATGTGATAAAGCAATTCGGCGCATGGAGGATGAATGGGATGCATAGAGAAGGATCAAAGCGACATTGGAAACTATATCCGTTACGTATAGCGGGTTATGTTCTGCTGTTTGTCGTTATGGTCGTTCTCTATTTCTTTTTTAAGAGTTATGTTGTCGCATCATTAGTATGGCTGCTTGTTTTGCTGCCGGTCGTATCCATATGGTTGAACTGGAAAATGACCCCATATCTTACAGTGCGCATATCTGCCTTGCAGCCGAAAGTCATAGCAGGTGAAGAGAG
>ERZ772897.3929-NODE-3929-length-10362-cov-2.172795_pt1 | contig 10362 bp, 9 predicted proteins | sample MGYA00512125_ERZ772897 | MGnify/ENA primary metagenome ERZ772897 (study PRJEB29015, sample SAMEA2737660) | human gut metagenome | biome: human gut; feature: human-associated habitat; material: faeces | place: China | collected 2012 ... | reverse complement strand
GATTACTTAAACTTCCTGTCCGGCGGCTGCTCCAAAGATCCGATTTCCCTGCTGCAGGGCGCTGGCGTTGATATGCGCACCGCAGAGCCGGTACACCGCGCACTGAAGCTGTTTGACAGCCTGCTTGACGAGATGGAAGCATTGATGGAAGCATGATGTTAGACAAAAATTAGAATTGTTTAATGAGATGTCCTGAAAATAGGATATAATAAGAAGAAATGACGATTCCGCCGGACACTTCTGGAAAAGAAAGGTCCGGCGGATTGTGCAATCTGGATGCCAAAATAAAAAATAAAAGGACAAAATAAGACAAAATGAAAAATAAAGGTTGACTTCTGAATGGATGTTCAGTATACTAAGGTCAGTTGATACGACAGCACGATAAGATAAATTGGATTGTTACTGGCAGGCAGGCAAAACCAAGTTTTATAAATTAGTTTTTCAGATATTATATATTTCTGCAGAACTGGTTTATAAAATTTGGTTTTTTGTTTCTAAAGAGTCTGCAAGGCCATGTGGGATACCGGACAGTTGATTGTTGCGCATGGGCTGCATTTCAGGAGCGGGGCATGAGGATAGAAAAGGTAATCAATAACAATGTGATCTCCGCGCTGGATGATCAGGGACGGGAGATCGTGGCGATGGGCAGGGGCATCGGCTTCCAGAAAAAAAGCGGTCAGGAAATCAAGGCTGCGCAGGTGGAGAAGATTTTTCATCTGGGAAGTCCGGATTTACAGGCACGGTTTCAGGAGCTGCTTGCCAATATGCCAATGGAATGCGTTCAGGTTTCAGATGAGATTATTTCCTATGCGAAGAGTCATCTTTCCATGCAGCTTAACCAAAACGTTTATCTTGCGCTGACCGACCATATCGATTTTGCACTGAGACGGTTTAAGGACGGTATGCTGTTTGAAAATGCGCTTTACAGTGAAATCCGCAGATTTTATCCGGAAGAATTTCAGATTGGCTGTCATGCCCTTGATCTGATCGAGGAGCGGATCAAAGTGAGACTGCCGGAGGATGAGGCTGCATCGATCGCATTTCATCTGGTCAACAGCGAATTTGGCGGGATGCGCCTGAGAGATACTCAGATTATGACGGAGATAATCCGTCACCTGATCGGAATGATTCGGGCAGATTACCATTTTCCGGAAGACCTGGTTTATGAGGACCGGTTGATCACAAATCTGAAGTTTATGCTGAACCGGTTGATCCAGAACAAAGAGGGCTGGATTACAGAGGATGCCCGCTTTAACGAATTTGTCAGGGCAAATTACAGAAATGAGTATGAGCTGGCAAGAGCGATGAGAGACTATATAGAATCCGTGGTTTCCTGCAAGATGACGGAGGAGGAAGTGATCTATCTCGCAGTCCAGCTGAAATATGCAGATATCAAAAAAAAGGAAGGAAAGAAAAATGGAAATTTGTTATACCGTGGCGGAGGTCAGAAAACAAGTAAAAGAATGGAAAAAAGAGGGATTGACGATCGGTTTTGTACCGACCATGGGATATCTGCATGAGGGACACAAAAGTCTGATGGAAGAAGCCCGTAAGGAAAACGATAAGGTCGTTGTCAGCATTTTTGTCAATCCGATGCAGTTTGGACCGACAGAGGATCTGGAGTCTTATCCGAGAGATTTGAAAAAGGATGCGGCTCTTTGCAAAGAGGTTGGCGTCGATCTGATCTTTCACCCGGAACCGGAAGAAATGTATCCGGAAGGTTTCTGCTCTTATGTGGATATGAACGGACTGACCACCGAACTCTGTGGCAAGAGCCGCCCGATCCACTTCCGCGGAGTGCAGACCGTTGTTTTAAAACTCTTTCACATTGTCTGCCCGGACAATGCATATTTCGGACAAAAGGATGCACAGCAGTTGGCAGTCATCAAGCGCATGGTCAAGGATCTGAGCGTGGATATCACCATTCACGGCTGCCCGATCATCCGCGAGCAGGATGGGCTGGCAAAGAGTTCCAGAAATACCTATTTAAATGAAGAAGAAAGACAGGCTGCCCTGATCTTATCAAAGAGTCTTGCGCTTGGAAAACAGATGATCGCTGAGGGCGAAAAGGACGCGGCTACCATCAAAAAGGCAATCGCAGACAAGATCGAAACCGAACCTTTGGCAAAGATCGATTATGTCGATGTCGTTGATTTTGCTACGATCACACCGATCGATCAGATCGCAGGAGAGACACTGGTTGCCATTGCGGTCTATATCGGAAAGACTAGACTGATCGATAATTTTATTGTTGAGGCATAAGAAAGGCAAAAAAATGGAAATCACAATGTTAAAAGGAAAGATCCATCGTGCTACCGTGACCCAGGCAGAATTGAATTATGTGGGGAGCATTACGGTCGATACCGAACTTTTGGAAGCGGCAGGCATTATGGAATACGAGTATGTGCAGATCGTCGATGTGGAGAACGGAAACCGTTTTGAAACCTACACGATTGCAGGAGAGGCGGGCAGTGGCATGATCTGTCTCAATGGTGCAGCAGCCAGACAGGTCATGGTCGGCGATCATGTCATCATCATGTCTTATGCATCCATGAGCCCGGAGGAGGCAAAAGACCACAAGCCGCATGTTGTTTTTGTGGATGATGCAAACCGGATCCAGCGGACCTCCCGCTATGAAAAACATGGGCTTTTGTCCGATAATCTGTAACGGGCGGGGCTTTTCTTTCTCGGACAGATGCGGTATAGTAAAGAAAAATATTTGATTAGGTAGGAAATGGATATGTTAGAGGGAAAGTGTATTGTGCTTGGCGTGACGGGAAGCATTGCAGCCTATAAGATCGCAAATCTGGCAAGTATGCTGAAAAAACAGCATGCGGATGTGGAAGTCATCATGACAAAGAATGCAACAAATTTTATCAATCCGATCACGTTTGAAACGCTGACAGGAAATAAATGTCTGGTAGATACCTTTGACCGCAATTTTTCCTTTTCGGTGGAGCATATTGCGATCGCAAAAAAAGCAGATCTGTTTCTTGTGGCACCGGCATCTGCCAATGTCATCGCCAAAATGGCACATGGTATCGCAGATGATATGCTGACAACAACGATCCTGGCATGCAAATGCCCAAAGATCATTTCCCCGGCGATGAACACCGGTATGTTTGAAAATCAGATCGTACAGGATAACTTAAAGACCCTGAAAAAATATGGCATGCAGGTGATCGAGCCGGCCAGTGGCTACCTTGCCTGTGGCGACTCCGGTGCCGGAAAGATGCCGGAACCGGAAGTGCTCTTGCAGTATATCCTGCGTGAGGTCGCATACGAAAAAGACCTTGCCGGAAAGCATCTTTTGGTGACAGCGGGACCGACCAGAGAAGCCATTGATCCGGTGCGTTTTATCTCCAATCATTCGACCGGCAGAATGGGCTATGCCATCGCCAAAATGGCTATGCTGCGCGGGGCGGACGTGACATTGGTCAGCGGTCCGGTAGCATTGGAACCGCCTATGTTTGTAAAGACGGTCACGGTGGAAAGTGCACAGGAGATGTATGAAGCCGTGATGGCAGAGGCGGATGATGCGGATATCATCATCAAATCTGCGGCTGTGGCAGATTATGCACCGGCTGAGGTCAGTCAGGAAAAGATCAAAAAAGCAGAAGGCGACGCTGTGATCCCGCTTGTCCGTACAAAGGATATTTTAGCGGCATTGGGCGAAAAAAAGCGCGAAGATCAGTTTATCTGCGGTTTTGCCATGGAGACGGAGCATTTGCTGGAAAATGCAAAAGCCAAACGGGAGAAAAAGAAGGTCGATATGATCGTTGCCAACAGCATCCGCCAGAGCGGTGCCGGATTCGGCGGTGATACAAATGTAGCAACTTTGATCACAGGAGAGGGCATGCGGTCCCTGCCCCTGATGAGCAAGGAAGCGCTGGCTATGGAGATTTTGGACGAAGCAGCCCGAGGTCTTCATTTACGATAGCAAGGATCTCTCTTGTAAAGTAGGTGGGAAAGAGCCACCAGGCAGTCTTGGCAGGGATCCCGTAGGCAGAAAAGCCGAGTTTTTTGGCAATGCAGAGACTGCGGTAAAGATGAAATTCATTTGAGACAAGGGCGAGATGTGGATCGAGCCCTTGTTTTTTTATGATGGCGGAGGAAAACAAGAGATTTTCCTGCGTGGTCCGTGACCGGTCCTCCATAAAAATACGGCTTTTGGGGATGCCATGACAGATCAGATATTGCTGCATACAGGCAGCCTCGGAAATGCCTTCATCATCCCCCTTGCCGCCGGAAACAATGCATTTGCTGTCTGGATTGGCACGCAGATAGGCGATGGCGGCATCCATGCGTTCTTCTAGCATAAGGCTTGCCTTTGTGCCGTAGACCTTGCAGCCTAAAACAATGAGCGTGCATGCCTGCCGGGGATGCGCCTTTATGGCGGATAAGATGCGGCAGGCATTGATAAGAAACAGAAGGCAGGTAAGAGCAAGCAGGGCGAGAAAAAGGGCGCAGAACAGGCGAGAAAATCCGGGTTGCGCGAGCGCCGCGGTCATGCCCTGCCGGATCTGCCTTGGAAAAATCCCATAAATCGTCAGCAGGACGGAAAAGATAAGTCCGGTCACATTGCCGGGATTTAAGATTCTTTTGGTAAAAAAGGGCATGAGAAACCAGATACAAAATAGGATTCCTATAAAAAACAATAAAACATGCATATGTCGTGATCTCCTTTTCTGCAAGCATCATATCATATTTGGATTTTAAACGGAACTTTGGAAAATAAAATACTACATGCAATGAGACAATAATGGTACATGCTATGTGCTACCCTAAGGTCAACAAAAAAGACAGGTTGATCGAAAAGAGGAGGCAGCACAATGAAAGGATACACAGTAGGAAGCGGATTTATGGGATATGTAGATGGGGAATTCATTTTATTTGCAAGTGAGGCGGATTACTACGAATTTATGGAAGAGGCGGCTTAGTTGTGGTATAATACATCAGTTAGATTTTATGAGTGGAACATGGCAGAAGTGTCATGTTTGCCTAGTGCAATAGAAAAGGAGATGTATGTATTATGAGCAAAAAAATCGATCCACAGGTCATCAATGAAAGACTGCGTGCTCTGCGCCGCCTGATGCAGGAAAAGGGGATCATGGTCTATGTCGTTCCGACTTCCGATGATCATATTTCCGAGTATGTCGGAGAACACTATAAGTGTCGTGCTTATATCACAGGTTTCACAGGATCTGCTGGTACGGCGGTGATCACTTTAGAGGAAGCCGGTGTATGGACAGACGGACGTTATTTTGTGCAGGCGGCTGCACAGGTGGCAGGCAGTGATGTGACCTTATACCGTATAGGAGAGCCGGAAGTGCCGACCGTCATGGAGTTTGTAGAGGAGCATCTGAAAGAGGGCGCTACAATCGGTTTTGACGGTGCCTGCATGGCAGCGGGAGAAGCCAAGGAGTTGCGTGGAATCGCTGAGAAAAAGTCCGGCAAGATCGCCATGGATGAGAATCTGATCGCCGAGATCTGGGAGAATCGTCCTGCCCTTCCACAGGAGCCGGTCTTTGTTTTACGTCAGCAGTATGCAGGGGAGTCTACCCAGGATAAATTGGCGCGTATCCGTGCAGAATTAAAGAAAAAGGGAGCAGACAGCCATCTGGTCGGCAGCCTTTATGATATTGCATGGATCACCAACTTGCGTGGCGGTGATATTTCGCATGTACCTGTATTTTTGTCTTTCCTCTTTTTGACGGGACAGGATGCTATCCTGTATGCCTTCTATGAGAAGTGGCCGGAGGAAGTCAGAGATTATCTGGCAGAATGTGGTTTTACACTGCGTCCGTATGATGCAGTTTATGATGAGTTGCCTCAGCGCGTGCAGGAAGCAGGAGGAAAGGTTCTCTTAAATCCGGGAACTATTAATGCCAAACTTATGAGTCTTGTCAGTCAGGATCAGATCCTTGAGGGACATGATCCATCAGAACTGATGCGTGCCATCAAGAATGAGACAGAGGTTGCAAACACGATCGAGGCCCATATTTATGATGGTCTTGCCGTGACTAAGTTTATTCATTATCTCAAGACCAATGTCGGCAGCGAACCAATGACAGAGATCAGTGCGTCTGATTATCTGCAGGAGCGCAGAGAGGAACAGCCGGGATTTTTGGATCTGAGTTTCGATACCATCAGTGCATATGGTGCCAATGCTGCCATGATGCATTATTCAGCAACACCGGAAGATCATGCAACACTTGCACCGGAAGGCATGCTGCTTGTGGATTCCGGCGGACATTATCTGGGGGGTACGACCGATATTACCAGAACCATCGTCTTAGGACCGATTTCCGATGAGATCAAAAAGATGTATACGCTGGTATTAAAGGGACACCTGCGTCTGGCACATGCAAAATTTCCAAAGGGCGTATCCGGGACCAATCTGGATGCGATCGCCAGAGGACCGCTCTGGGATTTGGGCTTAGATTACCGTTGTGGAACCGGACATGGCGTAGGCCATATCTTAAATGTGCATGAAGGACCAAATGCATTCCGTTGGCGCACGACTGATATGTTCCCATCCCAGGAGTTGATCCCGGGCATGATCACAACGGATGAGCCGGGCTTCTACGAAGAAGGCGGTTATGGTATCCGCATCGAGAACGAACTTCTTTGTGTCGAGGCAGAAAAGACAGAGTATGGTCAGTATTATCAGTTCCAGAACCTGACCTTTGCCCCGATCGATCTGGATGCAGTACTGCCGGACATGATGACAGACAAAGAGAGAGACTGGCTCAATACTTATCACAGACAGGTCTATGATACCCTGAGTCCATATTTAGATGACAAGGAAAAGGAATGGCTACAGTATGAAACAAGAGCAATCTAATAAGTTATTACTCATAGATGGACACAGCATTTTAAACCGTGCTTTTTTTGGACTGCCGGATCTGACCAATGCAGCAGGACAGCATACCAATGCGGTCTATGGATTTTTAAATATCATGTTCAAGATCATGGACACGGAAAAGCCGTCTTATCTGACCGTAGCCTTTGATGAGCATGCACCGACTTTTCGTCACAAGATGTTTGCAGAATACAAGGGCACGAGAAAGCCTATGGCAGATGAACTGCGACAACAGGTTCCTATGATGAAGCAGATGCTTACCGCAATGGGGATCACGGTGATCTCCAAAGAGGGACTGGAAGCGGACGACCTTCTGGGTACTATTGCGCGCCTTGCTGAAGATCAGGCATGGAAGTCACGATCGTCTCCGGCGACAGGGATCTTCTGCAACTGGCAACAGACCATACCAAGATCAGTATTCCAAAGACCAAAAAGACGGGTACGGAGATCGAGAATTATTATGCAGCCGATGTGGCAGAGCGTTATCTGGTGACACCGACGGAGTTTATCGATGTCAAGGCTTTGATGGGAGATACTGCGGATAACATCCCTGGCGTACCGGGGATCGGTGAAAAGACGGCGACAGACATCATTTCCCAGTATCATTCGATCGAGGCAGCACATGAGGCAGCAGATCAGTTACGCCCGCCGCGTGCCGCCAAGAATATCGTGGAGTTTTACGATCAGGCGGTCATGTCAAAGGAATTGGCGACCATTGAGGTGCACGCGGACATCACCTATGATTTGCAAGCGGCAAGACTTACGGATATCTTTACCCCGGAGGCATATGCGCTGTGCAAGGAATGGGAGTTCAAGAATCTTTTAGGCAGATTTCAGATCCAGGCACCAAGGAATGTAGCGGAAGATGCCTTCTCACAGGCAGAGGATACACAGAGCCTGACTGCTTTTGCAGAGGAATTGGCGAAGGGGCAGGCATCTTATATTGGTCTGTATCTGGCATGGAGACAGCGCAGTGCCAAGGAGTGGGAGGATGCGTCACTTGCCAAGGACGGCGATGGGCAGTTATCCCTCTTTACAAGTCAGAAAATATCGGAAGATGTCTGTCAGGAATACGAGATTTACGGTATAGCACTTTCAGATGGAGAAAAGAGTCTGTGGGCACCGATGGATGATATTTCCTGCATAACGCAGGTCTTAGAGCATCTGATAGCACAGGGAAAGCGTCTGGCATGTATGAATGTCAAGGAAGCCATAAAGATCTGTACACCGCATTTGCAGGAGCGGTTTTTACATTATGAGAATGTCTATGATGTGGCAGTGGCAGAGTATCTGTTGCAGCCGCTCAAGAATACCTATGTAGCAGAAGATCTGGCGAGCGAATATCTGGGTATCAGTGTGCCGGGCTATGGGGAGACCTTGGGCAAGAGAAGTCTGGCGCAGGCATTGGAAGAAATGCCAAAGGAATTTTGCTCCTATGCCTGCTATGAGGCATATATCTGCAGCCGTGTGGCTGGTATGCAGTGGGAAAGCCTGAAAGAAAAGCAGATGGATGATCTGTATCGGGATGTCGAACTGCCGCTGATCTTTACACTGGCAGATATGGAACTGGAAGGCATTGCGATTGATGCTAAAGCCTTGGAAGAATATGGCGGACGCCTGATGGGACGTCTGGTGGAATTAGAGCAAAAGATCTATGACGAAGCCGGAGAAGAGTTCAACATCAATTCGCCAAAGCTGTTGGGACTTTTCCTTTTCGAAAAGATGGGGATGCCGGGTGGCAAGAAGACAAAGACCGGCTATTCTACGGCGGCAGATGTCTTAGAAAATCTGGCACCGGACTATCCGATCGTGGCAGACATTTTAGAATACCGCCAACTGGCAAAACTGAAATCGACTTATGCAGAAGGGCTTTCAAATTGTATTGCGCCGGACGGACGGATCCATTCTTCCTTCCAGCAGACCGTTACGGCAACCGGCCGTATCAGCAGTACGGAGCCAAATTTACAGAATATACCGATCCGCATGGAACTAGGCAAGTTGATCCGCAAGGTCTTTCATCCAAAGGATGGTTTTGTCTTTGTGGATGCAGATTATTCCCAGATCGAACTGCGTGTCTTATCCCATATGTCAGGGGATCAGAACCTGATCCATGCCTTTTTGCAGGGACAGGATATCCACAGGTCTACAGCGTCACTGGTATTCCACACAGCCTTTGAGGATGTCACAGAATTACAAAGACGCAATGCCAAGGCGGTCAACTTTGGTATCGTCTATGGGATCAGTGCCTTTGGATTGAGCCGGGATCTCGGTATCAGCAAGAAAGAGGCTGGCAAGTATATCGATGATTATTTTCTGGCTTATCCGCGCATGAAAGAATTTTTGGATGGGCTGGTAGCAGAGGGCAAGGAAGCAGGAGAGGTCAAGACCATGTATGGGCGTATCCGGCCGATTCCGGAACTTTCATCCAGCAATTTTATGCAGCGCCAGTTTGGTGAACGTATCGCGATGAACTCTCCGATCCAGGGAACTGCGGCGGATATCATCAAGATCGCCATGGTGCATGTGCATGACCGTTTACAAAAAGAAGGCTTGGCATCCAGACTTCTTTTGCAGGTGCATGATGAACTTTTGATCGAGGCAAAAGAGGAAGAGTTGCCGGTGGTAAAAAAGATCCTGCAGGAAGAGATGGAAGGTGCTGCAAAACTGGCAGTGCCGTTGACGATTGATATGCATACCGGCTATACATGGTATGATGCAAAATAACTTTGTTTTGCCTGTAGAAAATGATACAATGGAGTAGATTATGAAGTTTATAGGGATCACCGGAGGTGTCGGTGCCGGAAAGTCGACGGTACTGGCGTATTTGAAGGAAAATTACAAATGTCACATTGCTTTAGCAGATGATCTGGCAAAGTCATTGATGGAGCCAGGGAGCATCTGCTATGGTGCGCTGGTAGACCTGCTAAGTCCTTATCAGGTCTTTGATGGAGCCGGACGGATAGAAAAAGAGAGCATGGCGCGCCTGCTTTTTTCAAAAGAAGAGGTGCGCGCCCAGGTCAATGCCATTGTCCATCCTGCGGTCAAGGAATGTGTATTGGCACAGGTCAAAGAGGCGAGAAATCAAGGCAGGTTGGACTATTTTTTCTTCGAGGCAGCGCTTCTTTTAGAGGATCATTACGAGGAAGTCTGTGATGAATTGTGGTATATCTATGCTTCAGAGGACGAGCGGAGGATGCGTCTGAAACGTGACAGAGGTTACACGGACGAAAAGATAGATCAGATCTTCGCCAGCCAGATGCCGGAGAAAGCCTTTCGGCAGGCATGTGCCTATGTGATCGACAGCAGTGGAAGTATGGAAGGGACGCAGGCACAGGTACGGCAGATCTTAGGATAGGAAAGTGATAGAGGAGAGCAGATTTATGAATGAAAAGAATCCATTGGAAGATATCATTTTTGGACTGGATATCGGAACGCGAAATGTCGTCGGAACGGTGGGCTATCAGGCGGACGACGGCTTTCATGTGATCGCCCAGTGT
>ERZ772897.3928-NODE-3928-length-10369-cov-8.137968_pt1 | contig 10369 bp, 8 predicted proteins | sample MGYA00512125_ERZ772897 | MGnify/ENA primary metagenome ERZ772897 (study PRJEB29015, sample SAMEA2737660) | human gut metagenome | biome: human gut; feature: human-associated habitat; material: faeces | place: China | collected 2012 ... | reverse complement strand
ATGGATTTCTTGTAAATGCTACACCAGTTCCTGATGTATCACCCTTATTACCAAATACCATAGTCTGTACATTAACCGCTGTTCCCCAGTCGCCCGGAATATCATTCATTCTTCTGTATACAATTGCCCTAGGGTTGTCCCATGAACGGAATACTGCCTTAACTGCTTCCATAAGCTGAACCTTAGGATCCTGTGGGAACTCTTCACCCTTCATAGTTTCCTTGTATACAGCCTTAAATCTTACAATAAGTTCTTTTAAATCATCTGCTGTAAGCTCTGTATCATATACAACACCCTTATCAGCCTTAACTTCATCTATAATCTTCTCAAAATATGACTTAGGAACTTCCATAACAACATCTGAGAACATCTGTATGAATCTTCTATATGAATCATACGCAAATCTTGGGTTACCTGTCTTAACCGCAAAGCCCTCAACTGCCACATCATTAAGTCCAAGATTAAGTATTGTATCCATCATACCCGGCATAGATGCCCTTGCACCTGATCTTACAGAAACTAAGAGAGGATCCTGTGTATCCCCGAACTTCTTTCCGTTATACTCCTCAAGCCAGCCAATAGCTTCAAATATCTGAGCTTGTATCTCATCTGTAATCTGCTTTCCGTGTCTGTAATATTCAGTGCAGGCCTCTGTTGTAACTGTGAAACCTTGTGGAATTGGCATACCAAGCCCTGTCATCTCTGCAAGATTAGCTCCTTTTCCACCAAGTAATGGCCGCATTGAAGCATTGCCTTCTGAAAATCTGTAAACCCATTTCGCCATAAGCTTCCCTCCATTATTCCTATAACGTATTTAGTTATTACGTCCGTTAATTTATTGTTAAAAGTATAACATACTTTTATTAATACATCAACGAGTTCTAAGCAATTCATATATTGTTTTAATTTTATGCTGTATTTATATTGTATTCAATTTATGGAATTATATTCCTGCCCGTTAAAGCTTCTGGTAATTATGAGTTCTGCATTTTCAGCCTGATCTTTATCAATCTGTCTGCCCTACGTATTTTGCAGATAACAGATTAATTAAAGACTATATATAATATATGGGGAGTTTATAAAATCTGCTTGTATACAATCGTAAATCCAGTGTTAATATTTATAAAATAAATGTAAAAAATACTGACAAGTCTGGTAACCAGCCCCATTTACGGATTGTCTACCATTCTTATCAGTATTCTTTATAATCTTATATATTATTGTCAGAGGCAAAAGGTACTCTGCCCTTGACTTATGCCCTCGGATTGCTCCTATTGCTATGCAGTTCACTGATATGTCAGAATTGCTGCATTTAATTAGTATGCCTTACCCCAATAAACCATCTTCTTAGCTGGCTTTCCGCAGCATACACACTTGTCAGACAGAGTTTCCTGCTCAAATGGCATGCATCTGGAAGTTGCGCCGGTTACTTCCTTGATCTTGTCTTCGCATTCCTGGCATCCGCACCACATAGCCTTGACGAATCCGGACTTTTCGTTGAAGATCTGCTCGAACTCTTCCATGTTATGTGCCACATAAGTATGGCTGTCGCGATGTGCTCTTGCTCTCTCCAGCATTTCCTTCTGCATGGTCTCCAGGATCTCGGCTGCCTTGGTCTCCAGATCCTCCAGAGCTACCTCGGTCTTCTCTCTGGTATCACGGCGGCAGATCACACACTTGCCTGCCTCGATATCCTTAGGTCCGATCTCCACACGAATCGGATAACCTCTCATCTCAGCCTCTGCGAACTTGAAGCCGGGGGTCTTGTCACTGTCATCTACCTTGACACGGAAATTCTTCGCCAGGCGGTCTCTCAGCTCATACGCCTTGTCGAGAACGCCTTCCTTTTTCTGCATAACGGGTACAATGCAGATCTGGATGGGTGCCACACGGGGAGGGATCACCAGACCTTCGTTATCACCGTGTACCATGATCAGTGCTCCGATCAGACGGGTGGTCATACCCCAGGAGGTCTGATGTACATATTTTAAAGTATTGTCCTTGTCTGCGAACTGGATGCCAAAAGCCTTGGCGAAACCGTCACCGAAGTTATGGCTGGTACCGGACTGCAGTGCCTTGCCGTCATGCATCAGCGCTTCTACCGTATAGGTTGCAACTGCACCTGCGAATTTCTCCTTCTCGGTCTTCTGTCCCTTGATCGCGGGGATAGCCAGAACCTCCTCCAGGAACTTCGCATATACATTCAGCATCTGCAGAGTTCTCTCCTGAGATTCTTCTGCAGTAGCATGTGCGGTATGTCCTTCCTGCCACAGGAACTCTCTGGAACGCAGGAAAGGTCTGGTCTCCTTCTCCCAACGTACCACGGAACACCACTGATTGTATACCTTAGGCAGGTCTCTGTAGGAATGGATGTCATTCTTATAGAAATCACAGAACAGGGTCTCTGAAGTAGGTCTGACACAGAGTCTCTCAGGAAGCTCGTTCAATCCTCCCTGGGTAACCCATGCTACTTCGGGTGCGAAGCCTTCTACATGATCCTTCTCCTTGTCCAACAGGGACTCAGGAATGAACATGGGAAGATATACATTCTGTACTCCTACTGCTTTGAATCGTGCATCCAGCTCCTTCTGGATCAGCTCCCAGATCGCATAGCCTGCGGGCTTAATTACCATACATCCTTTTACGCTGGTGTAATCACACAGCTCTGCTTTCTTCACTACATCGGTATACCACTGGGCGAAATCTTCTTCCATGGAAGTGATCGCTTCTACCATTTTCTTGTCTGCCATTTTCTCTCTCCTTTTCTTTTTCTGAAAATAAACTGCTCATACGATCTACGGAAACGAAAAACGCCGGGTCATCGCTCCCGAAAAAGGGACCGATCACTCGGCGGTACCACCCTGATTGATACAAATATGTATCCTGCTCTGTCACCGTTAACGCCGGTTCTACGCTGTGCTTCGCCGCTTCCAGGTACATTGCGTCTCGCACAGGACTCCAAGGGAGGTTTCCGATCCTCTGTCATAAGGGGTTCCCAGCCGCACGCCACCGTGTCCTTCCCCTCTCTCTGGGATGCTTTCCGATCGTACTGATCCTTTTCATCGTCATTGTCGTATGCAAGTAATTGTAGTGCATGCTTCCGTGATTTGTCAAGGTCTATCTGCTAATAAGAAGATACCTGCCGGAGCTGCATAAAATAAAAGCAGATAATAACGCACCAGGGATATGGGACCCAGAAAGACCGTAAGGCACAGTGCCAGAACCAGCAGCCAACTGTTCCATATCTCTGCCCTCCGCCGCCGGATGCCATAGAAAAACAGGATCACTGCCAGCCAGAAATAGGTGCCGATTGCAAACAACGCACGGATCACCGGAATTTTCTGGTAATAATATTCCAGCGATATCTTACGATAAAATTCTGTCAGCCGGGAACTGATCGTCTTCATTTCCAGTACATTTCTTCCCTCGAAATCAAAGTAATAAATATCACCGTCCGGATCATCCACAACCGATGTCCCCGGATACCAGGCCTGATACGTATTATCCAGAAAGGCTCTCAGATAACATCCCGGATACTGCCATCCTTTTCGGAACCATAGTCTCAGATACTCCAACTTATTTTGAAGAAGTTCTTCATTATTCACATAATTTTTGATCCGGTCTGCCAGAAACGGATTATATTGTGACCACTGTTCTCTGTCCATGATCTGATCCAGCAGCTGCAATTCCTCACTGTCAAACGCCGCTTCTCCCTTATCTGTATATACCCTTGCAATCTGTTGGAGCGGTACACACAGAGCCTCTACCGCGGAACCTTTTTCCGCATGGAGCAGAGTTTCCATTCCCACAGACAATAGCATGGCCAGCAGAATCGTTCCCGCAAACAGTGAAATGATCTTTCTTTTCTGCTTTTTACAGAAAACCGCGCACAACACCAGATAAAGAAAAACCGCATAAATTACATTTTTCCTATACAGCGCTCCCACGATCAGGCTGCATGATAATGCTGCGATTTTCTCTTTCTTCCGAAAAAATCCCTCCGTATTCTCATACAATTCATACAACAGGTGAAATGCAATAAAAAGTGCCAGAGAGCATACCACATCCTTGGTCGTACTGACGGAAAACAAGGCAATCGTCGGCAGAAAAGCATAAAAACAAAATCCGACTCCCAACAGCCATTTTCTATTCAATCGCCGATACCAGAAATCCAGACTGTAGGAAAAGGTCGCCGCACAAAGTATCATCTGGAAGCAGGAGTGCAGAAATACTGCCTTCTCCATCGTCCCGAAGATCCGGTATCCTATCGTGATAACGCCTCCCATGACCAACGTGCTGAGTAACGAATGGTGTGTATTATACGGTACCTCAGGATACATCACCTGAGGCACCTGCCCGTAAATATCATAATTATAAAATCCGGGATCATGGGAAAGAAGCACTGGCAGCCAGGCTATCAACAATCCTGCAAAAATCAAAAATATTCTCTTTCCGATACCTTTCCCGATACCATCCTCCTGAACTGCCTTATCTCTCCCTGCATGTACAAACAGCCATCGCAGCATCTGTTCAAAAAGTAATGTCTCTGCTATCCACCATAAAATCCAGCCTGCTATAGGAACCTGTTCCAGCCAAGACTGCATCGTTCTATGTACGGAAGTATGGTATTCTATACTGATCCGGCATCCCACTGTCTGACAGGTTGCCAGTAATATCGCAGGTATTCCTACAGCAAATCTGTCAGTCCAGTCCAAGTCTTTCCCGGATGCTGTCCGCTGCAATATTCCAGTCACCCATTTCTTCATATGCGGCATCCATCTTCTCCTTTTCTCTGGTGGCACGTTCTGTATCACCGGTCTGAAGAAATGCCTTATACATGGACGCCGCCTCAAAATATCTCGCCACACCATAGCATTCCTTTTTCGTTCCGGACAGCAAGCCGCCGTACACCATATCCTCATGATAATTTACTACTAAATAAGCATAATTTTCACTCTGTACATTATTCTCCATCCAGTTGGTCTTCGCAGGACGGGAAAAGGCGTAGTTTAATTCCCGGAACATATGGACGGTTCCCCCAAACAATACCAAGCACAGAGCTATGATCACCAGATTCATCACAAGCAGCGCGCCTCTCTGCTTCTGTGCCTGTTTCAGCTTACTCTTCAGATTTACCATAACCCATCACCTCGCCTTTTTCTTCCAGGAATAAGATTTTTTGTGCATTTGACATCGTACCGAAATTCTCTGCCTCTTCCGGGGTCATGCCAAAATAGGTCTGCAGCAGTGCCTTCTCATTCTCTTCCATCCGGAGAATGGCTTCCTTCTGCTCCTCCGGCAGTTCCCGATATTGTTTTGCCCTATAATCATTATCCACAGGATGCAGAATCCTTTCCAGCTGCTCGTAATAATCCGAAATATTTTCATACAGACCGGGAAGTATGGATACATTGCCGGAGTTGATAGTAACTGCCTTCATCAGACTTTCATAAAAGTAACGATACGCTCCGCTGGCTTCCATGAGCAGCTGATATTTTTCATAATTATTATTACTGCTATAAGGCCGGATGTAATGCCTGTCGCAAAAAGCTGATAAACCTATGTAATCCTCATCTTCCAGATATTGTTCCATCTGTTTCATATAGCTGCTCTGCCGGATCCCTGCATCAAACTGTAGCAAGCCTCTGTGGATGCTCCAGCTACGTGCAGATACTACAAACACCACCACACACAGGATCACCAGCACTGTGATGATTATCATATGTGACATGATCTCCGTATTTTTCTCCGCCACTTTATAGACATCACTTTTGGTATCCTCAAAGTTGCTCTTGTAATGCTCCATGTCTTTGACATGCTGTGCGGCTTCTTCATTCGGTCTTCCGCAATGCGGACAATATGCCTGCTCCAATGTCAGATTGCCCCCGCAATATTTACATTTCATCATTGCTTTTATGATCCTTTCCTATTCGTTATGCTTCTTAATGTATTCCTCGCAATCCTCATATCTGGGATAACCGTAATTATTTCGCAGACTATCCTCGAATTTTTTCTCTTCTTCTGCGGTAAACGTATAACGGTCTGCCAGGCTGTTCAGGGTTGCTTCCACATAAGGACGGATATACTCCCTGTCTTTCTCCGTCAGAATGACCTCGCTGTAGTCCAGTCCCCGCATCATCCAATAATCATCCAGCAGCAATGCCTGCTGATACTCATTCAAAGTCTCTCCACTCTGCTCCAGTGCCAGATATTCCCTCGCATCCCGACAGCTCATGAGCCAGCGGAAAATACCACTGTGTTCCCATCGGTCTATGGTTCTGTTCTCTTCGACAGCCTGCTCATAAAAATCCATCAGTGCTTCCAGATCCTTCTCCTGATAGAGACGGTCCAGTATCGGAAAGTTCTCTTTTTCCCACAGATAATCCGCTCTGGCATCCCTGGGTTCTATATACTGCACCCGGAACACAATTACCGCAAGTATCGCTGCCAATGCTGCCAATGAGATCAAAAACTTAATCACAAATTTCTGTTTCTTTTTCAGTTTTTTCTTCAGTTCCTTCTCCGGTACCTGCTCTAACTGCTGCATATCCTGCCGCATACCTTCCAGTTTCCCCAGATATTCCGCTTCGGCACCCTTGTAATTCAGGCTTCCGCAATAGGGACACTTCGGAAGGGTATCCTCGAATTCTGCACCACAGGAACTGCAGATGATCTTTTTAACTGTGGTATCTGCCATACAAATCCTCATATCTTTCCACAACCTGCACACTTTGGACTGCCGGCGCAAAGCTGCTTATTGTTCATAATCATTATTAATATACAACACAAAAATGACACGTGCAATGCAGAATCACTTTTTGCACACATCTTGAGGTTTTTGTCTCTTTCCTGTAAAATAAACTCAGTCGAAAAACCTGCCCGCAGTTCAAAATTGCGGGTTGCTGAAAGGAATGACGATCGATATGTATGAGAACGGTTTTCTGGATCCGGCCTATATCACACCGGAGGAACAACAGATTTTAGACGGTAATATTGCCGTTCAGAAGAATCTCTACACCAGCAAACAGGATTTTGTAGTAGAGAGTGATAAATTTTTGGAACACTCCGAAGATGATATTACTCTGCGTCGCCACACCCGCTTTGTGGATTTTCCAAAGCATAAACATGATTACGTGGAGATCTTTTATTGTCTCTCCGGTTCTGTCACACATGTCATAAATGAAGAAGAGATCTGTCTCCGCCCCGGGGAACTTCTATTTATGAACCAACATATCGAACATGCGGTAATAGCCTGCGGCCAAGAAGATCTGGGCATTAACATCATCATCCGCCCCGCCTATTTCCAGAATATCCTGACTTTGATCAACAAGGATAATATTCTGGCGGATTTTATCATCAATGCGCTGGAAGGTGACAGTTGTGTCGGTCAGTATCTGTACTTTACCGTCTCCGATAATCCCTGCATCCAGAACCTCATCCACAATGCGGTCTTCCTTCTGTTACAGCAGCCTCAGAACTGGCATAAGCTCTCGGAACACACCTTTGCCCTGCTGTTCATGCATATCTTAAGCAATGCGGAAAATATTTTATTAGACCAGAAAGATGAGCAGAGCAATGTCCTGATGGTGGTGGTACGCAGATACCTGGCGGAGCATTATGATACCGGAACTCTTCACGAACTGGCTGCACAGATCGGGTACACCCCCTCTTCCCTGAGCCGTATGATCAAAAAATATTCCGGCACTACCTTTAAGGAAATACAAACACGGCAGCGTATGCGAGTCGCTATGAATCAGCTGTCCCACACCGCGCTGCCGGTGTCTGAGATTGCCCTTTCTGTAGGCTATGAGAATCAGAACTTCTTCTACAAACAGTTCAAAAAAATGTATGATATGACACCTAACGAGGCGCGTTTAAAATCGCGCCGATAACGTCAGGCATTCAAGATATAACGGTTCGAGGCTCCTTCGTGTGTCCCTCGGATCGTTATTTTTCATATAAGAACTCTTCCGGAAGGGTCACACCGAAGTCCTTTGCCAGATGGCGAAAATCATCGGGGGTAATGGTCTGTCTCTTATTCGGCTGCATGGACAACATCTTCACCAGAATTTCTGCGGATTTTTCTACGGTATGCATCAGACCGAAGGTCAGGTCGAAGTCTTTGCCTGCGGCAAAGGTTCCATGATGTGCCCAGATGGCCAGATCGTATTTCTTCATCAGTTCGGAGGTAGCTACTGCGATCTCTCTGCCGCCCGGTACCATCCAGGGCACTACGCCCACACCATCCGGGAATACTACGGGGCACTCGGTTGCCATCTCCCACAGTTCTCTGGTGAATACCTTATCCTCCAGAGGAAGCACGAAGGTCAGTGCAATGATATTGGTGGTATGTGCATGATATACCACACGGTAGTCGGGATCCTGCAGCTTCTTCACTTCCAGATTCATCAGGTGGCTGGGGAGCTCGGAGGTAGGTCTGCCCCCGTTTACCAGACCCCATACGATACGGTAATTCTCACCCTTGTCGTCAAGTTCGATCATGCAGATAGAATCTTCCGGCTTAATGCTGACATTACGAAAATATTTGCCACTGCCGGTCACCAGGAAATACTCTCCTGCCAGTGCGGGAACTGTGGTGCCGATGGGCTGGAACTCCTTCGGCTCAAAGTTCTCCTTTACCAGTTCTACCTCTTCCGGCTTCACACGGTAAGACAGGTTGCCGCCGTTACGTTCATGCCAGCCTTGCTGCCAGCCGTCATCTGCCATTCTGATAAATCCCTGTACAAATTCTGCATCTAAAAATTTCATGATAATACCTAACCTTTCTATCGTCTGCAACCTCCCGGCCGCAGACATAATTTTCAAAATTATAAGCATTTTCTACACAAATGCTATTATCTGGTAATGATATCTACCGGCACATTTAATATTTTAGCAACCTTCAGGATCGTGTCAATATGTCTGCCGGCTGCCGCTGCCATATGATGGGTAGGGCCTGCCTCGCTCCAACGGTTCACGAACTCTCTGCAGGGGATTGAGAATTTGGTACGCATATTGGTGTCACCGAAAGTGAAGATCGGGCCGGACTGATTCTCGCCTTCTGCCACAACGAACTTGAAGTTGCCGTCCTTATCCTGCGTGATAGCCAGATAGGTCACAGGGCCTACGGGAGGATAGAACTGAGTCAGATATCCGCCGCCTACCTTGCCGTGGAATACCTTAACGATCTTCATGGTGGGCTTATGTGCCAGAGAGATATCCGCATCGCCGGATCCGGAATGACCGATGATGCAGATATCCTCGTTGAAATCAATGGAGTACATCTCGGACAACTGTCCCATACCGGAGATCGTCTTCAGAATGGACATTGCCATGGCTACTTTCATATCACCTTCTACGGCACATGCGGTACCTTGCTTGATCAGCATGGAAAATGCAGGGATCAGCATGGAATCCAGTTTACCGGCTACTCCCTGTGCCTTACCGGCATAATGGGAGGCGATCATGCTTAAGTCTTCATCCTTCGCCCACTGCTCGAAAGCAAGCACATGCTTTGCCATATCCAGAATATCTTCGTCATCTGCGGTAGCGCCACCCTCTACTTCGAAGGTATCGATGATGTCCTGTGCCTTCGCCTTAATAGCTTCGGTATCGGTAATATCATCTGCAATAGCCCACATATCTTCCCAGTCAAACTGCTTGGTATACAGGCCCATTCTGTTGTAAAGGTTGGTCTCATCGATATAGAGATCCATCATTCCGGGATAAGGGCGGCCGATCTGGGCAATATTGGTCTGACGGAAACGTCTGCGGACCTGAGCTGCCTTACACCAATCTTCGATCTGAGCTGCCACCTCGGGGTCGCCGCCTTCTACCACGCCAGTGATTACAGCATGTCTCTTGCCTGCACGCTCCAGGTCTGCCACAGCCTCACCTACGGCACCACAGGCATACAGGTCACCCAGCCAGATGGGAATATCGGTATTGGCATAGTCCGGCGCCAGCTTCTTCTGCACATTGATACATACTACAGGCACATCCAGATCACGGATCGCGGGAAGTACGTTATAGGAAGTTGCATAGGTCAGCAACTGCAGGAATACCAGATCTACGTCTGCAGCACGGAATTTATCACCTGCTGCCATAGCCTGTTCCTTGGTGGTCACCATGCCACCATCAACGATATCTACAGTATCGGGAATCGTCTTCTTGAAATCCTCATACTGTGCCTCGAAATTAGGCACCAGCTGGGGGAACTGGGGCAGATATGCTCCCAGAGCGATGGAAAATACACCGATCTTTGCCTTTGTGTTTACTAACATTTATAATTTCCTCCTTTTATAAGGTTATTTTTATGATGTCGGGGTCAAAAGCCCCCGACTTTGATGCCTACGGATTGCTCCGTGCT
>ERZ772897.3924-NODE-3924-length-10384-cov-2.701907_pt1 | contig 10384 bp, 9 predicted proteins | sample MGYA00512125_ERZ772897 | MGnify/ENA primary metagenome ERZ772897 (study PRJEB29015, sample SAMEA2737660) | human gut metagenome | biome: human gut; feature: human-associated habitat; material: faeces | place: China | collected 2012 ... | reverse complement strand
TACCCAACTGCCCAAAGAGGAAATATCTTCTATATTACATAAATGCGGGCTTCCACAGGCAGCGCGTCGCTCGTGCCGGTGATGTTGCCGGGGTTCTTGCCGTCGGCGCCGGCGAGCATGGCGCTGACCGGGTCGGATACGGCAGTGTAGATGACCGGGATGCCCGCATCCTCCGCGGCGTTGAAGGCAGCCATCGCCGCCGGGGTCGCAATCGCGCAGATCATGTCGTACTTGCCCGCCATGACATCGGCAATCTGGGCAGAAATGGCGGTGTCCGCCTGCGCGTTCTGAACGTCAAACACAACGTTTTCTCCCTCGACGAAGCCTTCTTCGGCAAGACCTTCGATGAAACCGATGCGGCAGTTGTCGAGCGAACCGTGCTCGGCGAACTGGATGATGCCGATGTGAATCACCTCGTCCGCAAGGGCGGTCGCGCTCAGCAGGAGGAACAGGGCAGTCAGCAGGGCAGTCAGCTTCTTCATCATAATGGGGTACCTTCCTTTCCTAAGTCGTCGTTTTTTATTGGAACAAAAAACGCCCCAGTCGTTTCCGACTGAGGCGGTATTCCCGCGGTGCCACTCAGCTTCGCTTTTCTGTACGAAAAGCGCACTCATCCGCATACACTTGATATGCGCTGCCATGATAACGGGTGCAGATTCCCGTTCTGCCCTACGATGAGGCTGATGGAAAGCAATCGCATCCGCATGTCTCCACGCGCGCCCTTGCTTCCCCAGTTCCCCACCTTGGGGCAAACCCTCCGGAGCCCATTCGCTGCTGCCGTCCGCGCCGCCGTCCCACTATCAGCGACTCCCTGTGCCGGACTGAGAAGCAGGTACTCTTCTCCGTCACCGGTTTATGCGACAATCATACACGCAATTTGCGCGCTTGTCAAGCCTTTTTTGCTGTTTTTGTATTGTTTTTTGGCTGTTCTCCCCATTGATTTTCGGCATATAGTAGAAGGAACTTGCGCGGAACGGGAAAATATGCTATGATGGGGAAAAGAAGCGAAAGGAAAATGCGCATGACGAACGAAGCCGAAGCAGCGATTCAGGCGCTGCAAGGGGCGTCGGAGAACGCGGAAGAGGCACTCTGGCGCGCGGTGGTGGCATGTCAGGGGATGCCGTTTCGCACCGCGACGGGGCTGCCGTTCACCTACTGCCTGAAAATCGGGCAGAACGGGCAGCCGAACCGCGAACTGCTCATCGACCGGCGCGAGAAGAGCAAGACACTCTCGTGGAGCAGCGTCTGTCTGGCGTTCCGGCGCGCACGGGAAATTGGGTATGCCGACCGCCCGAAGGCGCTGGGGGATATCCGCGGCGTGAGCTATGTGTACCCGCTGATGTGGCGGTTCGGGGTGCTGCGCGTGCCGGAAATCGTGGAGAAAAACATGTCGCTCACCCTCGATTTTGGGTTCTTTCGCGATTTGAAGGAGGCGGAAACCATGAATCAGCTGATGCGGACAACCCCGGAAGAAATGGGGCTGCACAGTCAAAACATCCTGAATCTGCTGGAGCGGCTGGAAAAAGAGAACATCAGCGTCGTCAGCATGATGCTGCTGCGCCATAATCAGGTGCTGTACGAAGCATATTGGCCGCCCTACACGCAGGAGCAGCTGCGCACTGTCTATTCCTTGAGCAAAACGTTCACGGCCATGGCGATTGGCATCGCGGCGGGCGAGGGGAAAATCCGCCTGGATGAGCGCATTGTCGATTTGTTCCCGGAGCAGGCGAAGAACGCGCCCGATTCGCCGCAGCTGCAAATGCTCACGATTCGGCATCTGCTGATGATGTCAACGGGGCAGGGAAGCGAGCCGTTCCATCAGGAAAATGCGTGGGATGACGCGATTTCGGCGTTCCTGCGTGAACCGTTCGTGGATACACCCGGTGAAACTTTCCGTTACAATACGGGCGCGACGTATATGCTGTCTGCCGCCCTCAAACAGCGCGGCATCGACCTCGAAGAGTACCTGCACGACAAGCTGCTTACGCCGATGGGCATCACCGGCACGCGGTGGATTCGCGACCCGAACGGCATCTGCACGGGCGGCTTCGGCTTTTCCCTGCACCCGGAGGACATCGCAAAGCTCGGCATTCTGCTGATGCAATCCGGGCGCTGGAACGGGCAGCAGCTTGTGCCGGAATGGTACGTCCGCGAGGCGACGAGGCGGCAAATTGGCAACGGCGACGACCCGAACAGCGACTGGGCGCAGGGCTACGGCTACCAGATTTGGCAGTGCCGGCACGGGGCGTTCCGGGCGGACGGCATGTACGGGCAGTTCTGCGTCGTGCATCCGGCGACGGACACCATTCTGGTCACAAACTGCCTTACGCAGAACATGGGCGGCGTGCTGAATGCGTACTACGACGAAGTGCTGATGAAGTACGAATCGGATGCTGTGGCGGATGAACCAGAGGTTACGGAACAACTGCGCCAAAAGACGGCGAATCTGCGCTACGAACGCGATTTGCCGGAGGACGACGGCAGCCCGATTCCGCCGGAATACCTGAACTTGGATGCGCCGAACGTCTGGATGCGCCTGACGCTGGATGGCGATATGCTGACAATGCGGAATGCGCAGGGGCAGATGCTCGTCACTGCCGGGCGCGGCAAGTGGCACACGATTCACCGCGCTGTGCACTGCGAACCCTTCTTCACGCGCGACAAAACCGATACGCCGGCGCTGGGGGCATGGGGGATGAAGGACGGTCGGCTGACGCTGAAAATCTTCGAGCCGGAGATGGTGGAGGAGGACACGCTGACGGTGGAAAAGACGGAACGCGGCGTCCGTGTACAGATGAGAATCACCACGACAGGCGACGAAAACGTGTTCTTCGACCAGACAATTTCGTAACTATCAGGTAAATACAAACAGGACTGCTTCACGCTCGAGGCAGCCCTGTTTTTGGTATTATACTATTTCCAAATTCACCTGCGCCATCTGCTTGCGCCTTTTCCGCTCTGGCGTCCGGTCGTTCCATTTAGCGTAGCGCTGCTACGCTGCATTTCACTCCCGTTAGCCAGAACGAAAAATTCGCGGCGCATCTTGGCGCATTCTCATTTGGAAATAGTATTAGCTTTGTGTAAAGTTGCGCATTTTCATCGGCACAACTGCCCGGTAGAGGGTCAGATATGCCTTGCGGAGCGGCTTCATGCCCTGCCAGAGCGCCTGATACGCCTGCCGAAGCGCCTGCGTGTCGCTGGGAAGCAAGTCCGCGCGGGCATAGAACGCCAGCGTCTCGATTTCCCCGACGGCGGCCAGTGCGCCCTGTGCGTGAACGGCTTTGTCCGCGCGCTGGAAGAACTGCTGCGGCGTTTCGCTGCGTCCGCGCCGCAAGCCTGCCATCCGCAGGGCATCGTGCGTCGCCTGCATCCATACCATGCAGCGTGCGCTTTCATCCTTCGCCTGCTTGTCGCGTGTGGTCGGCAATGTCCACCAAATGCGCCCGCCAGCCGCCGCCATCAGCGCAAGCAGAATCAGCAGCAGCCACGGAACGTCCGGCGGTGGATTGTCCGGCGGCGCAGGTGCGGGTTCAGGGGTATTCGTCGGCAGATTCGCTTCCGGCGAGGGCGACGGTGCGGGGGATGGCGTGCTGGTCGGTTCGTGTGAAGCCGAGGAGTCGTCCATCTCCGGCGAAGGCGAGGGTGTTGGGGAGGGCGAGGGAGACGGCGAAACCGAGGGCGTCGGCAGCTCATCCGGCTGGTTGGGCGCGGACGAGGCATTCTGCGTGGATGTCCACGGCGTTGCGTCGAACGTCACCCAGCCCACGCCCCGAAAGTAGATTTCCGTCCACGCGTGGGCGCTTGTGCCGGTCACGACCGTCTGCCCTGATGCGTCCACATCCGCCACGAAGCCTTCCACATACCGCGCGGGCAGCCCGACCATGCGGCACAGCACCGTCATGGCGGACGCGAAGTGCGTGCAGTAGCCTTCGCGCGTCATCAGCAGGAAAGTCGATACGAAATCGAGGTTCGACGCCTGTTCTGGAATATCCAGCGAATAGCGGCAGTACGCCTGCAAATACGACTGGATGCTGCGCGCCATTTCGTAGGGTGAATCGGCGCTTCCAGCGGCATTGCGCGCGAAGTCGAACAGGCGCTGTTCGAGGTGACCGGGCAGCCCGGTGTACAGCTTGCGGATGTCCTCGTACTGGGCGTCGGTCAGCTGTGCACCCGCATCAATCAGCTCCGCCAAGCCGCTCTGCCCGGCGGTCAAATCAACATACGTCGCTGTCCATGTGTCGCCGGAGGTTAAATTCCGCGTCGCGAAAATCTCGCTGCCCGCGTTGAAATACGGCACGATGCCGCTGCCCACGGACAATTCGCGGATGCGCTGCGGCACAAACAGGCTGCTTGCGCTGTCCGACAGCATGGTGACGGTGACAGTCTTTGTCGGCAGATTCGCCGCGATTGTCTCGTTCGGCAGCGTCAGGTCGAATGTCTGGGAGCGCAGATTCTGCCAGCGCGGGCTGCTCCACAGGTAGCGCCGCCCGCCTGTTTCGTCAATCCACATGCTGCCTGTGTATGAACTTTTGGTTACGGCACGCAGGTAAATTCGCCCGCTGCCGCTCACGCGAAGAACGGGGCGTTCGCTGGGGGTCGCCGCGCCGCCAAGCTGCGTCGGCCCTTGAGGATAGTACCCCTGCGAGGCAATGGAAAACACGTCGCGCGCGCTGGTGAAGAAAAGGTAGTCATAAATTTTCTGGCGCAGGGCATCCGCCGCTTCCTTCATCGGCTGAACGGTGATGCCGCCGATGGCAACGCCTGTGAAGCTCAGCAGAACGACAACAAGCGTCAGCGGCAGCACGCGCGTGACGGAAATTTCGTCGTACCCGGACACCATCAGCAGCGCAACGCACGGGATGATGGCGGGCAGCAAGCCCCACAGCGCATCCGGGCGATTGCCCAGCCAGAGCAGCAGCGCCATCAGCAGTACCGTCGCCAGCGCCGGATATGCGCCCACGCGGCGGCTGGTCAGCCCATAGCCGATGAAACCGCAAGTTACGCCGAGAATCGCCGCAAAAGGTCGTGCGACAAGCGGAAGCGCCGCCGTCAGCCCCGAAAAATGCAGCAGCAGCGCCCGAACGACCTCAGCCATACAATCACGCCCGCCGCGGTGATGCCCGCCGCGAGCACGTTTCCGCGGGGGCGCATCCGCAGGATGGACAGCAGCGCAATCACCGGCAGGCTTGTCCCCAGCGCAAGCGCCCAGAGCGACGATTCGCCCGTGACGCACAAAAGCGTCAGGATGAGCCCCGACGCCATCAAAAGTGCCAGAATCCCGCGCGAAACCGCGCTGCGCAATTCCTTTGGCAGAGCAGACACCTCCTCACCATGTTTGTTTGGAAGAAATCAACCAGTTTCGTCCAACTGTCAGCACGGGCACGGTTGGACTCCTTTGGGTATTTTGCTTCCATCGTCCTCATTTTCGCCAGCAGACGCTGCGTCACTTCGGGTGATTTTTCCATTCGCGCACAGCAGCGTACACGCCGCGCCGAGGGACAGCCCGCTCATGCCGATTTTCCGCGCGCAAGGCTGCAAAACCTTGACGGCGAGCTCCGCGCAATCCACGGGAATGCGGACGGTATGCAGCGAAAACGGCTTCCTTATTGGGGGGGCAGGGTAAAGAAACTCTATTTCCTTTATTATCCTTACAGCGGTAAGGGTTTCACATACCCCACCTCTACCCCAACTTCCTGCAGCTTCAAAATCATCGGCATCAGCCGCGCGTCCTCTGGCGTCTGCGTTACCAGATACAGCCGCACATTCGGCCCCATCCTCCGCATCGACAGCATCACATCCACCATCTGACTATCCAAACGCGCTGTAATCACCACCGTACACCCCACCTTCCGCATCCGCCGCATTTCCAGCAGCAGCACCTTCGCGAAAGGCTCCGGATTGCTGAAATCCGCGCGCGCAAGGTTTTCCAGCAGCATTTTCAGCCCCATGTCCTTGTCCAGCTCCACCGGGTGCGCGCCGGGCAACGGCAGGCGCGCCGGATGCTCGGCTTTCGCAGCCTGTACCATCACCGACGCGGCGGTTTCAATCAGCGCGTCGCGCAGGTCGGCGTCTTCCTCCACATCGGCCTGCTTTGGCGGTTCGGCGCAGTCCAGCAGGACGAGCGCGTCCGGCTGAACGGGGTCTTCAAAGCGGCGAACGAGCGCCTCCTGCTTGCGGGCGGATAACTTCCAGTGGATTTTCTTCATCGGGTCGCCGGGCTGATAGGTGCGCACGTCGGTGGGGTTCGTCACGTCCTCGGAGGCGCGCGCCATCGCTTCCGTGCCCATTTCGCCGGAGGACAGGCGGAGCGGCGCGATGTCGAACAGCTGCGGCAGCACGAGCAGTTCCCCGCCGTCCATATTCGGCTTCTGGCGAATCGTGCATACGCCAAAGAAGTCCGACAGCATCACGCTCTGCACGCCGGGGTGAATCGCGCCGACGTGCGCGGCATGGAAGGTAAGCTCCAGCGCCTGTGACCGCCCCGGACGGAGCTGCATCATCTGCGTACCGCTGGCAGTGCTGTTCGCGCCGTTGACGCCGGAGAGTTCCAGCCACATCGGGGCAAGCGGAATCCAACCGCGCCGCTTGACCTGCACGTTCAGCGTCACATCCTCGCCGCGCTGCACCCGCTCGGTGGAGGCGCGGGAGGATACTTCCAGCGTGGCGGATGCGCGGAACACGCCGTAAATCCCGCTCAGGCACAGCAGCGCAATCAGCAGCGCGGGCATCAGGAAAACGGGACTGCCGGTGGAGAACGCCGCCGTCAGCAGTGTCAGCGTGACGAGAATGGGCAGCGTCAAATGCAGCGTCACCTGCCGTGCCGGACGGTTCCCTGCCTGCTTCATGGCGCTCACAGCTTCACCGGCACGGGCGTATTCTGAACGATGCGCCGGACGACACTTTCCGGTGTCACGCCCTTCATGCGTGCTTCGGGGCTGAGCACGAGGCGGTGCGCAAGCACTTGCACCGCCATGTGCTGCACGTCCTCCGGCACGATGTAGTCGCGCCCGGCGAGCAGCGCGCACGCCTGTGCCCCGTGGATGAGGGCAATGGCGGCGCGGGTGGATGCGCCCAGCTGCAAGGCGGCATCCTGACGGGTGGCGGCGGCGATGGTCGCCACATACGAGCGAACCTCCGGCGAGCAGTAAATCTGCGTGACCATTTCCTGCATGGCGATAACGTCCGCCGCCGAGCAGACGGGAGAAAGCGTCGCCATCGGCTTTACCACGCCAGAATAGCGTTCCAGCACGTCCATCTCCTGCTCAATCGTCGGGTAGCCGATGGACAGGCGCAGGAAAAAGCGATCCATCTGCGCTTCCGGCAGGGGATATGTGCCCACAAATTCGCCCGGATTCTGCGTCGCCAGCACGATAAAGGGCTGCGGCACGGGGTGCGTCACGCCATCCACCGTCACCTGCTGCTCTTCCATCACTTCCAGCAGGGCGGACTGCGTTTTCGGGCTGGTGCGGTTGATTTCGTCCGCCAGCACCACCTGACTCATCACCGAGCCTTCGCGGTATTCCGTTTCGCCGGTCTTGAAGTTGACCAGCGTGTAGCCTGTCACGTCGGAGGGCATCAGGTCGGGAGTAAACTGAATGCGCCGGAACGTGCAGTCCAGCGATTTCGCCAGGGCGCTGGCGAGCGTCGTCTTGCCAACGCCCGGCACGTCCTCAATCAGCACATGCCCCCGGCACAACAGCGCAATCAGCGCATATTCGATAACTTCCTGCTTGCCCACGATAACGGTGCTGATATTGTTCATCAGCCTTTGAATCATTTGCCGCGGCTGCATACTGCGCCTCCTCTTCGTTGATTCCTCCATCAGTATACCCGTTTTCGGCGGATATTGCAAGCAAAGGGCGCTGTTTTTACATTTGCGCGCCGCGGAGAGAGAATGAATTTTCAACACTCGTTTATCTTTCTGCTGAATGCTTGACACGGTCAAGGTTTTATGCTATGCTTCGTATTTGTTGATATTCCCGGCATTTTGCCGCATTATGGGAGGAAAGCATGATTCGCATCGTCACCGAATCCATGTCCGATTTTACGCAGGAGGAAGCCAAGGCCGCTGATCTCATCGTGATGCCGCTGCCGATTCGCTTCGGCATGGAGGAATACTGGGATGACGGCGTATCCCTGACGCAGGATGATTTTTATGCGCGCCTGCGGGTCGCCAAGGAACTGCCCAAGACCAGCCAGGTGCCGGTGGAACATTACCGCAAGTGCTTCAACCGTCTGCTGGAGAATCCGGAGGACGAAGTGCTGGTGATAACCGGCTCGTCGAAGCTGTCCGGGTGCTACCAGTCGGCGTGCATTGCGCGGGAGGCGTGCCACGACCCGGTGCGCGTGACGGTGCTGGATTCGCTGAATGCGACGTGCGCGGAGTACATGCTCGTCGATCAGGCACTGCGCTATCGCCGCGAGGGTGTCAGCGATATGCCGACCATGCTGGCGAAGCTGCGCGACGTGATGGCGCACTACAAAATCATCGGCATGGCGGCTGACCTCAAATATCTCGTCATGGGCGGACGCCTTTCGCCTTTGGTGGGCAAGCTGGGCAACCGCCTGAGCATCAAGCCGACGCTGAAGATTGAGGACGGCATCGTCAGCAAGGCGGGCATGGTGCACGGAATGGCGAAGGGGCGCGCGTGGTACATCGAGCAGCTGAAGGAGTGTCCGCCCGATACGGACGTTCCGGTCTATATCGGCGGTGCGGACTGCCCGGAGACGGTTGCGCTCATCAAGTCGCAGATTGAAGCGGCGAATCTCGGCATTCAGGATATCCGCTGCGTCAAAATCGGGTGCCTGATTGGCACTTATGTTGGTCCTGAACTGACGCTCGTTGCGTGGAAGCGGAAATAATCAAAACGGCAGCTCTCCCCAAAATCGCGGGAAGGCTGCCGTTTCTTTATCTGAATTTGCACAGCGCAACATGCAAATCCACCGTCACATGCGCATCTGCCCTTTGCGCCAGCGCATCCTTCTCCGCCGCCGACAAATCGTGATTCAGCGGCGTCATGCGCACGAAATCGCCCCATAATTCCGGCGAGACGGGCAGTGTCTCATGCACCCGCACCGCCTTCACCAGCTGTGCCTTCTCCCGCAGGTACGCATCCACCTGCCCTTCCTCGTAGGCGGGCATGCCCCGCGCCGCGCGAATCTCCCGCAAATAGTCCTGCCCCGGATAGACCTTCACCAGCATGCCGTCCGGGGATAGTACGCGGCGGAACTCGTCGTAATTCGCGGGGGTCAGCACATCCAGCACGGCGGAAAACGTGCCGTCCGCAAAAGGCAGGCGGCGCAAATCCCCCACGCACCAGACGGCTTGGCAAGGCTGGTTGGTTGCTTGCAGAATCGCGTCCCGACTGATGTCGATGCCCGCGCCGATGCTGTCCGTTCGGCGCGTCAGCAGGGCGTTCAGGTACCAGCCTTCGCCGCAGCCCGCGTCAAGCAGCTTTTGTGGCGCATCCGGCAGCAGCGCATCGATGGCATCCGCGACCGGCTGATAGCACCCCGCCGCAAACACACGCTCACGGGCGGCAAACAGCGCCGCGTCATAGAACGTATCCGCCTGCGCCGAAAGCAGATTAACGCACCCGCGCCGGTTCACATTTATGGCGTGACCGCCCGCGCAAATTAAATTGTCGCCCTGCCGGGAAAGCAGCTGGCGGCAGACAGGGCAAATCAGCCCGTGCAGGTCAGAAACGGCGGCAAACAGCTTTTCGCGCTTGGAAAGCATGGGAAAAATCCTCCTTGACAATTGGATAAATGGGTGTACAATATGGTTGAATCCATCAGGAAAGGATGAGGAATATGTCTCGAATCGAAACCGTACGCGCCGCGATGATGCAGGCAATGAAGGATCACGACAAGGAGCGCAAGGAAGCGCTGTCGCTGCTGCTGTCCGCGCTGAAAAACAAGGCGATTGACAAGCGCGCCGACCTCACGGAGGACGAAGAGAACGCCGTCGTCCTGCGCGAAATCAAGCAGTGTCAGGAATCCATTGAGCAGGCGAACGGCCGTGAGGATATTATCGCGGAAAACACGCTGCGCATGAAGGTATATCAGGAGTTCGCGCCGAAGATGATGTCCGAGGACGAGGTGGAGGCGGAAGTGACCGCTGTGCTGGCGGAACTGGGGCTGGATGCGCCGACCGCGAAGCAGAAGGGGCTTATCATGAAAACGCTCATGCCGCGCGTGAAGGGCAAGGCAGACGGCGCGCTGGTGCAGAATGTGCTTGCGCGGCATCTTGCGTAAGTCATTATACCAGAAATCGAAATCAAAGAAAAGGGGGAGCAGCCCGCATGAGCTGCTCCCTTTTCGATTGGGTTAAGGCACTACCGCACAATTCGTCGGCAGCGCTGGCGATGCCTTTTCTGCCATC
>ERZ772897.3922-NODE-3922-length-10394-cov-2.455460_pt1 | contig 10394 bp, 9 predicted proteins | sample MGYA00512125_ERZ772897 | MGnify/ENA primary metagenome ERZ772897 (study PRJEB29015, sample SAMEA2737660) | human gut metagenome | biome: human gut; feature: human-associated habitat; material: faeces | place: China | collected 2012 ... | reverse complement strand
CATGCTCGGCGAGGAAAGGGCTTTCCAAGCCTCCTCGCATATCAGCATCTTCCGCACCCCTTTCAGGCGGCGCAGCTTGTTGATAAAGGCTTCCATGATGATGATCGTAACCACGGGGAACAGCTCAGCGTTGTCCTTCACGGCGTCAATCTCGACATGTTCGGCAAACGTGACCCCCGGCATTACGGCCATGCCACCCTGGCCGACATCGATGCGGCCCTGCGCGGGCTGGCCGATGAACTGGGCGTGGCGCTGGAGACCTTCCAGACCAACCACGAGGGCGTGATGGTGGAACGCATCCACGCGGCCCTCACGGACGGCACGGACGCCATCGTCATCAACGCCGGGGCCTGGACCCATTACAGCTACGCCATCATGGATGCCCTGGGCATACTGTCCATCCCGGTGGTGGAAGTGCACATGTCCAACGTCCACGCCCGTGAGGAGTTCCGTCACCATTCGGTGCTGTCCACGGTCAGCGCGGGCAGCATCGCGGGCTTCGGTGTGGACAGCTATCTGCTGGGCCTGCGCGCGGCCTGCTCGCTGCTGGAGCGCAAGGATGCCTGACGTGGCGGGAAATGCCCGCCAGCCAAGACTTTGCGAACTGTGCAGATCGTAAAAAACATGTGCGCTTTGGCTGGATTTTTTCATGCAGACGCGCTAGTCTGCTGCAAATTGGTATGTCTTTGTCCTTCAGACTCTAACCTTGAGAGTTTCCATGAACGACGCCATTGATCTGACCCGAAAGCGTGACCGCGACTTCACCGCCGCGGTGGAAGCGCAGAGCGGGCAAAACGTCTCCACCTGCTACCAGTGCGGCAACTGCTCGGCTGGCTGTCCTGCGGGCTTCGTCTATGACCTGCAGGCCAACCAGATCATGCGTGGCGTGCAACTGGGCCTGAAAGACCAGGTGCTGAACTCCCGCTCCATCTGGATGTGTCTGTCCTGTTCCACCTGCAGCCTCCGCTGCCCCAACAACATCGATGTGGCCGAGGTCATGGAGACCCTGCGCCACATGGCCCGCAAGGAAGGGCGCGTGGCCGTGCCCAAGGTGGAAAAATTCTGGTTTTCCTTCCTCGATACCGTGCGCAAGTTCGGGCGGACCTACGAGATCGGCACCATGGTCCTGTACATGTTGCGCTCCCTGCGCGTCTTCACGGACGTGGACCTGGCTCCCCAGGCCCTGGCCAAGCAGAAGCTGGGCTTCAAGCCCCATTCCATTCCCAACGGCGGCGCCGAGGCTGTGGGCCGCATCATGACCCGCTACAAGGAACGCGCCAAGCGTGAGGGGGTGCGCCCATGAGACTTGCCTACTATCCCGGCTGTTCGGCCAAGGGCTCCTCGGCCGATTACGAAATGTCCACCCAGGCCGTGTGCGGTGCCCTGGGCATGCGTCTGGAAGAGCTGCCCGACTGGAACTGCTGTGGTTCCACGCCCGCCCATGCGGTGGATACCGAGCTTTCCGCGGCCCTGTGCGTGCGCAACCTGGACATCGCCGCCCGCACCCAGGCCGACATGGTGGTGACGCCCTGTCCCAGCTGCCTCTCCAACCTGCGCCATGCGGCCAAACGCATGGAAAAGCCGGAGTTCCGCGCCCGCGTCAACGAGCTGCTGGACAACCCCGCGGCCGAGAGCTTCCCGCCCGTGACCTCCGTCATGCAGGGCATCGCCCAGATGTACGACGCCAAGGCCATCGCCAGCCATGTGAAGCGCAGCCTGCGCGGCCTCAAGCTGGTGGCCTACTACGGCTGCCTCATGAGCCGTCCGGCGGAACTCATGCAGTTCGGGGATCCCGAGAACCCCACCCTCATGGAAGAGCTGCTGGCCGCCTGCGGCGCCGAGATGCTGGACTTCCCGCTCAAGACCGAATGCTGTGGCGCCTCCTTCGGCATCCCGGAACGTCCCATGACGGCGCAGCTGTCGGGCCGCATCCTCGAAGTGGCCACCAACATGGGCGCCGACGCCATCGTGGTGGCCTGCCCCCTGTGCCAGATGAACCTGGACCTGCGCCAGAAACAGGCCATGAAGGGCGTGGACCGCTATTTCAATATGCCGGTGCTCTACTACACCCAGATGATGGGCCTTGCCTTCGGCATGCTGCCCAGCGAACTGGGCCTCGACAAGCTGGTGGTCAGCGCCAACGCCCTGGTGGAGCGCATCCTCGACACCCAGCGCGAAGACGCCCAGAAGGCCCAGGCCCCCGAAGGAGATAAAGCATGAGAATAGGCGTTTTCATCTGTCACTGCGGCAGCAATATCGGCGGCACCGTTGATTGCGCCAAGGTCGCCGAGACGGCCCGAGCCTATCCCGATGTGGTCTACGCCGTGGACCTCATGTACTCCTGTGCCGAGCCCGGCCAGGCCGCCATCGAAGCGGCCATCCACGAGCACAAGCTGGACGGCGTGGTGGTGGCCTCCTGCAGCCCGCGCATGCACGAGCCCACGTTCCGCCGCACCGTGGAACGCGCCGGCCTGAACCGCTACATGTTCGAAATGGCCAACATCCGCGAGCACGTCTCCTGGATCGGCAAGGACAAGGTGGCCAACACCAACAAGGCCGCCGAACTGGTGGAAATGGCCGTTGCCAAGCTGCGCAACAACAAGCCGCTGTTCTCCAAGTCCTTCGACATCAACAAGCGCGTGCTGATCATCGGCGGCGGTGTGGCCGGCATCCAGGCCGCCCTGGACTGCGCCGACGGCGGCGTGCCCGTGGTGCTGGTGGAACGCCAGCCCACCATCGGCGGCAAGATGGCCAAGCTGGACAAGACCTTCCCCACCGTGGACTGCTCGGCCTGCATCCTGGGCCCCAAGATGGTGGACGTGGCCCAGCATCCCAACATCACCCTGTACGCCATGTCGGAAGTGGAAGACATCTCCGGCTACGTGGGCAACTTCACCGTCAAGATCCGCAAGCGCGCCACCTATGTGGACTGGAGCCTGTGCACCGGCTGCGGCGCCTGTACGGAAAAATGCCCCAGCAAGAAGACGCCCGACGCCTTCAACGAATTCACCGGTCCCACCACGGCCATCAATATCGCATTCCCGCAGGCCATCCCCAAGAAGGCGGTCATCAATCCCGAGTACTGCCGTCAGATGACCAAGGGCAAATGCGGCGTGTGCGCCAAGGTCTGCCCCACCGGCGCCATCAAGTACGACATGCAGGACGAGGTCATCACCGAGGAAGTGGGCTGCATCGTGGCCGCCACCGGTTACGACCTCATGGACTGGACCATCTACGAGCAGTACGGCGGCGGCAAGTACCCCGACGTCATCACCTCCCTGCAGTACGAACGCCTGCTGTCCGCCTCCGGCCCCACCGAAGGCCACATCAAGCGTCCTTCCGACGGCAAGGAGCCCCAGAGCGTGGTCTTCATCCAGTGCGTGGGCTCGCGCGACAAGTCCATCGGCCGTCCCTACTGCTCGGGCTTCTGCTGCATGTACACCGCCAAGCAGGCCGTGCTGACCAAGGACCACATCCCCACTTCGCAGTCCTACGTCTTCTATATGGACATCCGTGCCCCATCCAAGCTCTATGACGAGTTCACCCGCCGGGCCATCGAAGAATACGGCACGGAATACATCCGCGGCCGCGTGTCCAAGATCTACCCCGACGGCAATGGCCAGTACATCGTCAAGGGCGTGGACACCCTGCTGGGCCAGCCCGTGGAGATCCGCGCCGACCTGGTGGTCCTGGCCGTGGGCATCGAAGCCAGCAAGGGCTCCCCGCAGCTGGCCGAGAAGCTGCGCATCTCCTACGACAGCTACGGCTTCTTCATGGAGAGCCATCCCAAGCTGAAGCCCGTGGAGACCAACACCGCCGGCGTGTTCCTGGCCGGTGTCTGCCAGGGCACCAAGGACATCCCCTCGTCGGTGTCCCAGGGCTCGGCCGCCGCGGCCAAGGTGCTGGCGCTCTTTGCCCGCGACAAACTTGAAAATGACCCGCAGATCGCGCAGGTGGACAACAAGCGCTGTGTGGCCTGCGGCAAGTGCATCCGTTGCTGCCCCTTCGGCGCCATCACGGAAGTGGAATTCCGCGGCGAGAAGAAGGCGCAGGTTATCGAAACCGTATGTCAGGGTTGCGGTGTGTGTACCTCCACCTGTCCGCAGGGGGCCATCCAGCTTTCGCACGCTACTGACAATCAGATCCTTGCGGAGGTGAATGCCTTATGCCAGTGCTGAATGGCAAAGAACTGCGGATCGTAGGCTTTCTTTGCAACTGGTGTTCCTACGGCGGTGCCGACACCGCCGGGGTCGCCCGTGCCACCCAGCCCACCGACCTGCGTATCATCCGTGTCCCCTGTTCGGGCCGCATCGACCCGCTGTTCATCGTGCGCGCCCTGCTCAACGGCGCGGACGGCGTGCTGGTGTCGGGCTGCCACCCGCGTGACTGCCACTATTCCGCCGGCAACTACTATGCCCGCCGCCGTCTGGAAGTGCTCAAGCAGTTCCTGCCCGTGCTGGGCATCGACGAACGCCGCTTCGAGTACACCTGGGTCTCGGCTTCCGAAGGCCAGCGCTGGCAGCATGTGGTGACCACCTTCACCGATCGCATCCACAAGCTGGGTCCCGCGCCCCGCTTCGAGGATCCCGAGCCGCTGCTCAAGGTAGTGGACATGGCCCTCACGTCCCTGCGTCCGCTGGGCACCGGCCAGAACGCCAAACTGGACGAGCTCAAGGCTGCCATCAAGGCCAAGCTGCCTGAACTGGACTGCGTCATCGGCTGGCAGCAGGGCTACGACGCCGTGCATACGGTGCCGCTGTTCATGCGCACGCCCGAAGACGTGGACAAGCTGGTTTGGGGTCCCTTCAACGTCAACAACCCCGCCACCTACCTGCCCAGCTTCAAGGGCAAGAAGGTGGGCATCGTGGTCAAGGGCTGCGACTCCCGCTCCGTGGTGGAACTGTTGCAGGAAAACCTCATCAACCGCGACGACGTGACCATCTTCGCCATGCCCTGCGAAGGCACCCTGGACATGGCCCGCGTGGACAAGGAACTGGGCCGCTACAACAAGATCGACAGCGTGGTCTATGACGAGGCCGGTGTGACCGTCACTGCCGACGGCAAGGAACACCGTTTCTGCATGACCGAATGCGCCCAGGGCAAATGCTACGGCTGCACCATGCCCACGGCCAAGCTGGCCGACACCCTGGCCGGTGCGCCCACCACGGTGGAGGGCACCCCCGGCACGCCGCCCGAGCTGGCCCTGCTGGATTCCATGACCCTGCCCGAACGCATGGCCTTCTGGCGCGGCCAGATGGAACGCTGCCTGCGCTGCTACGCCTGCCGCAACGCCTGCCCCATGTGCGTGTGCCGCGACTACTGCGTGGCCGAGAGCCGTGATCCCCACTGGATGACCCAGGAAGACAGCGTGCGCGAAAAACTGTACTTCCAGACCATCCACGCCCTGCACCTGGCCGGCCGCTGCACCGGTTGCGGCGAATGCCAGCGGGCCTGCCCCGTGGGCATCCCGATCCTGGCCCTGCGCCAGCAGATCGGTCGTGCCGTGAGCCAGCTCTTCGACGGCTACAAGGCCGGCATGGACCCCGAGGCCGTGCCGCCGCTGCTGGGCTATGAGCTGGAAGAAAAGAACATCCATGAGAGGGAGTGGAAATGAGCATAACCCGTTTCGTCACCGCTGACGGCCTGCCCGCCTTTCTGGCTCACCTCTCCAAGAGCGCCCGCGTGCTGGCCCCGGTAGAAAAGCCGGGCAACAAGACCGCGGTCGTGTTCGAGCCCTGGAAGGAAGGCAAGCCCTTCACCCTGGCCAAGGCCACCGTGCCCGCCAAGGAAGTCGTGCTGCCCCAGTGCGAAGTGCTGGTGCGCTACAGCAAGACCAAGGATCCCAATGATCCGGGCAAATGCACCATGACCCTGGACGATACGCCGCAGGCCGAGCCCACCGTGGTCTTCGGCAGCCGTCCCTGTGACGCCCGCGGCTATGTGACCCTGGACCGGCCCTACCTGCACGGCCCCTTCGCGGATCCGTACTACAAGGCTCGTCGTGACCAGCTCACCGTCATCACCCTGACCTGCCCCAGCGGTTGCAGCACCTGCTTCTGCCACTGGGTGGGCGGCGGTCCCACCTCGCCGGAAGGTTCCGACGTGCTGATGACCGAAGTGGAAGGCGGCTATGTGCTGCAGGCCATGACCGACAAGGGCGCAGCCCTGCTGGAAGGCAGCAGCCTGGCCGACGGTGCCGACCGCTTTGCCGATGCCGAGGCCGCCCGCAAGGCCGCCTGGGCCAGCCTGGACAAGGCGCCCAGCCTGGCCGAAGCTCCGGCCAAGGTGGCCGCCCGCTTCGAGGATGTGGAGTTCTGGCAGCAGGAGACCGACCGCTGTCTGTCCTGCGGGGCCTGTACCTACTTCTGCCCCACCTGCTACTGCTTCAACATCACCGACGAAGGCGACGGCCTCAACGGCCGTGAGGGCCGTCGTCTGCGTACCTGGGACAACTGCATGTCGCCCCTGTTCACGCGTGAGGCCAGCGGGCACAACCCCCGTACGGCCAAGGCCCTGCGCATGCGCAACCGCGTGTCGCACAAGTTTGCCACCTATCCCGAGAACTGGGGCGCCTTCTCCTGCAACGGCTGCGGCCGCTGCGTGAGCAACTGCCCCGTGCATCTGGATATCCGCGCCATCGTGCTCGACGCCATCAACAAGTAGGAGTTCGTTCATGGCTACCAAGAAAACTACCACCCGGAGCAAAAGCACGAAGGCTGCCGCCAAGCCTGCCGCCAAGCCCGCAGCCAAGACCAAGAAGGCTGCCGCTGCGGCTGCCCCGGCAGAAGCCGCGGAAGTGGCCGTGCGCGGCACGGACAGCCCCGTGCTGAAGGAAAGCCATGCGCCCGTGGTCAAGGAAAGCCCGGTGCCGGCCGAAGCCGTGAAGGCCGAAGCCCCCGCCGTGGCCGAACCCGCCCAGGCTCCCGCCGTGGCTGAAGAAAAGCCCGCCCGTACCCGCAAGAGCAAGGCCGCTGCCAAGCCCGCCGAAGCTCCCGCGGAAGAAGCCCCCAAGGCTGAAGAAAAGCCCGCCGAAGCTCCCGCTCCCGCTGCGGAAGCCAAGCCGGCCGCCAAGCCTGCCGTCCTCAAGCCCCGTGCCGACGGCGGCATGCTGCGCGAGATCACGCCCCGTCCCCAGCAGGCGGGCAACCCCTACAAGCCCATGCTGGCCACGGTGGTGGAGACCATCCAGGAGACCGGTAACATCAAGACCCTGCGCGTGGTCCTGGACGATCCCGAGCAGATGGCCAACTTCACCTACGAGCCCGGCCAGGTGGGCCAGCTCTCGGTGTTCGGTGCCGGTGAATCCACTTTCGTCATCAACACCCCGCCTTCCATGAAGGACTACATCCAGTTCTCCGTCATGCAGGCCGGTGAAGTGACCTCCGCCATCCACCGTCTGAGCCCCGGCGACAAGGTGGGCGTGCGCGCTCCCCTGGGCAACTTCTTCCCCTACAACGACTGGAAGGGAAAGAACATCTTCTTCGTGGGCGGCGGTATCGGCATGGCCCCCATCCGTACCATCATGCTGCACGTGCTGGAGCACAAGGCCGACTACGGCAAGGTGAGCCTGCTGTACGGCGCCCGCTCCCCGCGCGACATGGCCTTCAGCTACGAGCTGGACGGCTGGCTGGCCAACCCCGACCTGGATTGCACGCTCTGCATCGACAATCCCTACGAAGGCTGGCCGCACAAGGTGGGCCTGATCCCCAACGTGCTGACCGAGCTGAACCCCAGCCCGGACAATTGCGTGGCCGTGCTCTGCGGCCCGCCGATCATGATCAAGTTCACCCTGCAGGCCCTGGAAAAACTGGGCTTCCAGCCCGAGAACATCGTGACCACGCTGGAAAAGCGCATGAAGTGCGGTATCGGCATCTGTGGCCGCTGCAACATCGGCAGCCACTATGTCTGCGTGGATGGCCCGGTGTTCACCATGGCCCAGCTCAAGGAACTGCCGCCTGAACTGTAGGCCGGCATCTCCGCTGCGTTTGAAGGAAGGGGTCTTCGGGCCCCTTCCTTTTTTTGTGCCCCGCGGAGGAGTGGCCCGGCGCGACGGAGGGAAAACGTCCTGTATGGGAGAGGCGCGCACGCCCCCGGCAGGCATGGGAAGAAATGCCGTGATTCCGCTGGGGAAGGGGATGCATATCACGTTTTAATGACATAAAAGTCACTCTTTTGTGACGATCCGCCGCGATTATCTTTTTTAAACATGATGAAATAATTTATTTTTTCTTAACTGGTAAATTTTCCTGAAAATTGCCTGCTTAAAAGCGTGAATTTTCATCCGGGGGCGTTTTCGTGCCCTTTACAGTCCCTTGCCGAGTGCGTATATCCCCCTTGCACACGTACTCAACCTCCCACCGATAGAAGGAGAAAAAATATGGAAACCAGCGCTCGCAATACTTTCTGGGGCACCATCAGCTCCGTGCGCCCCGGCGCCGTCAATGACGAGATCGAACTGACCATGCCTTCCGGCACCAAACTGGTGGCCTCCATCACCAAGGCCAGCACCGAACGTCTGGGCCTGGTCGAAGGCAAGGAAGCCTGCGCCCTGGTCAAGGCCAGCATGGTCATCCTGATGAACGATGCCGACCAGTATATCCTCTCCACCCGCAACCAGTTCTGCGGTACCGTGAAGAGCGTGACCCCCGGCGCCGTCAACGGCGAAGTGGTGGTGGACCTGGGCGCCGACGGCGAGATGACCTCCATCATCACCATGGGCAGCATCAGCAAGCTGGGCCTGGCCGAAGGCAGCAAGGTGACCGCCATCGTCAAGGCCACCAACGTGATCATGGCCGTCAAAAAGTAATTTTGCACGATCCTGACTGTCTGGGGGCCGCACTTGAGGGTGCGGCCCTTTTTCATTTTTGGCGGGCCGTTACAAAAACGTATGAATACCGGGGAATGGCGGGCAGGAACAAATTTTGACTTTGGGCAAAATTCGGCTATGACAAGGCATACTGATTGCTCCAAGGTCTGTGAAATGAAGAATACATCCTGTCTTGAAACTACGCTGCCGCCCATCCAGTTCCGCCATCCGGGGCCGCCGCTCTATCAGCAGCTGGCCGACCAGTTGCGTCAGGCGATCCTGGACAAGAGCCTGCACCCTGGCGAAAAGCTGCCGACCCTGCAGCAGATGGCTTCCCTGTGCGGTGTGGCCCGGGTGACGGCCCGTCAGGCCGTACAGCTGCTGGTCAGCGAAGGCTATCTGGAGACCCGTCAGGGGCGCGGCACCCATGTGGCCCAGCAACTGCCCCTGCGTCCCTGCACCAATATGCGGACGTCCTGGAGCGCCCTCATCAAGCGTATCGAAAGCGCCAGTGTGGAACTGCTGGCAGCGGACGAAGTGCTGACCTGCCCCCTGCTCCGCGGAGAGCAGAAGGGGATCCCCGCGGCCTGTTACCAGTACATGAAGCGCGTCCATATCAAGGACGGTGTCCGCTTTGCCTTCATCGATCTGTATCTGGACAAGGATATCTACGACTTGGCCCCGGAGCGTTTCAATGCCACGACGGTCATCCCCGTCATGGACGAGCTGGGCGTCGATGTGACCACGGCCCGGCAGATCCTGACCATCGGCATCGCCTCGCCCGAAGCGGCCAACCATCTGGGCATCGCCTGCGGCATGCCCGTGGCCCAGGTGGAGCGTTTTGCCTGCGACAAAAGCGGCAAGGTGGTCTATGCCGCCAGCATGGTCCATCCCGGTGACAGGGTACGCTTCGAGATAGACCTCGTCCGCTAGCCCCCGGCCTCCTTCCAAAACAGAAGAGCCCCGTACCGCTGTACGGGGCTCTTCTGTTTTGGAAGGAGGAGAAACGTATCTATGCCGCCCGGCGCTGCCAGATGATGTGGGCCGCCAGCAGGGCCAGTACGGCCCCCGTCAGGCCCAGCAGCAGCGGGGCGGCCAGAGCGTCGCCGTACACCGTCAGCCAGAAGGAGCCCGCACAGACCAGCAGGGAGAGGAGATAGTCCACGGGCCTGAAGATCCGCACCATGGCGCCGTAGAGCAGGGCGTCCAGGCTCATCAGGCCTGCCAGGATGCACAGCAGGGAGCAGACGGACCAGGCCATGTTGCTGAAATCAAGGGAGAACAGGGGATTGTAGACGATCAGGAAGGGCAGGATGAAGCCGCTCAGCGACAGGCGGAAGCCATGGACGCTGGTGATGGCGTAATTGCCGCCGGAAATGCCCGTGGCCGCCAGGGAAGCAAGACCCACCGGGGGCGTGACCGCTGCGATGATGGAGAAATAGAAACAGAACATGTGTGCCGGCAGCAAGGCCACGCCCATGGGGGTCAACGTAGGAATGATGATGATGGCGCACAGCGCGTAGGCGGCCGCCGGGGGGACGGCGCAGCCCAGGATGAGCGAGACGATCATGGTCACCACCAGGGCGAT
>ERZ772897.3920-NODE-3920-length-10403-cov-3.151044_pt1 | contig 10403 bp, 10 predicted proteins | sample MGYA00512125_ERZ772897 | MGnify/ENA primary metagenome ERZ772897 (study PRJEB29015, sample SAMEA2737660) | human gut metagenome | biome: human gut; feature: human-associated habitat; material: faeces | place: China | collected 2012 ... | reverse complement strand
GTGGGCGCGCACCTCGTCCATGAAGTGGCAGTCCAGATGATAGATGCGCCCGCACCGCACGCACTTGAGGTGCAGGTGCTCCCGGCAGTGACGGCCCTCGTCCACATACTGGAACACGGCCTTTTCGCCCTTGTCGGCGACGTATTTCATCACCCGCTGCTCTCCGGCCAGCTTGTCCAGATAGCGGTAGACGGTGGTGGGGTTGGGGCTGGCGCCCTCGGCTTCGAGGTGCTCGAGGATATTGGACGCGCTGACCGCGTGCTGGCGGTTGCGGATGAGATAATCCAGGATGAGCTGGCGGGTCTTGGTGTTGTAGCCGTCGCTTCGTGCCATGATGCTGATACCTTCTTTCTGTCTGTAGTGTACCACATTTTATCTTTCGATGCAAAACAACAGCCGAATGCTGGCAACAAGCACAAAAACCGTTGTGGAATATGTGCAAAAATAAGTTAAGATATTTGGCCAAAACAGAAATCAAGCCAAATTTCAGCAGAAACTCTTGTAAAAAATAACCTATTGTGTGATAATAAAATCGAGATGATAGTTGGATGGTTTCAGGGATACAAGCAGAAAACGAAACATCCGACCGGAGATAGACTGGAGAAGAGGAAGAAGAAGATGAAAGAGACGGAAGCACAGGCAAAGCTGAGCCTGAAATTACAGGCGTATCAGTACCTGAAAACCAAGATCCTGAACTGTGAGTACCGCCCCAACGAGTTCCTGAACGAGCAGAAGCTCTGCGCCGAGATGGGCAACATCAGCCGCACCCCCATGCGGGATGCGCTGGGCCGCCTGGAACAGGAAGGACTCATCACCATCCTGCCCAAGAAGGGCCTGATGGTGTCGGGTATCACCGAGGAGGACGTACACAGCATGTTCGAGATGCGCCTGCTGGTGGAGCCTTATGCGCTGCGCACCTACGGTGCAGACATTCCCCGGGAGGAGCTGGAACACTTTGTGCAGATGATGCACGAGCCGGACGTCATCGACGACTTCTGCAAGTCGGACGACGACTTCCACGAGCTGCTGATGAGCACTCTGCCCAACAAGTATCTCCGCTCGGCCTATGACCGCATCACCGGCCTGAACACCCGTTTCCGCATCATGACCGGCAAGGTGAGTATGATCAACCGGGAGCAGACCTGCGAAGAGCATCTGGAAATTCTCGAGCCTGCCCTGAAGGGCGACTGGAACACCGCCGCCGATGCCCTGCAGAAACATCTGGAAATCGCCCGTGACAAGGCTGAGGGCGTCATCAAGGTCATCCGGCTGTGGTGAGAAGATAACAACAAAAGACCTCTCTGTATCGAATGGTGCGGGGAGGTCTTTTTTCACGCAGGAAGGGAAAATGGTTGAAAACGATCCCCCAAAACCGATATAATTGGGACAGTTCAAATGTGAGGTCTGACAAAATGCAAAACAACACACTTTCCCGCCCGGACTTTTCCCTCAGCGGCACGGCTCTGAAACGCATTGCCTGTCTGTCGATGCTGCTGGACCACATCGGCGCGTCCCTGCTCGAGAACGGCCTGTTCAAGCAGGGAGCGTTCTGGCAGGGGGATGTTCAGTTGGATGGCGTTCTGCGGCTGGTGGGTCGGCTGGCGTTTCCCATCTACTGTTTCTTGCTGGTGGAGGGCTTTCTCCACACTCACGATTTCAAAAAATACGCCCTGCGGATGCTGGGCTTCGCACTCATCAGTGAGTGGCCCTTCGACTGGGCGTTCTTCTCCGGCGTCTACTGGGGACATCAGAATGTCTATTTCACCCTGCTGCTGGGCTTGCTGGCCATGAAGGCTCTGGATACATACCAGACGCCGGAGGGGATGTCGGCGCTGAAAGGCATCCTCGGGGCGGCAGCCTGCTTCCTCGCGGCGGCGCTGCTCCATTGTGACTACGATGTGCTGGGGCTGGCCCTCATCCTCGCCCTCTACATGACCCGGAAGGACAAAAGAGCGCAGTGCATCGCGGGCGCAGTGTTCTCCCTCTTCGAGCCGGTGGCACCGCTGGCGTTCGGGCTGGTCTGGTTCTACAGCGGCGAGCGGGGCGGCAGCTCCAAACTCGAGCAGTGGGCGTTCTACTGGTTCTACCCCGCCCATATTTTCGTCCTCGGTGTTTTAGCAAACCTTGTGCTTTTCCGATAAACAAGAAGCCGTTTTCATAAGCATTGCACACCGCTTGAACGGTCTTTTTGCTCACATACTGCGTTGCTTTCCCTTGCAATCCGTCAGGATTGCTGCGAAAAATCGCCTTGTCTGTGGGCAAAAATTCTCGTTATTCGGCGCACCCTGATTACGAAAACAGCTTCTAACCGAAAATTATAAAAATATGACACAAAATTGCAACATGAAATGAGGGAAACTGGCAAAAAGTGTGATATAATAAACAATAGGATAGCAAAAATGCATCAGGAGGTTCTACCAATGAAGATCATTCGTGCAAAAGACTACAAGGATATGTCCCGCAAGGCGGCAAACATCATCTCCGCGCAGGTCATCATGAAACCGAACTGTGTGCTGGGTCTGGCGACCGGAGGCACCCCTGTGGGCGCTTACGCACAGCTGGTGGAGTGGTATAACAAGGGCGACCTCGACTTCTCCGAAGTGACCACCGTCAACCTCGACGAGTACCGCGGCCTGCCCAAAGAGCACCCCGAAAGCTATTGGAGCTTCATGCACAAGAACCTGTTCGACCATGTGAACATCCGCCCCGAGGCCATCCATCTGCCCGACGGTACCAACCCCGACGCGGCCGACGCCTGCGCCAAGTACAACGACATCATCCACAGCATGGGCGGCATCGACCTGCAGCTGCTGGGCCTCGGCCCCAACGGCCACATCGGCTTCAACGAGCCGGGTGAGGCATTCGAGCTGGAGACCCACTGTGTGGACCTGACCCCCGCCACCATCGAGGCCAACAAGCGCTTCTTCGACGGCAACGAGGACCTTGTGCCGAAGCAGGCCTACACCATGGGCATCAAGACCATCATGCAGGCCCGCAAGGTGCTGGTGGTCGCCAACGGTCTGGCAAAGGCCAAGGCCGTCAAGGCTGTCGTTTCCGGTCCCGTCACCCCCGAATGCCCGGGCTCCATCCTGCAGATGCACCCCGACTGCATCCTCGTGGCCGATGAAGAGGCCCTGAGCCTGCTGTAAGGCCCGGAGGAACGCATGGACGAAAACGAAAAGAAAGAGCCGGAGATGGCACAGGAACCGCCCAAACCCGAGGACTACAGCCGTTACATGGGGACTCTGAACCGCATCTACCGCCGGAACAATAACCCGCAGCGCAAGAAGCTTGGCGACGGCATCGGTTCGCTGAAAAAGGGGCAGCAGCCTGCCGCCCCTGCGCCGGAGCCGGGCAAAAAAGACCGCAGCTTCCTTGTTGTGGCGGGCGGTGCCATCGTCCTGATGGCGATCCTGTATTTTATCAAGCTCTTATAAATAAAAAGGGCCGCTGTGCAGCTGCACGGCGGTCCTTTTGCATTGCTGTAAGACTCAGACGTTCTCGGTCAGGAACTTCTCGACAGCCTCAATGGCAGCTGCCTCGTCTTCGCCCTCGGCGGTGACGGTGATAGTCTCGCCCTGACGGATGCCCATGCCCATCACAGCCATCAGCTTGCGCATATCGCAGGTCTTGCCGTTCTTCTCGATGGTAATGGCGCTGGTGTACTGCTTGGCCAGCTTGACCAGCAGGCCGGCGGGGCGTGCGTGGACGCCGAGTTCATCTTTGATGGTATACTGGAACTGTTTCATGGCTCATAGTCTCCTTGTTGGATAAAAGGGGGATTCGGGTCGTTCAAAAAATCAGACAGCGCTCTCGTAGTCCAGCATGAACTGCACGATGCCGTCCATGGCCAGCTCGCGCGGGTCGAGCTTCAGCTTGCCCTCGCGGATCTTTGCGTAGCTGATGGGCATATACTGGTGGAGCATATTCATCGGGATGGGGTACTCGCGGAGATTGTCGAACAGCTTGTTCATGGCGGCCACCACCTCGGGCTGGCCGATGTAGTAGCGGGCGCGGTCGGAGTAGCTGTACTTGCGGCACTGTGCCAGATGCTTCTCATCGCCGTGATAGTGCTTCTCCCAGTTTGCAGGGGAGGCCAGCATGACGGAGTCCAGAGTCTCGATGAAGTTGGCGCGCTTTTCCTCGGGGACAAGCTCCTTCTCCATCATGCTCAGGGAGAACAGGGCCTCACGCAGGCCGTAGGTCAGGGCCGGGCCGACCTTGAGGATGGCGATGCCGTCGGTGACCATGTTGTACAGGTCGGTGGCGGTCTGGTAGTCGGTGGAGTGGCCCTCGAAGCAGATGTCCGGGAACTCCTTCAGGGCTGCGCAGAGGTCCACAGCGGCGGCAGGGTCATAGTCGAACACCTGCTCGTCGCCGAACTCGACGCCGGGCTGGACGACCACAGCGATGACATCCTTCATGCCGTCGCCCACGCCCTCTTCGGTCCAGACGCGCTGGTAGGTGGAAACGGTGTCGCGGAAAGCATCGGGGCTGGTGACAGCCAGCGTGTCCTCAGCCTCGGTAGCACCGCCGGGGATGGGCACTTCGCTGCCGATGACAAAGACGGGACGCATTGCATCGGGCTTCTCGGCCTTCAGCTCTTCGTAGCCCTTCATAGCTGCCTTGTACAGCTGCGCGCCGCGGCGTGCGATGACCTCGGTCTTGAGCAGGCCGGGAGCGTCGTCAGCCACCTTCATGCTGGTGTCGAGGTGGATCTTGGTAAAGCCTGCGCGGGCATACTGGTAGACCAGCTCGACCGAGTTCTTCATGGCCTCGGCCTCGGGCAGCTTCTGCCAGGTCAGGGGGCCGAGGTGGTCGCCTGCCAGGATCATCATGTTCTCGGGCAGGTCGATGTCCTTGGCCATTTTCAGGACCATCTGGTAGAAGTCGGCGGGCTTCATGCCGGTGTAGCCGCCAAACTGGTTGACCTGGTTGGCGGTGGCTTCGATCAGGACGGGGATGTTGCGCTCCTTGGCGCGGCGCAGCGCGATCTCAATGACCAGCTCGTTGGCGCTGCAATAAGAGGGAATGCCGCAGCGGATGCCCTGGCGGCGCTTGTCCATCATTTCCTGAAGCGGGTGTTTCATGTTTGCTATCTCCTTCGTGTTTGCTTGGGTGTATGCGTTGAATGGTTTTCATTAAAGTTTGGGCTGGCCCATGCAGTAGGTCTGCAGGACGTCGTAGTTATCCTCCAGCACCACGAGGTCGGCGTCCTTGCCCACCTGGATGGAGCCCTTGCGGTCGTCCAGATGCAGGCACTTGGCCGGGTTGATGGTGCAGGCGTTCAGAGCGTAGTTGAAGGGGACCAGAGCCTCTTCCACGAGGATGCGCAGACCCTTGTTGATGTTCAGGGTGGAGCCTGCCAGACCGCCGGTGGCCGTCAGATGGGCGCTGCCGTCAGGGTAGATGATGATCTCGTTGCCGCCGAACAGGTACTTGCTGCCCACGGGCGTACCCTTGGCCATCAGGGCGTCGGAGATCATGATGGCGTAGTCGGGCCCCTTGCTCATGAAGTAGTTGTTCAGAGCAGCGGGGGTGGAGTGGCAGCCGTCACAGATGATCTCGCCGTACATGGTGCGGATGCGGTAAGCTGCGCCCACCAGACCGTTTGCACGGTGGTTGAAGGGCGACATACCGTTATAAACGTGGGTCATGGAGCGCGCACCGTTGGCGTAGGCCATGACAGCCTGCTCGTAGGTCGCGCCGCTGTGGCCGATGCTGACCACTACGCCGTGGGCCGTCAGATAGCGGGTGAGGGCGAAGTCCTCGTCATGCTCCGTTGCCAGCGTGACATAGCGGATGTGGCCGCGGGCCGCTTTCTGGTAGTGCTCGAACTGCTCGATGGTGGGTTTGACGATGTACTGGTCAGGCTGTGCGCCCTTGTACTTCATGTCGAGATAGGGGCCTTCGAAGTGGATGCCCAGGATCTCTGCGCCGTCGTAGCCGCTCTCCATGACATTGGCCACGTTGGTGACAGCGTTGGTCAGCACCTCCACGCTCTGGGTGATGGTGGTGGCGAGGAAGCTGGTGACGCCCTCCGAGACGATGTGCTCTGCCCAGTAGCGCAGGCCGTCCTCGTTGGCGTCGTTGGTGTCGAACTCGTAGGCGCCGTGGCAGTGGATGTCCATAAAGCCGGGGACGATGCGCTTGTCACCGTAATCGTCGTCCACATCCTTGGTGCCATAGGGCAGGATGGCGGTGATCCTGCCGTCATTCACCTCAATGGCAGCAGGGACGAACTGGTCTGCCAGCCAGACCTTTTTGCTTTGTATTACCATTTTAAATGCCCTCCTTCTGGGGTTGATAGTTTAATTTCATTATACCGCACGGCTTCGGAAAAATATTTATAATTTTCAATCGATTTGTTATTCGTTTCGGCAAAAAGAGATAAAAATGATGGAGAAAACGGCCTGACAGGCCGATGCGCGGCGGCTGGTTTGTCTTTTTCAACCAAAAAGTTATGGCTTTCAGTTACCCCCTTGTTTTCTGCTAGGGGGGTGTGATATAACAGGAAGGAAAGGATAGTGCGCTTTGGTAAGCCCTGTCTATGATTCGGATAAATACCAACCGATTAGGAGGTAGAAAACCATGAGCATTTTTAATTTGACTGATGAGAAAATGAAGGAAACTTCTTCCACTTTTACTGCACATGAGATCTATCAGCAGCCTGCCACCTGGCGCAAGACCTGCGCACAGCTGGCTGGCTGCAAGGATGAGCTGCAGGCTTTTATCGATCAGGTCGTCAAGCAGGATGACTTCGACATCGTTCTGGTTGGCGCAGGCACCAGCGAGTTCGTTGGCAACTCCCTGTTCCAGGCTCTGAACCCCAAGTACAACTACAAGGTCAAGTCCTACGCTTCCACCGATATCGTTCCCTCCCCGGAGAATTTCCTGTCCCGCACCAAGCCCACCCTGCTGGTGAACTTTGGCCGTTCCGGCAACTCTCCTGAGTCTCTGGGCAACGTGGAGGCAGCAGAGGTCGTCTGCCAGAACCTGTACCACCTGTTCGTGACCTGCAACCATGAGGGTACTCTGTCCAAGATGGCTGCAAGCCGCAAGAACTGCTTCGCTATCAACCTGACCCCGGAGACCCATGACCAGTCCTTCGCCATGACCTCCAGCTACAGCAATATGTATCTGGCAACCTATCTGGCATTGAATCTGGACAAGCTGGATGAGATCACTGCCGAGGTCGAGAAGCTGGCCGTTGCAGGTCAGCACTTCCTCGATGACCAGTTCGGTGAAGTCCAGAAGATCGTGGACGAGTTCGATTACAACCGTATCGTTTATCTGGGCAACATCGGCCTGAAGGGCGTTGCACAGGAGTCCGCACTGAAGACTCTGGAGCTGACTGCCGGCAAGGTCGCTACCATGTACGATTCCGAGCTGGGCTTCCGTCACGGTCCCAAGTCCATCATTGATGATAACACCCTGACCATCGCTTATCTGAGCGACGATGAGTACCGCCGCCGCTATGAGCTGGATCTGGTCAAGGAAATGGCACATCAGCGCAAGGGCAACAAGATCGTCGTTGTTTACAACCACGATTGCGAAGGCATTGAGGAGTTGGCAGATTACCCCATCCAGATCAAGATCGGTCAGGACATGGAGAACGTTCTGCTGGGTCTGGACTTCATCCTGTTTGCTCAGACCATCGCTCTGATGAAGTCTCTGTCTCTGGGCATTACCCCGGACAACCCCTGCCCCACTGGTGAGGTGAACCGTGTTGTCAAGGGTGTCACCCTGTATCCGTACACGCTGAAGTAATTAAAAAAATCAGGAGGGCAACGAACATGATCGGTTTGGTAGTTACCGGCCACGGCCATTTTGCTGATGGCATCCACACTTCCGCTCAGATGATCGCTGGCGAGAACGAGTATGTCCGCTATATCAACTTTGAAGAGGGTACGACCCCGGAGCAGCTGGCGGAGAAGTTCAACGCCGCATTCGATGAGTTCCGCACCTGCGATGGCGTTGTGGTTCTGTCCGATCTGCCCGGCGGCTCTCCCTTCAAGACTGCAGTGGAGTGCAAGTACGCACGCCCCGATCAGAAGATCGAGGTCATTGCCGGCACGAATCTGCCGATGCTCGTTACTGCGGTTACGATGCTGGATATGGAAGATGATCCCCGCTCTCTTGCAGAAGAACTGGTTGACACCGGCAAGGATTGTATGGTAATCTTTGAGTTACAGGCTCCTGCCGAAGAAGCCGAATCTGATGAAAGCGACGGAATCTAAACAATGATCAATTGGGAAGTAATTATTTGGACTTGCATTACGCTGGCAGTCATTATGGGCGTGATCGGTCTCATCCTGTATGCTATCTCTGCCAAGAATATGCGCAATAAGCGCAAGGAACTTGGCGAAGTCCATACGGACATGAAGGTCGGTTCCCGCATTATGTTTGCCGGTGGCATCTACGGCAAGATCGTAAGCATGGAGGATGAGGATACCCTCCGTGTGGAAGTTGCACCGAAGATCGTTATTACTATTTCCCGTTATGCCGTCCAGAGCATCGTAAAATAACGGCTTTGGTATTCTGATAGCGTCGATCTCGTGTGTTTTCTTCTTCATTTGCGCACGAGGTTTTCATAAGTTCTTCATTCGCAAAATCCCCCTCCATCCCCGGCGTGAAAAGACAGGCAATGAGTGCTGCGCGGCTTTCTGCCTGTCTTTTTACATTCTTTACTAAGTCATCCGAGACCTCTTCTTTCATTGACAGGACCCCCACAGCGGTTTGCCAGACTGCTGCGGGGGTCCTGCTTTTTGATGCAAAAGAAATTAGAGCCGCTGCCCCGAAGAGCAACGGCTCTAATTCCTAAGGAAGAATGTCTTATATGGGTAAGACGGATGAATACAAAATTATGCCTTGCCGTTGCTGCCGCAGACAAGGATCTTGCTCATGACGTACTCCTTGACCTGCTCACGACCAACTGCGCTGTACTTCTTCGGGTCAAATGCTTCGGGATCGCCTGCAAGGTATTCCTTCAGACCCTTGCTGAATGCGATGCGAAGATCGGTGGCATAGTTCACCTTGCACATACCGCGGGCAACGCACTCACGGACGGCATCATCCGGGACACCGGAGGTGCCATGCAGCACCAGAGGCACAGACACGACCTTGCGGATCTCGCTCAGGCGCTCCATATCCAGCTTGGGAGTTCCCTTGTAGACGCCGTGGGCAGTGCCGATGGCGACAGCCAGAGAATCGACGCCGGTGCGCTCTGCAAACTCAGCAGCCTCGGAGGGGACGGTGTAGCCGTTGCCATTGCCGCCGTCAAGGTCGTCTTCCTTGCCGCCGACCTTGCCCAGCTCAGCCTCCACCGGGATACCGGCGGCGTGGCAGGCGCGGACAACGGACTTGGTGATCTCGATGTTCTCCTCAAACACATGGTGAGAGCCGTCGATCATGACGGAGGTGTAGCCGGCACGGAATGCCTGCATGGCCAGCTCATAGCTGCTGCCGTGGTCGAGGTGCATCACGACGGGGACGCTTGCCTCAGAAGCGGCTGCGGCCACCATGGCGTGGAACATGGCCGGAGAAGCGTACTTCAAAGTACCCGGGGTGGTCTGGACGATGACGGGAGCGCGCAGCTCCTCAGCAGCGGCGATGATGGCCTGCACCATCTCCATGTTCTCGGCATTGAACGCGCCGATAGCGTAATGGTTCTTCTGAGCGTCGAGCATCAAATCTTTGGTCGTAACTAAGGACATAGTAAAACCTCCCAAAACTTTACCTTCTTCAAAAAGCGTTAAGAGTTTAACGATTCATCTTTATTATAGATAGTCCTGGCTAATTTGGCAAGAGCAAAAAACGCCAAAGAGTTTGTCATTTGCGGTTGAAAGCTCAGAAGCCCAGCTGCGCATCCTCCCGGGCGGCTTCCAGAACGGTGACCACCTGCCGGGTCTTTTTCAGTGCGGCGTAGCAGGCATCATAGTCCTTGAGGGCCAGGATCATGGCAATCTCCGCCACCTCGTAGAACCACGGCGACTCGCTGTACTCGCTGCAAATATCTTCCTGTCCGGGACGGACGAGGCGGAGTTTCTGGCAGTTGCTGCTGCCCGGTTCGATGAGGATGCGGCCCGCGTCGCCGATGAGCTGGACGCTGCCCGGCGCGGCGCAGTCCTTTGCGCCGGTACACTGGCAGATGAAGTCGGGGTATTCCAGCAGGAGGATGCCGCTGGTGTCGATGCCGTTCCGGTAGAGATTCGGATGGTAGCTCACCAGCATGGGTTCGCCGAACAGTCCCACCACGAAATGTACATTATAAAGGTTCAGGTCCATCAGCGCGCCGCCGCAGCAGGCCGGGTCAAATACCGGCGGCACCTGCCCGGAAAGCAGGGCGTCGTACCGGCTGGAATACTGGCAGAAGGTGCAGGAGACGATGCGGAGAGAACCGA
>ERZ772897.3918-NODE-3918-length-10407-cov-10.300425_pt1 | contig 10407 bp, 9 predicted proteins | sample MGYA00512125_ERZ772897 | MGnify/ENA primary metagenome ERZ772897 (study PRJEB29015, sample SAMEA2737660) | human gut metagenome | biome: human gut; feature: human-associated habitat; material: faeces | place: China | collected 2012 ... | reverse complement strand
CAAGCCTTACAACGCCATTTTTATTAAATTTGCCAACAATGCCACCTACGCTCTGGTTTGCAGAAACATCATTTGCCGTAACTGTGACTTTGCCGCCAACATCAATAAAAGCCTGATCTGCATAGCCCACAAGTCCGCCATAATTATTTTGTGATGATGTGGGATTATTAATACTTATAGTGGTATTCTTGACGCTTACATAAGCCTTGCTGTTATCACCTATCTTACCAATAAGGCCGCCAAAATCAAGGGCATTGCATGAGCCAGTCACATTTACAATGATATCACTTAGTGCTAGTTCAGAGCTAAGAGCATTGGCAGAATATCTTCCGACAATACCACCATAAAAGCCTGCCCTGACAGTGCCCTTGAAGTTTGAAGTAATAATATCATTAGCGGTGCCCGTGATACTAATTTTTGCACTATCTGCGCTGTTTATCAGCAGTCCGAAAACAGAGCCAACAGCCGCACTGTCAGCGGTATCTCCTGATGAACAAGCAAGTGCCATTTTAATGCCACTGAATTTTGAAATATCAAATTCTTTACTGTCGGCTTTACTGTATGTATAAGAGCCGAAAAGACCGCCCGCAGTTACAGAGCCTGTAACGCTTCCGGTCATGGTAAGGGTGACATCTTCACCGACATTTATTTCTGCATTCTCTGCACTGCCCACAAGTCCGCCTGCGTTGTTTGCGGATACATTTACGCTTGTCAAGGTGTCGCACTTGTCAATGTTCAGTGTTGCATCAGCACTCATTTTTCCAACAAATACACCTGCGTTCGATTTGCCGGAAACATCAAGCAAACTGCTTGACAAGCTTACAGCGAGACTTGCGTTTTCGTCCATAGTGCCACAAGCAAGACCTGCATTATCCCCGCCTGATACTTCCACCTGGACATCATTTCTTAGAGTGATATCCAGATCGACCTTTGCTCCATTTTTCATATTTCCTATAACAGACGTGAAGGATTTATAAATTGTAGCACCTGAATCATCTACAGGATCAGCTTTTATTTTCCACTTATTAGCTGAAGCCACATCACCGTGTATAACATTCTCAGCAAGCAAAGCTGAATTTTTTTCTTCCGGTCTAGCAAAAATAATAGTATCTAAATTTGCACTGTCACTAAGATATTCAAACAGAGCAAAATTAATAGGAAGATTAATAGCTGAACCCTCATTTGCTTTGACTGTTCCCATGAAAGGATAATTTTCATTGCCAAGTCCTTTTTCTATTCCTGTAAAATCAGAAGCCTTAAACTGAGATTGGTTGTTTGAAAACAATACAGTGATTTTCTGATAGTCAGCAGGATCTGCATTAAGAAGCTTTTTAAAATCGTCTGCATTCTGTATGGTAAAAACGCCATTTTTGATATCATTAGAAATGTCAGTATATGTATCTTCCGCCATAGCCGTAATAGCGTTGGTGACAGTTGATACCATTTTAGACACAACACCTGAAATGTCTGCAAGCGGCATACTCGTGACAAGCAATACGGCAGCGGTAACTAAAGAAATAACATTCTTGCGATACTTACTGTAAAGCTTGTGGCATATTCTATTAATTTTCTGATTTATATTAGCTTTCACTTTCAACTGCCTCCGTGCAAAGTTAATATTCTTATCTATACGTTTAGTTCAACAAGGATATATTGCACCTTTGTACCTATCTTTTCGTCAGCGTCATTATACATGGAGCTTAGTGATGATAACTGTGCTGTGCTGTGCTGTATTTATCACCATTAAGTATTTTCTCAATAACTGTTTTATTTTGTTCTTTATCAGCATCACCTGACAAGAACAAGCTTAAATTACCCTTCATATATTCCGCAAAATTCAAACGTTCTTTACTGTCATCATCAAACAGCACATTTTTCTCTGTCAGATTTTCATCTGTGCTTTTCATTAGTATCTGACCAAGCGTGTTCGGCCATACCCAATATACGTTCACTTCCTGCGGAACGTCTACTTTACAATCTTTAAGCGTCCTTGTGAATGTTTCATCATGAAGAAAATCGGAATATGTGTGATTGTTCTCATCATATTTCTCAAAAAAACATGATATGTCCATTCATAAATCTAGTTACTTCTTCTTCAGTAACCTTTTCATAAGAAACAGCGTCTTCGTTTTTATTCTCTGCATACCCCGTGATACTCAACTTGAACTGTATCTCCATTTCTCCCGACTGGTTTGGGACAACATAAAAAGTAAGCTTTCCATGACTACCAGGATTAATACCATTCGTCATACCGCTTTCTTCATCAAGAAGCCAGTAGATCTTATTGTTCTCGTCAGAAGTGATGTTGCTCCCATCAGACACCTTAGAGTAGTCATTGCTGTCAAGTATCTCAGCTTTAAGCACATTGGCACTGCCTACTGTTTTCAGTTCAAATGGCGAATCTACGCTTTTCATTCCAAATGAATCAAGATCAAGGGCTTTATCAATGGTAAACCAAGCCAGACTGACCGCAATAAGTATAAATGCCAGCACTGCAACTGGTATTATTTTTATAATAAGCAGTTTGCGTTTCTTCTTTTCTTCCTCGCTGTCTGCTTTCTCTATCACTTTATGCTCAGCCACTTTGGCGACCTCCATTATTTCATCGAGTCAAGCTCTTTCTGCAATTCTATCATGTGGTTTCTGCAAGCGGTTATCTCGCCTGTGTATTTGTTGAACCACTCAACGTCCATTTCGTTAGGCTCTTCCTGCAAAAGAATAGCCTGAACCAGTGCTGATTGTGAACGTGATCTCTTACGCTCTATCTCCTCGATAGTAAATCTGCATTTCTTTATTTCTCTTTTAAGCTGCCCTTTACTGCTCACGTTATTGTCCTCCTTGCATTAATTTCCCATTTTATCAACCGAATCAACTATCTCGTTGACTTCCCTATAGCCTTTGTCAAGATTTTCGGTGATATGGTCAAGTGCTTTTTTTACGTCCTCAAGCTTGCCCTGCATTTGTTCGGGATACTTCACAAAGCAGTAATGAAGCTCATTTATAGCCTTCTGCTCATCAGTGTAATCGTCGATAAGAAACACCAGCGACCTTGCCGCACCCATGTCCGAAAGTATCATGTTATATCTCGTTGGAAGATCCTTGCCGCTTTCAAGATAAGTGTCTATCTCCTCAGAGGCGGAAGACAGATTTTCCATATACTTAGCAATGTAAGTCTTTCTGACTTCCTCGGACTTGTCCATATAAAGCCCGATAAAAACGAACAGCCCTGCCAGTGCCGCAATACAAATAACGATAGCCGTTATCATTTTAGCCTTCATTATCTTTTCCTGATTCAAAGCTGTTCGCCTCCTTTTTCTCGTTTTCCTGCATTTTCAGCCGCTGAACTTCCTTTTCAACAGCCTCACGCATAAGCTTTTCCTTTTCTTCCTCAGCCGCTTTCAAGGCTTCCTCACGGTTTGAATATATTTTTATCTCAGCGATAGTTTTTACCTCATACACCGCCATGCAAACTGTTGGGATTATCACAAACAGTATGAGGAGCTTCTTTGTTGATGCAAATGACCCAAGCCACTTGAAAAATCTGAGTTTTCCATAGTATTTTCCAATAATGCTGACTTTTTGCACCGTCACGCTGTCCTCTATTTTGTTAGCATCGCCTTTAGTAACAAAAGTGCCGTCGCTCAAAACCTCAGATATCCTGTGAGTATTTATCTCGCCTTTAATACTATCATCTTGAGAGTAGAACGAAATGATATCCCCTGCCTTTAAGCTGTCAGTATCCGTCCTTTTGATGTAAATATAGTCACCCTCATGTATAGACGGCTCCATACTTCCGCTCACGACCTTCAGTACGCTGTAACCAAAAATGCTTGCTGTTTTGCCGATACAGCCGCAGACCATTATGTACACCGTCACACTCAGCAGTGCCGCAAACACAGCAGAGCCAAGTATTGTCAAAGCTATTTTTACTATCCTCAACGCCTTGCCGATGATAACGACTCTCCCTCCGTGTTATTGTTTCCTATATTTCTCTTTCAAATGCCTTGCCATTCTGCCAAATGCTGAAACATGATACTCCTTATAGAGTCGTTTCATTTCTGTGTCGATAGCTTTCTGCTCCTCAGCGGTGCGCTGTGGCGGAATATATGGTCTTGGCGGTCTGTTCTTTCGCTCAAGACGTTTTCTCTTTTTAAACTGCCTGTTTTTGATACGCCTCTTTACATCATATTTCAGATACGGAGCATATTTTTCATAGATAATCTCGATTTCACGCTCTGCACGTTTTCTCTCTGCCTCAGCCAGTTCTTTTTCCTTCTTGACTTTGAACATTCTGATATAGTCTGGATTATCCGTCACAACAGGTATGATCCCAAATGCGTGAGCCAGAACATATGTTATGCCACGTTTTGCCATGTAATATGGATTTTTAGAATATTCTTTAAATATCTCATTGATATTTTTATTTTCAAAGCTTTCACGTTCAGCTTTAAGACGCTCAGCACGTTCACGCTCACGACGTTCCTGCTCACGCTGCTGTTGTGCTTCTTTCGCCTTTTTTGCAGCGATCTCAGGCGACTCATACTCTGACACAAAGCTTGAAGACACGGCTTCTTCATTCGTGCTGATCTGCTGATCCATAGCAGATCCAAGGCTGCTGCGGACGAGCTTTTTCTCCTCTCGGATCCTAGCTCTTTCCTCACGGACACGCTGCTCCTCTTCACGGCGCTGACGCTCTTCCATTTGCCTTTTGCGTCTTGCGATCTGCTTGATCTCTTCCTTGCTCTTTTTGAACACCTGCTCGCGCTGGGCAACGCTGGTGGAGTTATAAAAGTGGATGATGGCGCGCGGCGCACCCTTAACGGCCTCAAATGTTTTACGGATGATATGGTCACGGCACTGGGTCAGCACCTGAACGGTGACGTCGTTCGGGATGCGGTTGCCATCGATCAAGGCGCGCAGGAAGTCGTACTCGGTCTCGGACGCTGCCGGGAAGCCGACCTCAATCTCCTTAAAGCCGATCCTGATGAGCATATCATAAAATTCAAGCTTTTCTTCCAGATTCATGGGAACGATCAAGCTCTGGTTGCCATCGCGCAGGTCTACGCTGCACCAGGCGGGAGCCTTTTCGATATGGTCTTTCTGGGGCCATTCATAGACATGGCCTGGCTCAACCGGCGGGGGATAATAACCTACATGATACTTTGTTGCGTCCATCATTTCTAATTGCCTCCATCAAAGTTTGTCTGCCCCTGAAAACCGGACAAAATAAAAATCCCGTCTCTCAAAGGCGTTTTTACCTTTGAGAGACGGGATGTAAATTTTACAAATACCCGCGGTACCACTCTCATTGCCGCCAGGGGGCGGCCGCTCTGCACGATCGGCTGTTTTATAGAAAGCAAACAGTGAATCGCTCCTGCAAGATAACGGTCAGGTTCCGGCTGCACCTAACGCAAAGCGCTCAGCGCAGCTGCTCAGGGGCCAGTGACGCAAAACCTTCCGCACCGCCTTGCACCAACCGGCGGCTCTCTGAAGCTGAAAGGAGATTGCTTTTTCCCCATCATTGCATTTGTGAATTGATAACAATATGGATTCTAGCAGGTTTCACATTCTGTGTCAAGATGAATTTTTGGGGTTTGAACAAAATGACGAGAATGGGGAAAACTTTTTGGGAAAAAGAGAAAAAGAAAAGTTAGGAGGGAGGAGTTGAAGGAGGCTGTTTGAATGAATAAAGAATAAATAATAAAGAATAATGGTGGGGGACCGCGGCGCGGTGCGCCGCTCATAAAATATGGGGTTTGAGGCTATTGGAAATGTGAGATGGAGGATGAAACAACCGGTAAGGCGTGGTCACCTGACCACACCGAAACTTTGGGATATTTGAAAATCTGGAATCTATAATATGCCCTGCCCCACAGTAGGGGACGGCGTCCTCGACGTCCCGGGCGGGCCTTGCGGCAAATTTCATTATGGCATATATAGCTAGGCTCGGGAACGATCCCGACCGTTCCCGACGAACCATTTTATAATGTGCAGCAAACACAAAAATGCTCTGTAGGGTGGGGTGACCTCACCCCGCCGCAGACGAACCCTGCTGCATTGTACACGGCAAATTCGCCTCAAGCTTGTAAATCATCTGTAGGGGACGATGCTCGCATCGTCCCGCGGGTACCCCTTACCCATCATAAAAACAAAAACGCAGCACACGCTCTCCCCAAATCCCGTGTGCTGCGAAAAAACATATTCTATGGCAACACCGCACAATTCCCGCCTAGCGGCTTAAGCACCGCTTCGGCGGCTGCGGCACGGCATCTGCGTTGCCAAAATGCTCGATAATACACAAAGTATTATCTGCGCTTTTGGCTTAGCAGCTGCCGCACCTCGCTCGCCGTATCGGCACTTAGAATTATGCGGTATTGCCCTATTTACTGCCGTACCGTGCTTAGATGGGTGGCCACCCACTTGATCAGCATATCCAGTGCCACCATGTTGCGGCCGCCTTCGGGCACGATCAAATCGGCTTTGCGTTTGCTGGGCTCCACAAACTGCTCGTGCATCGGCTTAACGGTGGTCAGGTACTGGTTCACCACGCTGTCCAGCGTGCGGCCGCGCTCCTTAACATCGCGTACAATGCGGCGCAGAATGCGCACATCGGCATCGGTATCCACAAACACTTTCATATCCATCATATCGCACAGCTCCTGGCTGGCAAAAATCAGGATGCCTTCCACAATGATGACCGGGGCCGGGTGTACCGTAATGGTCTTATCGCTGCGGTTGTGGATCGTGTAATCATATACCGGAACCTTCACGCTTTCGCCGCGGCGCAAAGCCTGCAGGTGCTGCACCAGCAGCTCGGTATCAAAGGAATCCGGGTGGTCATAGTTCAGCTTGCAGCGCTCTTCATACGGCAGCTCGTCATGCCGCTTATAGTAGCTGTCGTGGTTGAGAACGCTCACTTCATCCGCGCCAAAATGGTCCCGCAGGCGCTCCGTCAGGGTGGTTTTGCCGCTTCCGGTGCCGCCGGCAATGCCAATGATTATGCTTTTCATGCTTTCCTGCCTCGTTGTTCTTTATACTTCAAAACTGATTTCACGCCCGTGCGGATGGTAAGCACGGTACTTGACCCCCGCCATGTTGAACAGCCGCCGCGAAGCAATGCTGGCGTTGGTATCATGGTATTTATCCGAAAGATAGATGATTTCCCGGATGCCGCTCTGAATGATGGCCTTGGCGCACTCGTTGCAGGGGAACAGCGTCACATACACCCGTGAACCGCGCAGATCGCTGTGAGCACTGTTCAAAATGGCGTTCAGCTCCGCATGGCAGACGTACATGTATTTGGTTTCCAGCTCGTCACCTTCGCGGTCCCAGGGCATATCGTCGTCATTGCAGCCGATGGGCATGCCGTTGTAGCCAAGGGAAAGGATCTTGTTTTCCGGGCTGACAATGCAGGCCCCTACCTGGCTGGAATCATCCTTGGAGCGCATGGCGGACAAAATAGCAATACCCATAAAGTATTCATCCCAGCTGATGTAATCCTTGCGTTTCATGCTGTATACACAACCTTCCGGCAGGCATGGATCCCATGCCCTTATTTTTTGCTTCTATTATACCGTTGCGCGGGCTGTGGTGCAACCCCTAATCCGCATGGTTGTGCTGTGCGTGCAGGTATTTGCAGCGGGTGGCTTCGCCGCCGCGCAGGTGGCGCTGGGCTTTGTTATACAGCAGCACGGCGCGTACCTCCTGCCAAAGGCCGGGGGCCAGGTGCTGCAGGCGGCACTGGTCCTTCCACACGGTACTTTTGCTCACGCCGAACACCTGCGCTGCCGCCCGCACGGTAGCGCCGCTTTGCACCAGATACCGCCCAATCTGCACGGCGCGCTCTTCGGGGTCACCTTTCATAGAACATGCCCTCCCAACCGTTTTTTCAACGGTATGCGGCGCGCCGTCGGTTTATGCGGGCAGTGCTGGCGGGCCGGGCGCCGGCATGGTACAATACGTTCAGAACAAATATTTTTTTCAAATGCTGAAACACTTTGCCCTCCCGGTTCGTTATCCCAGTGTAAGGCCTTGCAAAAACAAACACAGGAGAATGCCCCCATGTGCAGCATCAAAATTATTATCGTGGATAAAAACTGGAGATAAAACCGGGCCGCGCCCCACGGCCTGACCCAAAGGAGAACCCATGCTGGAAGAACTGTTTTGCGCCCACCGTGCGGAGCTGACCGCCTATTGCCGCGGGCTGTGCCGCAGTGATGCGGCCGCGCAGGATATGGTGCAGGAAGTGTTCCTGCGCGCATGGCAGAATATTGGTACATTGCAGGACCTTGGCCCCAGCCAGCGCCGGGCCTGGCTGTACCGCACGGCGCGCAACTTGTTTGTGGATGCCATGCGCCGTACCGCGCGGGAAGCCGCCGCCCTGCCGGAGCTGGAGCCAGAACCGGAAACGCCGGATCCGGATTTTGCCGAAGCGGAAGCCCGCCGCCTGTTGGAATTGCTGACCCCGGCGGAGCAGGAGCTATTCCGCAAGCGCTACCTGGAAGGCTACACCGCAGCGGAACTGGGAAAAATGTACGGTTTGCCGCCTGCCACCGTGCGCACCCGGCTGGCCAAAGCCCGCCGATACTTAAGCCAATTATTGATGGAGGAATAAACGATGCCGAATAAACTACTGATTAAAGCAAACTTTTGCGACCTGCGTAACGTGAAAGAAGAAACCCTTGCCGCCTATGATGTCATTGAAGTGCGGGCCAATGTGGTGGTGCTGAACGACCGCGCAAAAGAGCTGATTGCTCGTTATCCCGTTACCTTAAAATGTGACCTGGCAACGGACAACCCGAATATTGCCCTGCGCAGTGTGAACGGCGTGGCGGAGGTCACCCCCTGCGATGTACCCGAAGCAGACACAGTGCTGACGGTGAACGGCGAACTGAAAATTGCTTCCGGCTCGGCCGAAGTGCTGGCGCGGTATCTGCAGATTACGGTAAACGGGCAGGTATACTGCCCGCGCAGCCTGAGCGGAAAGCTGGGCAATGTGGCAGTGAACGGGCAGATCATCACCTGGCCGGACGGTGCAGTGCAACTGAAAAACACCGCCGTGCTGGACAGCACTTTTGCCCTGCGGGCCAAACCGGCCCTGTACTGGGCGGCCCGCTGTGTTGTGATGCTGGACCCCGCGCTGGATGTCGCTGCCCTGGCAAAGCAGGGCGTGCGGTTCGATACGCCCAGGGCAATTTTGGCCCAAAGCCTTGCCACACAGGCCGCCCCGCTGTTTGAGGATGATACCGACCTGGAAATTGTGCCGGACGGAACAGCCTACCTCAAGGATGATGCCGAACTGACCGCCGCGCTGATCCGCCGCAAGGGCAACAAACTGTATGTGGATGGCAGGCTGACCCTGACGGCGGAAAGCGCCGCCCTGCTGCCCCAGCTGGAATACTGCAAAGTGACCGGCACCGCCCTGGTGCCCGCCGCACAGGAGAAAGCATTTTCCGCCAGCTGTGTGCAGGCAGAGAAAGTTCAGACAGTGCGTGGCAGACTGTTGCAGGGCCAGGGCAGGGTACAGGTGGACTATTGGATGCTGGAGGCCCCGGACGGCCTTTGCGTAAAAGAGTGCGGCATGGTGGCGCTGACCCCGGAACTGGAACCGGAACTGATTGCCGCAAAGCTGATGCTGTTGGAATGCGGCATGGTACAGTGCACCGCCGCACAAAAAGGTGCTGTGCAGCTGGTAGCCAAAGATGTGGGCGTTATCTCCGACGACAGCGGCAAGCCCACTGAGGACACGAATACTCACAAGGTAAGGGCAGACCGATATGTGATGTGAGGGAGCTGAACAATAAAAAACAATGAATAAAGAATAATGCTTGTGTGACGCCCACCGCGTCACATTTGAATCAGGCCAGTCACTCCGGCAAAAAGCGTTCCAGCCAGAGCAACCCGCCTATTTTATTTGTGCCGCCCGCAGCGGCGCACTGACATGATTCTTTATTCTCTATTCACTACTGTTTATCACGGGTAAGCACTTTTTTATACGCAAGTAATAACTTTGTTATATCCGGGGGTTTTCAGAACCGGGAAGATGCGGTATACTGGGCACAGAATACAAAACACGCGTGCTTAAAAATCCAAAGCCGCGCCAACAAAAAGGAGAATGCCTTATGAACCAGCATTATCTTCAGCTGTATGCCGATTTTATCGTCAAAGTCGGTGTCAATGTTCAGCCACGCCAGAATTTTATCATCCGCTGCCCGGTCACCATGCCGGAGTTCGGCCATGCCTGCGTCAAAGCCGGGTATGAAGCCGGTGCTAAAAACTGCATCGTGCGTTGGGAGGATGACAAACTCAGCCGCCTGCATTATGAGTATGCCAAAGAGGAAGACCTGGCTGCTATGAAGCCCTATGAGCTGCGCAGCTACCTCGACTACGCCGAGGACCCGGACGGCT
>ERZ772897.3909-NODE-3909-length-10418-cov-4.996430_pt1 | contig 10418 bp, 8 predicted proteins | sample MGYA00512125_ERZ772897 | MGnify/ENA primary metagenome ERZ772897 (study PRJEB29015, sample SAMEA2737660) | human gut metagenome | biome: human gut; feature: human-associated habitat; material: faeces | place: China | collected 2012 ... | reverse complement strand
GTCGTCAGCTCGTGTCGTGAGATGTTGGGTTAAGTCCCGCAACGAGCGCAACCCTCGCCCTGTGTTGCCAGCACGTCATGGTGGGAACTCACGGGGGACCGCCGGGGTCAACTCGGAGGAAGGTGGGGATGACGTCAGATCATCATGCCCCTTACGTCCAGGGCTTCACGCATGCTACAATGGCCGGTACAACGGGATGCGACACGGCGACGTGGAGCGGATCCCTGAAAACCGGTCTCAGTTCGGATTGGAGTCTGCAACCCGACTCCATGAAGGCGGAGTCGCTAGTAATCGCGGATCAGCAACGCCGCGGTGAATGCGTTCCCGGGCCTTGTACACACCGCCCGTCAAGTCATGAAAGTGGGTAGCACCCGAAGCCGGTGGCCTAACCCTTTGTGGATGGAGCCGTCTAAGGTGAGACTCGTGATTGGGACTAAGTCGTAACAAGGTAGCCGTACCGGAAGGTGCGGCTGGATCACCTCCTTTCTACGGAGTTTTTCAGGACGCCGGTCCGGCGTCCGTCGTGTGGCCCATGCGCCGGGGATCGTCTCCGGTCTGGCGTGGGCGTGCTGGTGTGGAAGAGATCGTTGGCTTCGCGGGTCCTTGGGGCCGGCGGGGAGCGGTGCGGATATGCTTTTGGGTTCCCGGACCGCCACCCGCATCCGTTTTGGGTGCGTGCGGTTTTCCGGATGCCCCTGGCGGGACGCCGTCGGCCTTGCGGGCCGCGGGTCGGGTCCGGTCGGGGCGCGTGGTGGTTTGAGAACTGGATAGTGGACGCGAGCAATGCGATGATGTGATGTCATCGTTTGCTTTATCGCGATTTCGCCAGGCTTCTTTTTTTGGAGTCTGGTTTCGAGATCGATCGTTTTGTGATCATTTTTTACAGTGTGATGATTTGTCGTCTGGCGTTTGAAGCTATCATTAGGGTTTTTCGGGGCGTGTGCCGCCCTGAAGGGCGTATGGTGGATGCCTTGGCAGACAGTACCGATGAAGGACGTTTGAGGATGCGATAAGCCTCGGGGAGCCTCCAACATGGCTTCGATCCGAGGATTTCCGAATGGGGCAACCCGCCGGCCGTCATGGGCCGGCACGGAACCTTGTTGTTCCGGGGGTACGCAGGGAAGTGAAACATCTCAGTACCTGCAGGAAGGGATACTCCGTGAGTAGTGGCGAGCGAAAGCGGATCAGACCAAACCATGGGCGCGTGATACCCGTCGGGGGTTGCGTTCGTGGTGTTGCGGGAGCGTGTGTCCCGGTTCCGACGGACCGGGCGGGAGTCATAAAACGGCTTGCCAGGGGAACAGGCTTGAAGGCCTGGCCGCAGAGGGTGCCAGCCCCGTACCTGGAAGCTTGCCGTCTTCCGATCATGTGTCCCAAGTAGCGCGGGCCTCGTGGAATCCCGTGTGAATCGGCCCCGACCGTGGGGTAAGTCTAAGCATACCTGTCTGACCGATAGCGTACCAGTACCGTGAGGGAAAGGTGAAAAGCACCCCGGGAGGGGAGTGAAAGAGTTCCTGAAACCGTGCGCCTACAATCCGTCGGAGCCTCCTTGTGGGGTGACGGCGTGCCTATCGAAAAATGAGTCTGCGAGTCAGTGGTGCGTGGCGAGGCTAACCCGTGGTGGGGGAGCCGTAGCGAAGGCGAGTCTCAAAAGGCGTTTTGAGTCGCGCGCCCTGGACCCGAAGCGGGATGATCTAGCCCTGGGCAGGTTGAAGCGCGGGTAAGACCGCGTGGAGGACCGAACCCACCTGGGTTGAAAACCGGGGGGATGACCTGGGGCTAGGGGTGAAAGGCCAATCAAATTCCGTGATAGCTGGTTCTCTCCGAAATGCATTTAGGTGCAGCGTCGGTTGATTGCATCGCGGGGGTAGAGCTACTGGATGCTTGCGGGCCCGTGTCGGGTACCAATAGCAGCCAAACTCCGAATACCGTGGATGTGTATTCCGGCAGTGAGTCGGCGGGGGATAAGCTCCGTCGTCGAGAGGGAGACAGCCCAGATCGTCGTCTAAGGTCCCGAAGCGTGTGCTAAGTGGGAAAGGATGTGGAGTCGCATAGACAGCCAGGAGGTTGGCTCAGAAGCAGCCATCCTTGAAAGAGTGCGTAACAGCTCACTGGTCTAGTGGTTCCGCGCCGACAATGTAGCGGGGCTCAAGCACACCACCGAAGACGCGGCAGCGGCCTTTGCGGCCGTTGGGTAGGAGAGCGTCCCGCGTGGGGCGAAGCGGCCGGGGAACCGTGCCGTGGACCGCGCGGGAGTGAGAATGCAGACATGAGTAGCGAGAGACGGGTGAGGATCCCGTCCGCTGGATGACCAAGGGTTCCGGGGCCACGTTCGTCGTCCCCGGGTGAGTCGGGTCCTAAGGCGAGGCCGACAGGCGTAGTCGAATGGATGAACGGGTGGATATTCCCGTACCGGCGGCGTACCGTAAGAGCCGAACGGATGAGTACTAACCTCCGGTCGCGTGGCGTCGTTCCCTTCGGGGTTCGGGGCGCGTGGCTGTTGGGAGCGTAGTCCTGGTAGGCTAGCGCACAGGGGTGACACGGAATGGGAGCCGGCCGCGGAGGTGGTTTTCCGTGGTCAAGCACGCAGCCCGTCCCATAGGCAAATCCGTGGGACGCATAGGGTGAGGTGTGATGATGGGCGTCCTTTGGACGCGATATCCGGTGGTCCAGGCCGTCGAGAAAAGCCTCGGCGCGAGGGGCGTCGCCGCCCGTACCCCAAACCGACACTGGTGGTCAGGTAGAGAATACCAAGGCGATCGAGCGAATCCTGGTCAAGGAACTCGGCAAATCACTCCCGTGCCTTCGGTATAAGGGAGACCCCCGGGCGTGAAGAGGCTTGCCCTCGGAGCGTTGGGGGGTGGCACAGACCAGGGGGTAGCGACTGTTTACCAAAAACACAGGTGCATGCGAAGGCGCAAGCCGCTGTATATGCACTGACGCCTGCCCGGTGCCGGAAGGTTAAGAGGATCCGTCAGCCCCTTTTGGGGTGAAGCGGTGAATTCAAGCCCCGGTAAACGGCGGTGGTAACTATAACCATCCTAAGGTAGCGAAATTCCTTGTCGGGTAAGTTCCGACCTGCACGAATGGCGTAACGATCTCCACACTGTCTCGGCCAGAGACTCGGTGAAATTGAAGTCGCGGTGAAAATGCCGTGTACCCGCAGAAAGACGGAAAGACCCTGTGCACCTTTACTATAGCTTGACATTGGGATTTGAGCCTGCATGTGTAGCATAGGTGGGAGCCTGTGAACTCTGTACGCCAGTATGGAGGGAGGCAACGTTGAAATACCACCCTTGTTTGTTCAGGTCCCTAACTCTTCGCCGTAATCCGGTAAGAGGACAGTGTCTGGTGGGTAGTTTGACTGGGGCGGTCGCCTCCCAAAATGTAACGGAGGCATGCAAAGGTTCCCTCAGGCTGATTGGAAACCAGCCGTCGAGTGCAAACGCAAAAGGGAGCTTGACTGCAAGAGAGACATCTCGAGCAGGTACGAAAGTAGGTGTTAGTGATCCGGTGATCCCGAATGGAAGGGTCATCGCTCATTGGATAAAAGGTACGCCGGGGATAACAGGCTGATCGCATCCAAGAGTTCACATCGACGATGCGGTTTGGCACCTCGATGTCGGCTCATCACATCCTGGGGCTGAAGCAGGTCCCAAGGGTACGGCTGTTCGCCGTTTAAAGTGGTACGCGAGCTGGGTTTAAAACGTCGTGAGACAGTTTGGTCCCTATCTTCTGTGGGCGTAGGAGAATTGAAAGGGCCTGTCCCTAGTACGAGAGGACCGGGATGGACACACCACTGGTGGACCTGTTGTCGTGCCAACGGCACAGCAGGGTAGCTATGTGTGGAAGGGATAACCGCTGAAAGCATCTAAGCGGGAAGCCTGCCTTAAGATAAGTTCTCCCTGACGCAAGTCCTGAAGGGCCGAGGTAGACGACCTCGTTGATAGGCTGGAGGTGGAAGCCCTGTGAGGGGTGGAGCTGACCAGTACTAATAGCCCGTGCGTCTTGTTTCTCGAAAAATCCTTCCACCCTATTTCAATAAAATTTACCAAATTTCTTTGGTAGCCATAGAGGAGAGGGTACACCCGACCCCATTCCGAACTCGGAAGTTAAGCTCTCCATCGCCGATGATACTGCATAACGTCATGTGGGAAAGTAGGCCGCTGCCAAAGATTGTTCGAGACCCCCTTGCAGCTCTCAGCGCGAGGGGGTCTTTTTTTATGCTCTTCCCCTTGTTGGCGCACGGTGGGCTACGAAAGATTTCTCGCCCTGCATGTGATTTTGATCGTCCCCGGTACCAGCCGGGGATTTTTTGTTTTGGTGGAAAAGCTTGCGGGGAGGGAAACCTTTTTGGAAAAAGGTTCTCCCTCCCCGTGCCCCACCCTTCCAAAAACTTTTGCCGGTGAGCCTGTGCAGGGACAAAGGGACTACGCGGTACACCAGCTTCGACAACCATTTTATTTTTATCAGGTTGTGATGCCCTGTTCCTTTGCATCGAGGGACAAGGCCTCTATCGCTGCGTATCCTGATGCGTATACTGGGCGTTCGTCGGGACGGCCTCCGCCTGTCAGGAGTTCGTCACAGGCCTCTGGCCTTGGAAAATTCAGTGGTCTCAGAGGAGGCAGGGGACTTCCTGCTCGTAGGGAGCACCCTCCAGCCTGGGAGATGGCTGCGTGCGCAGGAAGGGCAGGGGGACTGCCGTGGGAAGGTCTCCCCGAGCCGGGAAGGAATGGCTGGAGAACAGAGGCCAAGAGGGCATTGTCTGGTTCTTGCGGGGCGACCCTAAGCTTCTTCATCTTGCGGTGAAGACGAAACGGTGTCGCTTGAGCAGTCCGAGACCCACAGGTCAGGCATCTTTTCTGCGTGTGCCCCACAGGTAAAGCAGCGTAAGGCTGCCGCAGCCGAGCAGGATGCAGGCCAGCAGCAGGACAGGCCAAAGGCCGGTCGCCATGAGGTACCCTTCCAGCCCCGTGTGCAGAGAACCGTCCCAGTCCGCGAGGCGGACCGGATGCAGGCGCGAGAATATCCACAGGGCCGTCAGTCCGCCCAGGCCGCAGCAAAACAGCAGCGTGCCCAGGATCAGGGGAAGGAGCCGGAAGGTACGCGCGGGTCCGGCCTGTGCCGGGCGCACGCTGTCTTCCGCAGGAGGGGCAGGAGCGGGGATGGGGTCCCTGCCTGCCGGCACGATGAGCTCGTCGAGGCTCGTCTGCAGCACGTCCCGCAGCAGGGCCAGGCGGTCGATGTCCGGGGATGACTGGCCTGTTTCCCATTTGGCGACGGACTGGCGGGAAACGCCCATGCGGGAGGCCAGTTCTTCCTGCGTCATGCCCATGGCTTTGCGTCGGCGCAGGATCTCCTGCCCAAGTCGGATCCTTCCTTCTGTCATCTTCTCTGTCATGGATGGAGGCTAGGGAATTTCCAGAGGGAGTACAAGGGGCGGGCACTCCCGCCCCTTGCAGCAGACGGCTAGTTCAGTTTTTCCAGGGCGGCATCATAGAACTGGCAAAGCCGTTCCAGATCCTGTTTCTGCTGCAGTTCCGTCAGCTGGGGCTGCAGTTCCTGCATGATCTCGGCGTAGCCCTTGGGATCGGCCTGTGCCTTTTTCTGGATGGCCGTGGCGAATTCGTTGGCCTTCTTCTGGGCTTCTTCAGGGGAGCAGGCAGCGGCCGCGAGAGAGGCCGTGCCGCAGAGCAGGGCACAGGCCAGCAACAGGGAGAGCTTTTTCATAGGCACCTCGATACGTTGGACAGACTGGCTGTCGGTTATCCCCATATGGGACTTTCGTTATAGCTGGTAACATTGGTTGCAGGCCACCAACCAATGGTTGCAATAGGGCAACCATTGGCTACCTTTTGAAAAAAACAAACAGTTATGCGGAGATAGGGGCGCACTCTTTGTGGCCCTTGCCGATCGGGATAAGGCCTGGGGCAGGACGCCGTGCTGGCGTGCCGTTGTGCTTCTGTCCCGCTTGGCCGGATACGTCCTGCCTGCGGACGGCGTTGCTTCTGGCAAAGCGCCGGGCAGGAGTCCGCCTTGCCCTTGACGACGGGCGGCACTTACATCTAAAAAAATGGCCTACTGACCAAGTCAGGAATGTCTTGCGAGTGGCCAGGAGGCCGCTCCCGGTTTTTTGCCAAAGGAATGCATATGAAAAAGTTTACTCTCGCCGTCCACAGTCTCGGCAATATCGGTACCCGTGTGGTGGAAGCGGCCCTTGCCGCCCCTGATTGCCAGTGCCTCGGCGTGATCCGCCGTGCCGAATCCCTGGGCACGCAGAGCCATGCCCTGCGTGGCCTGCCCGAATTTGCCGATCTGGCCAGCCTGGAAGCTGCCCAGGGCCGCCCTGACGTCATCGCCCTGTGCGGGCCTTCGCGCAGCATCCCGGAAACGGCGGAAGCTTTTCTGAAGCAGGGTTACAATTGTGTGGACAGCTTCGACATCCACACCGAGATCCCCGCCACCGTGGCCCGTCTGGATGCCGCCGCCAAGGCCGGTAACAGCGTCAGCATCACGGCTGCCGGCTGGGACCCCGGCACGGACTCCGTGCTGCGTGCCCTGTTCGAAGCCATGGTGCCCCGCGGCACCACCTTCACCAACTTCGGCCGTGGCCGTTCCATGGGCCATTCCGTGGCCGCCCGCGCCATCAAGGGCGTGGCCGATGCCGTGTCCATCACCATCCCCGTGGGTGGCGGCCGTCATTCGCGCCTGGTCTACGTGGTGCTGGAAGAAGGTGAAAACCTGGCCGACGTGACGGCCCGCATCAAGGCCGACGATTACTTCGCCCACGATCCGCTGGACGTGCGCCAGTGCCGTGACCGTGAAGAACTGGCCTTCGTGGCCGACCAGTCCCACAGCGTGCTCATGGAGCGCACCGGTGCCTCCGGCATGACCGACAACCAGATCCTCAAGTTCGACATGCGCATCAACAACCCGGCCCTGACCGCTCAGGTGCTGGTCTCCTGCGCTCGCGCCGCGACCCGTCTGCAGGCCGGCTGCCATACGCTCATCGAAGTGCCGCCCATCGCCCTGCTGCGCGGTGAACGCATGGACATCATCTCCCGCATGGTCTAACGGGCCATAAGCGGTTCGCCCCTTTATCCCCTGTCGCTTTGGCGGCAGGGGATTTTTTGTTTCGGAAGGAGCGATTTTTCCCCTTATTGGAGGGGCGGACGACGGGCTGTACGGGGATGCTGCATCTCGCCGGCAAGGACGCGGAGAGGGCAGGAAGCGGGCCAGAGGAAGAACGTCCTTGGCTGGAGACATAAAAAAGGCCTCTACACGGGCAGAGGCCTTGAAACGTGTCACGAAAGGGCGTTGCTGCTGTGCAGGGGCTCCGGCACAGCTGGAGGGATGCTGCGGCCGAGAAGATCGCAGACGGTGCCGAAAGGAGGGAGCGGGCCTGCCCGCAGGATCAGCTATGGAGGTAGGACGCCGGTCTCCATCAGGGCGGACCAGCGCCTTTGCCGGGCATCGGGGCCCGGATGTCCGTCCCTTATTCTATGACCAGCTGTTCCAGCAGCAGGGCCTGCTTGCGGGTCTCTCCGGTCAAGAAACTCATGGCGCTCAGACGGGCCATGCTGCCGCCTTCGTTGGGCAGCTGCACCAGATCGGCAAAAAGTTCCTTGTATTGGACCCAGGCTCGCTGACCCTTGAGCAGTTTGTCTGACCAGCCCTTGGGATCACTGGAGTTTTGGCAGGCCTGACGGGCTTTTTTGTAATTGGCGTTGAGCCGGGCGTCCCAGTAGGCGTAGGCCTGCTGGAAGCAGCCCATCATTTCCATGGTGACGCCACCGCTTTGTTCCATGCAGCGATCGAAACCCGGGGCCAGTTCATCCTCTTCGGCCATGGCCGGAGCAGCCAGGAAGAGCAGGGCCAGACAGCAAAGCAGGAGACGCAGTTGGGGCATGGATGACCTCCCATGATGTTTGCCGTCAGCATAGACGGCTTCCGCGGCTGGGGCAATGGCCTGCGGCATTGGCTGTTCCCTGTCCGGGACGGCAGGGAATGAGGATGTCTGGAGCACGGGGGAGAGGAGAGGCCGGGTGCGGGCCGGGGGACTTGCCACTCTTGCAAGGCCGGGAAGCGGGAAAGAACGTCCTCTTTTATCATGGCTGCCGGTCCCAGGCGTGGGGACAGGGACCTGGCCGGATGGAACGGAGAGAAAGGCAGGCCGGGCATGGGGCATCAGGCAAAAGACAGGGATGGCCCGCTCCCCGGCCCGGCATCTTGGCGTGTTTGCAGCACAGGTCGCGCAGACCAGACATCGCCGGTTCTGCGCGACCGTCATTTTTTGCGGTATGGCGTGACCCCGGATGGCTAGGCGCCGAGCCAGCCCCGGACTTCTTCCGCGCTGGGGACGCGCCCCGTGCACATGATGCCGCCATCGATGACCACCGCAGGGGTGGCCAGCACGCCCAGGGCCATGATCTCCCGCAGGTCGGTGATTTTTTCCACCGTGGCGTCACTGCCGGAAGCGGCCACCGCCTTGCTGACGATCTCGTACGCTTCGACACATTTGGAGCAACCGGGACCAAGGACTTTGATGATCATGATGCTGTCTCCTTTGGCAGGATATTGAGGGGAAGCGGCAGGGCGGGATGCGTGGGGCTGCCCTCCGCTGTGATGCGGAAAGGATGTATGCGCCCCATGCCTTGCCCCTGCCTGACCGTTGCGATGCCGGAACGAGGGGCCCGTACCGCGTGGCACGGGCCGTTCCATTTTAGAACAGTGTGAGCTGCAGGCTGTTGAACAGCCAGCCCACCAGGGTGAAAATGACCAGCAACAGGCCCAGGAAAAGGGCCAGCAGCTGCCAGCGCATGACCTGCTTGAGCATGAGCATCTCGGGCAGGCTGGCGGCCACCGTGCTCATGCAGAAGGCCAGGGTGGTGCCTACGGGCAGGCCCTTGAGCAGCAGGCTCTCCATGATGGGCACCACGCCCGTGACGTTGCTGTACAGGGGGATGCCCACCAGGACGGCCACCGGGACGGACCACCACTGCCCCTGGCCCAGATGGGCGGCGAACCAGTCCTGCGGCACGAAGCCGTGCAGGAGCGCCCCCAGGCCCACGCCGATGATGACCCAGCGCCAGACGCGGCGGAAGATGCCCGTCATCTCGTCCCAGGCGAAACGGTGCCGCTCTTCCAGGCCCAGACGGGTGTTGCGCTCGTCCCGTGCCGCCTGGCCGGAGACACCCAGCATGCCGCGCAGGAAGGGCTGCAACCAGCGTTCGGCGCGGAGCAGGTCCAGCAGCCAGCCGCCCAGCATGCCCGCCGCCATGCCGACGACCACATAGACCACGGTGAACTTCCAGCCCAGCAGACCCCAGAGCAGGACCACGGCGATTTCGTTGATGAGCGGCGAGGTGATGAGGAAGGCCATGGTAATGCCCAGCGGGATGCGGGCCATGGTGAAGCCCAGGAAGAGGGGGATGCTGGAGCAGGAACAGAAAGGCGTGATGGCGCCGAACGTGGCCCCCAGCAGATAGCCGATGCCCCGGCCCTTGCCGGACAGATAGTCGCGTACCCGCTCCACATGCAGCCCGGCCCGCAGCCAGCCGATGCAATAGACCATCAGCACCAGCAGGAGCAGGATCTTGGCGCTGTCATAGAGGAAGAATTCCAGGGCCAGGCCCGGAGCTCCGCCGGGCGTCAGGGAGAGCAGGTCGAAGGTCAGCCAGGTGGCCAGCGGCTGGATGGACACGTACAGGCCCGTCCAGGCCAGCAGTACGACCAGCAGGGTCAGGGCATAGCGCGGGGCGGAGAAGGGGCGCGGCGAGGAAGGAGTGACTGCCATAAATATTCCTTATTGGCAAAATTGCCAAATTTGAGGGTAAAAAAACCCCGCCGCAGCGGGCCTGCCTATTTGTTCCGCAGCATGTCCATCTGGCTCAGGATGCGTTTTTCCAGCAGCTGGCCGGTACAGGTCAGGAACTGGTCCAGGCAGCAGAGGGCAAGGCTGTAATAGATGTTCACGCCCTGCTTGCGCCGGGTGACCACACCGGCGTCACGCAGGACAGCCAGATGCTTGGAGATGGTGGACATGTCGTCCCCCACCAGGGCCTGCAGGTCGCAGACGCATTTTTCACCGTCGCGCAGGGCATCGACCATCAGCAGACGGCTGGGATGTCCCAGGGCTTTGAAGATCCGGGCCTGTGCCGCGATGAATTCTTTATTGTGCTGCATGCTGTCCCTTTATTTGGTCATTTGGCAAAATATTCTTTGAAGGCCTTGCTGTCAAGATGGTGCAGGAAAGCCGCGCCCAGGTCAACGCCGCCGGAGGGCCCGGAGGCGGGCGATCATGGTGGCGGGGCCGGATAAAGAGACGGCGGCCGTGCGGAAACGTCCGCATGCCGCCGTCCGCCATCACCGGGTGGAGAGGTCCCTCCGCCCGGCAGGCTGAAAAAGCGTTACTTCCA
>ERZ772897.3904-NODE-3904-length-10429-cov-4.720455_pt1 | contig 10429 bp, 7 predicted proteins | sample MGYA00512125_ERZ772897 | MGnify/ENA primary metagenome ERZ772897 (study PRJEB29015, sample SAMEA2737660) | human gut metagenome | biome: human gut; feature: human-associated habitat; material: faeces | place: China | collected 2012 ... | reverse complement strand
TCAGCTTTTCGGGCTGCAATACCGGAAGTCCCAGTTCGAGCGCGGCCAGCTTAACCTCGCTCTGATGCAGTTTCTGGCCCCGTCCGGCGGGTTTGTCGGGCGTTGTGACCACGGCCACGACGTTGTAGCCCCCGGCGACCAGCGCCCGGAGTGACGGCACGGCGAATTCGGGCGTGCCCATGAATACGATGCGAAGGTCTTTGGCGTCCATGCGTTATCTTTTTTCCAGTCCCAGCGTGTGGTGCATGCGCTCCTCCTTCGTCTTCAGGTAGCGCAGGTTGTGCTCATTGGGGGCGATGACGATAGGCACGATCTGGTCGATCTTCAGCCCGTAGCCCTCCAGCCCCGCGCGCTTGAGCGGGTTGTTGGTCATCAGCCGCATGTGCTTGATGCCTATTTCGCGGATGATGCTCGCCCCGACGCCGTAGTCGCGTTCGTCGACGCCGAAGCCCAGCCGGACGTTGGCGTCGACCGTGTCGAGCCCTTCGTCCTGGAGCTTGTAAGCTTTGATTTTATTGCAGAGGCCGATGCCGCGTCCCTCCTGCTGGAGGTAGATGATGGCACCCTTGCCCTCCTGTTCGATCATGCGCATCGCCTCGTGCAGCTGGTCGCCGCAGTCGCAGCGGCACGAGCCGAAGATGTCGCCCGTGGCGCACGACGAATGCACGCGTGTCAGCACCGGTTCGTCTTCCGTCCACTCGCCTTTGGTGAGCGCCACGTGTTCCAGCCCGTTGCTCTTCTGCCGGAACGGCGTGATGCGGAAGTCGCCCCATGCGGTCGGCAGGTCGACGGTCTCGCCCTTCTCGACGATGGATTCTTCGCGCAGCCGGTATTCGATGAGCGATGCGATCGAAATGATCTTGAGGCCGAACTTCCGGGCGATCTCCGTCAGTTGCGGCAGGCGCGCCATCGTGCCGTCCTCGTTCATGATCTCGATCAGTGCGCCTGCGGGCTGCAGGCCGGCCAGCCGGGCGAGGTCTATCGCGGCCTCGGTATGCCCCGGACGGCGCAGCACACCTTTCTGGCGGGCACGCAGCGGGTTGATGTGCCCCGGGCGGCCGAGGTCGGTGGCCCGGGTCGAGGGGTCGGCCAGGGCGCGTATGGTGGCGGCGCGGTCATGGATCGAGACGCCCGTGGTGCAGCCGTTGCCGAGCAGGTCGACCGTCACGGTGAAGGGCGTGCCCAGCAGCGAGGTGTTGTTCTCTTCCATCATGTTGAGTCCCAGTTCGGCACACCGCTCCTCCGACAGCGGGGCGCAGAGCACGCCGCGTCCCTCCTTGAGCATGAAGTTCACGATTTCGGGCGTGATTTTCTCCGCCGCGACGATGAAGTCGCCTTCGTTCTCGCGGTCTTCGTCGTCGACGACGATCACTATCCTGCCGTTGCGGAAATCTTCAATAACCTCTTCTACACTATTCAGAATCGTGCTTTTTGCCATTTCGTTTGAGTTTTATCGCGTTTTTCAATTTGTTGATCGCAGGTTGCATGCGCTCGTTCAATGCCTTGAGCCTTCCGGCGTACCAGTCCGTGTCGAGCAGGGCCGAGTCGTTGGTGGCCTTGTAGGTCAGGTATACGGCGATCGGCGTAAGGATGAACGTCGAGAGCCAGATGCCGTACACGGCTTCCCAGCTACCTTCCTTGGCCAGTTTTTCGCCCGAGAGGCTGATGATGTAGTAGATCACGAAGAAGATCACCGACACCACCACCGGAATCCCCAGGCCGCCCTTGCGGATGATGGCGCCCAGCGGCGCCCCGATCAGGAAGAAGATCATGATCGACACGGGGAGCGATATTTTCTTGTGCCACTCGACCTTGCTGCGGTACAGCTGGTTGAGGGCCTCCTTGGCGGCCGACTCGTCGAACGAGAACATGTTGCGCGAGCTTTTGGCCAGCGTCCGCGCCTGGTCCCAGATCCGTTCCTTGTCGCGGAGTTTGAGTGCCGAGAGGGAGTCCATCGCCACGAGAGTGCCGAAGTTGCTCTTGTCTTTGCGCAGGCTGTCGGGCTGCGGCAGCACGGAGTTGTCGCGCGAGAATATCTGTTCCTTGAGCAGCGGTTCGTACGAACGGGTCGTGGCGTTGTTCACCAGGATTTCCAGCGAGTCGATGTCCTGCTGCAACTCGTTGATGTTCTTGGTCTGGCTGTTCGAGAATTGGTTGGCGTCGCTGCGCTGCATGGCGAAGCCTTCCATGGGGATCGTCTGATCCTGCTTGTCGAAGATGTGGTGGCGCAGCCTGCTCTGGGTGAACCACTGGCTGTTGCGGGTCTGCTCGTACATCTCGCCGTTGAAAAGCGTCACGAGCAGGAACCGCTTGTCGTCCGACAGGCGGATGTAGCCCGAGTCGGCCACGATGGTGTTCATGTTGCCGTCGGCGAGGCGGTTGTCGTAGATCAGCACGTCGCGCAGCAGGTGCGTTTCGGGTTCCTGCCGGCTCACGCGGATCGACATGTTGTCGATGCCGTTGAAGAACAGGCCGTCCTGGAATTCGAGGCTCTGTTTCTGCTGGCGGATATCGTAGATGATGCTGTACACCTTCTTGTTGGCATACGGCACGAGGTTGTTGCCGATGAAGAAACTGCCCACGGCGATCACGCTCACCAGGATGATGAGCGGCTTGGTGATGCGGACGAGCGACATGCCGGCCGATTTCATCGCCAGCAGCTCGTAGTTCTCGCCCAGGTTGCCCATGGTCATGATCGCGGCCAGCAGCATGGCCAGCGGCAGCCCCAGCGGGATCATGTTGGCCATGAAATAGGTCATCAGCTCGATGATGATGCCGGCGCTCAATCCCTTGCCCACCAGCTCGTCGATGTAGCGCCACACGATGTTCATCATCAGGACGAACATCACGATGAAGAACGTGAGCACCATCGGCCCCAGGTAGGCTTTCAGTACGAGTTTGTGGATGGTTTTCATGCGGCGGCTCCGGCTTTTTTCTGACGCAAAGGTAATAGTTTTACTATAATAAGCGTAAGGGTGAGGGTAAATATTATGGCCGCCCCGGGCGGAACTTCGAAATTGTAGCTTGCGACCAGTCCGGCCACATTGCCGGCCACGGCGACCAGCGGGGCGCAGAGCGCGATGGTGCGGTAGGATTTGGAAAGGGCGTTGACGATGGCGACGGGCATGGTGAGCAGCGAGATGAGCAGCACGATGCCCATGATGCGGATCGAGAGGACGATCGTGAGGCGACCAGCGCCGCCATGGCGTAGGAGATCACGCGCGTCGGGATGCCGCGGCTGCGGGCGAAGTCGCGGTCGAAAGCCACGTACATCACGGGGCGCAGCCACAGCAGAGCCCCGGCCATGATGGCCGCGGTCAGGATGGCGAGCGCCACGACGTCGCCGTGCGTCACGGTGACGATGCTGCCGAACAGGTAGGCCGAGAGGTCGCCGGAGGTGTAACCCGGCCTGAGGCTCATGAAGAGCGCCCCGACGGCCATGCCCACCGACCAGATGATGCCGATGGCCGAATCCTCGCGGATGCGCCCCCGGCTCCCGGCCCACTCGATGCCCAGCGCCGAAAGCACGGCGAAGACCATCGCCCCGGCTATGGGGTTGGCTCCCGCGTAGAAAGCTATGCCCAGCCCGCCGAACGAGGCGTGCGTGATGCCGCCCGCGAGGAAAACCATCCTCCGGCATACGACGTAGGTGCCTACGACGCCGCACGTTATGCCCGAGAGGACACATGCCGCCAGCGCATTGGACAGGTAGCCGTATTGGATCAGATCGCTGAAAAATTCCATCCTCGTTCTCTTTATTTGCGCGCAAATTTACGTTTTTTACTTGGATAATTTAGTTCTTGGATATAGAAAAGCATTCGATTATTTTTATATTTGCGCTTGGATGCCTGCTTGTTTTTTCGGTATCCGCATGATTAACCCCATTTATTTTCAAATTTTTTACATTTTTACATTTATGCGTACATCTTTATTTCTCGGCATGACCGGATTCGCATTTCTGACGACGTTTGGTTTGCAGGGGTGCAGTGATGACGAGGGTGGCAATGACGGCAAAAATCCCCCCCCCACGATTAATGTTGAGGTGGGTGATGTAACCCGTACAACCGCATCATTTACAATTACTACGAGCGGTGCAGCCGATTATGCCTACGCTGTATTGCCGGCATCGGAAACGATTGCCGATGCAGAGGCTCTCTTCGAAAATGGTATCGTAGCCATGTTCGAAGGTGCTAAAAAGGTCGAGGTCAAAATCGAAGACCTTACTGGTGACACCGAGTACAAGCTCTATGCCGCCGCACGCAACCTCAACCCTTTCCTTTACAGCAAACTCGTATCCGAATCGATCGACACGCATGTCGCTTATACCGACATGATTACGCTCGAAAGTGTCAAGACTACTTCTTTCGCTTATCATATCATGAAGCCCGAAGGCGTGGCCAAATACAAGCACGTCTGCCTTTCCAAGTCTGACTATGACTATATAATCAACCTTGCAGGCGGTACTCCGGCCTCCTATGTAAGCGCTTTTGGCAAGGAAGCCACTGAAGACGACACCTATGTTTTCGATACCACTTTCTTCGATGCCGGCGGCTTTCGCCAGGATATTTACTCCGATATGGAGTTTATCATCATAGCCGGTGAAGTCGACGGCGAAGGGCAAGTGGCCAAGGATGCAGCGAAGACGCTCGTCTTCAAGACCAAAAAAGCCGGCACTGCCCCATATGGTATCGATGTCTCTGTGAGCAATATCGCTTCGATGACGGCCGATATAACCATTAAGCCCGAGGAAGGAATCGAGCGCTTCCGTTATCATGTGAACACGAAGGCGGAGTTCGACTATATTGCTTTCGAGGGCGAGGCTTCCGTTCGCCGTATGATTATCGGCCATTGGGACGATGTTTCGAACGAAAGTTCGGGGACTATCACTGTCAATGCAAAGGGCCTTAAGCCCAATACCGAGTACCAGGTCGGGATCGTAGGGTTCGATAAGGACATGCGCGAGAAGTTCCTGCTCTATGACTTTACGACGGGCGAACCTACCGGGCCCCTGCCCGAGCTGACTGCCGAGCCCGTAACCGTCGAAACGCCGTGGAACAAAGCGGCCTTCAAGATCAAGACGACCTATACGGTCTCGATGGTGGCCGGAGTTTTCCCGAGGGGATCCATCGAAGACGTTCTCAGCCGTCCCGGTAACGAGGCGCTTACGGCCGGCGATGTCATCGCTGCCAACGGCACTTCGTTAACCCCGGAACAGGTTGCTGCTGCTATGAGTGGAGAGGGGCTTGTCATCGAGAGCGACGTGCTCACGCCGAATACCGAGTACGAGTTCGGTGTTTGTGCGACGAATGAGGAAAGCGTGGGCGTTTCCGTAGTGAAGGATTTCGCGACAGTTTCGTTGCCGCAGTACGATGGAAACGGCGTGCGTGCGAAACTTCCCGGCAAATACACCGCGACGACCAAGGATCTCGAAGGCAAAACGGTGACCTTCTCTGTCACTATTGCCACGGGTGTGAACGAGGCGACCGAAAAGGCTTACCACGATATGAACCGCCTGGTCGTATTAGGTTTTGCTCCGTGCGGTGTGGAGTATGCGGATCCTGAGAAGTTGCTTGCGAACGGCTGGGTTGCGAACGAAGAGGAAGCCAATGCCGGTTACGGGCCGAAGTGGTTCATCGAATTCAACAGTGACAACACGATTTCGACGAGCGCTCCGATAAACGGGGAGCTGGATTACACGATGGCGAAGTTCAACGGCAAGGAACTCTATTTCCACGGTTATGCCAAACGTCCCAACAGCGACAATTACACGGATATGGCGATAAGCTTCCCCATCGAAGTGGCGGACGATCTGACGTTGACGGTCAAGAAAGCGGTCGACAACTCCTTTGAGTATTATCCCGGTGTGTTGTCGGGTACCAGCCAATGGTGGGGTGATATGGCTTTTGCAGCATCGGACGAGATCGTCCTGACGCGCGATGCCGACCAGGGCGCCGAGCCGGCAGCCGTGAAGAACGTGCGGCAGGTTAGCCTGCCCGAACGGGTGACCGTGAACCTCGATGCCGCTCCTGTGGCCGACAGCCGTCGTATTGCGGCAGAACGAATGATGCGTTAATCCTTAATAAAATACTTTAGACATGAAGAATTTGTTTGGATGGATGCTGGCGGCACTGCTGGCCTTGACGGTCGGTGTGTCGTGTAGCGACGACGATGATTTGAATGAAGGTGCGGGGATTGCCTCTCCCGCATGGAAGGCTGAGAACCAGGCCGTGATCGAAGGCGAGACGCTCGATTTCGAATTTACCGCCGAAGGCCGGTGGACGGCTGTGAGCTCGGCTGACTGGTGCGAGGTGAAGACTCCCTCGGGCGTGGCGGGTGAATCGCTGCTGAGGTTGAAGGTCGCCAAGAACAACCTTGCCGAGGCGCGTACGGCCACGATCACCGTCCATGTGAAAGGATACGCCGCATCGGCCTCTTTCGTGGTGAAGCAGGCCGAAGGTACAACCGAGCAGGGGGATGGTAAATACCGCTCCGTGAACGAATGGGTAGCGGACTATATGAAGAACTTCTACTTGTGGAATCGTCCGATCGAAAACCTCTTCCTCGATTACAGCCTTAGCTACGACCGCTTTTTCACCTCGATCCTCGACGGCGTAGCTGCCCAGGATGACGTGAACCACGACGACGGCTTCTGGCAGGGGCAGAAACGCATGTACTATTACTCTAATTTGCAAAGCGATGCTCCCGTGTCGCGAGCTCCGGGACAAACGCAGTCCGGGTCGGGTATTTATCTGTTGCAAGCCACCCGCCTCGGTACAGACTATATCGGGTTTGCGGTTATGGCGGTCGTTCCTGGGACGCCGGCTGACGACGCGGGACTCGTGCGCGGCGATTTCATCACGTCGGTCAACGGCGTGGAGGTGACCGATGCCAACTACAAGACGCTGGGCCAGTATGTATACGACGGGTCTGTCGAGATTGCGGTTAGCCAGGTGACCTGGGAAGATAACGGAAGCACTCCTGTGCTCAGCTCGAAAGGCAACATCCAGCTCGGGGCCGCTTCCTTTACCGATCCGGCCATCTACATGGACAAGGTGGTCGGCATCGATGGCACCGAGAAAAAAGTGGGATACCTGCTCTATATGGGCTTTAATATCGACTATGACGATGAGTTGATGGCGGCATTCGAAACATCATTAGCTCCGGTGGCTCTTTCCCCTGTGGTGATGCAAGCCGTGGCTCTCGGAGTAGAACAGAATCAGATTACCACCTTTTTATTACCGGTGCAGGCTAATAACCATCCGATATATAATCCAAGTTTGGATTATTCGGTATATTTGAGTCAGCCCTTTTTCTTTGTTTTGTTTCAGGTCTTGATCTTGTTGATTACTGTCTATACGGTCGGTATTGAAATTAAGTTCCGTACAGCAAATGATTGGTTGACGACTGCTAAAGGCAATATAGTAACTGCTGTTTTGGGTAAGTTATTGCCTTATACCATTATATATATATTGATAGGGTGGTTAGCTAATTATGTCATGTTCGGTATCCTGCATATCCCTTTTCAGGGGAGTTGGTGGTTAATGAATATCATGACCGTGCTTTTCATCATTGCGACGCAGGCTTTAGGGCTGTTTTTATTCTCGCTGTTTCCAGCAATTTCGTTGGTGATAAGCGTAGTCTCTATGGTAGGTTCTCTGGGGGCTACCTTGTCCGGGGTGACCTTTCCGGTTCCCAATATGTATCCGTTGGTGAGGGATGCTTCCTATTTGTTTCCTGTCCGCCATTTTACGGAGATGATGCAAACCATGCTTTATGGAGGCGGTGGTTTTATCCATCTTTGGCCGTCGGCTGTGATACTCTGTATCTTTCCGTTGCTGGCCCTATTGTTGCTTCCCCATTTAAAACGAGCTATAGAAAGTCATAAGTATGAAAACATTAAGTAAGTTACAACAGTTATCATTCATCATTCGTCGTGAATTTCTAGCTATCAGTACTAGTTATGCAGTTCTGCTTGTGTTGATGGGAGGAATCTTTGTCTACGGATTACTCTACAATTATATGTATGCACCGAATATTGTAACCGATGTTCCTGTTGCCGTAGTCGATAATTCGCATAGTGAATTAAGTCGTGACTTTATCCGTTGGCTGGATGCTACTCCCCAAGCAGAGATTTATAGCCAGGCGATGGATTATCACGAAGCAAAAGAATGGATGAAAGAAGGCAAAGTACAGGGAATACTCTATTTGCCTCATGATTTTGAGAAGCGAGTGTTCCGGGGAGATGAAGCCGTATTTTCTCTTTATGCAACTACGGATGCTTTCCTGTATTTCGAGGCTTTGCAGGGGGCTTCATCGCGTGTCATGCTGGCTATTAATGATAAATACAGGCCTGATGTAGCTGTATTTCTTCCGCCTCAAGGATTGCTTGCCGTAACTATGGCAAAACCGATCAATGTAATAGGAACTGCACTTTATAATTATACAGAAGGCTATGGCTCTTATCTTATTCCCGCAGTTATGATGATTATAATCTTCCAAACCCTATTGATGGTTATTGGTATGGTGACCGGAGAAGAGCACAGCAACAGAGGAATCCGTGCTTACACTCCTTTTGGATATGGCTGGGGAGTTGCCATTCGTATAGTGGCGGGAAAAACATCCGTATACTGTGCTCTTTATGCCATCTTTGCTTTTTTTCTATTAGGCTTGCTCCCCCATTTTTTCAGTATTCCTAATATTGGAAACGGACTATACATTGTATTATTATTGATTCCATACCTGATGGCGACCTCCTTTCTGGGGTTGGCAGCTTCCAGGTATTTTACGGATTCAGAAGCTCCCCTACTCATGATCGCCTTTTTCTCTGTAGGATTAATATTTCTTTCCGGGGTTTCCTATCCGATGGAACTAATGCCTTGGTATTGGAAAGCTGCACATTACATTCTTCCCGCTGCACCAGGCACACTTGCTTTTGTGAAATTGAATTCTATGGGAGCCAGTATGGCGGATATCAGACCGGAATATATAACCCTTTGGATACAAGTATTTATTTATTTATTTTATAATAAGCATATGGGTTTACAAGAAAAAACTGGAAATCTGATCCTATTGGTTAAATTAACGAAACCAAAACATGCGCTAATTGTGACATACAATCAAAGAATACTTTCAGATAAATCAACTTCTATATGCAAATAATCAACTTTGGAAATAAAATTGTTTCCAAATGAATGTTTTCTTAGAGAATTTCTTCTACTTCTTTGCATTTTTCATTGCTTTTGTCTAGTTTCGTTAATTGTTATATTTATATGATTGCTAGAAGTAGTTTAAAAACAACTGTTTATATGAAATACATTATATATATTCTCCTTTTTTTTCCTATTTGGGTTACAGCACAGACATACAAATATATAGGAATAGAAAATGGTTTGAGCAATCGCCGGATATTCAATATTCAGAAAGATACACAAGGGTACATGTGGTTTCTCACCAATGAAGGAATGGATCGTTATAACGGTAAAGATATAAAACACTATAAATTAAATAAAGAAGCTAGTACTTTAGATGCTCCTGTACGTTTGGGATGGTTGTATACAGGTCCACAAATTGGTATATGGGTGATCGGTAAGCAGGGACGGGTTTTTCGATATGAAGCAAACGAAGATGATTTCAGAATGGTATATAAACTACCGGATATTTCTGAAACAATTAGTTGTGGCTATTTGGATCGGAATAATAACATTTGGCTATGTTGTAAGGATTCTATATTACTATATAATATAAATGATGCTCACATTCTTCAATTTTCCAATATACTACATAGTAATATCACAGCGATAGAACAAATAGACGAACAACATTTCTTTATAGCAACAGAGCTAGGCGTTCGATATGTTAAACTGGAGAATGGCATTTTGGAGACTATTCCTGTTAAAACACTGGATTATTTTCATGCGCAAGTAAGTGAATTATATTTTCATAAGCAATTAAAAAGACTATTTATCGGTTCATTTGAAAGAGGAGTTTTTGTGTACGACATGAATACACAGGAGATTATACGACCGGAAGCTGATCTTAGTGACGTAAATATAGCTCGCATCAGCCCGTTGAATGAAACGGAGTTACTGATTGCAACAGAAGGAATGGGAGTATATAAGGTTAATGCAAATACTTGTGAGCTGGAACATTACATTGTTGCTAATTATCAAAGTTATAATGAAATGAATGGGAATAATATCAATGATGTATTTGTGGATGAAGAAAAGCGGATATGGCTTGCTAACTATCCCACAGGGATTACGGTGATTGATAATCGCTATGAGAATTATCATTGGATGAAACACGCTATGGGCAATGTCCAATCATTAATCAATGACCAGGTACAAGCGGTCATTGAAGACCATGAAGGTGATTTGTGGTTTGGAACTAGTAATGGTATTAGTCTTTATAATTCAAAAACAGGTCAGTG
>ERZ772897.3900-NODE-3900-length-10443-cov-6.207258_pt1 | contig 10443 bp, 11 predicted proteins | sample MGYA00512125_ERZ772897 | MGnify/ENA primary metagenome ERZ772897 (study PRJEB29015, sample SAMEA2737660) | human gut metagenome | biome: human gut; feature: human-associated habitat; material: faeces | place: China | collected 2012 ... | reverse complement strand
AGGAGGGTTAACTGGTGGCAGTTAAGAAAGCAGTCCGCACGAAGAAAAAAGTTCGCAAGAATGTGGAATATGGCGTAGCGCATATCAGCTCTACGTTTAATAATACGATTGTGACGCTCACCGACAAGAGCGGCAACGCACTTTCCTGGGCAAGCGCTGGCGGCCTTGGCTTCCGCGGTTCTCGCAAGAGCACGCCGTTTGCGGCGCAGATGGCAGCGGAAACGGCTGCCAAAGCTGCGATGGAGCATGGCCTCAAGCAGGTCGAAGTCTACGTCAAAGGCCCTGGTGCCGGCCGTGAGGCAGCGATCCGTTCGCTCCAGGCAACGGGCCTCGAGGTCAACATGATCAAAGACGTGACGCCGATCCCGCATAACGGCTGCCGTCCGCCGAAGCGCAGAAGAGTCTAATAGGAGGTGCGAAGAGTAATATGGCAATTGATAGAGTACCAGCCCTGAAGCGTTGCCGTGCCCTCGGCATCGAGCCGGCGGTCATCGGTCGCTCCAAGGAATCGAAGCGTCAGCCGCGCCGTACGAACCGCAAGGTTTCTGAGTATGGTCTGCAGCTCAAGGAAAAGCAGAAAGCGAAATTCATCTACGGTGTGCTTGAGAAGCAGTTCCGTGGCTACTACGACAAGGCGAAGCAGATGCAGGGCGTCACGGGTGAAAACCTGCTCGGCCTCCTCGAGCGTCGTCTCGATAACGTCGTCTTCCGTCTCGGCCTCGCGAACACGCGCAAGCAGGCGCGCCAGATCGTTCGCCACGGCCACATCACGGTCAACGGCAAGCGCGTCGACATCCCGTCCGCGCTCGTTTCCGCTGGCGACGTCGTCGCCGTTGCCGAGAAGAGCCAGAGCAACGCGTTCTTCAAGGCACTCAAGGAAACGAATAACTCGCTTTCCGCACCGGCATGGCTCGATGCAGATCAGGACAAGCTCACGGGTACGGTGACGCGTTTCCCGAACCGTGACGAGATCGATGTTCCTGTCAACGAGCAGGCTATCGTCGAGTTGTACTCCAAATAATAATGGCATTTGTGCATAGGATTATTGAGGAGGTTCCTTCCAGATGATAGACATCGAAAGACCGAAAATCGAGATAGCGGAAATCAGCGATGACAACCGCTACGGCAAGTTCATCTGTGAGCCTTTGGAGCGTGGCTATGGCACGACCTTTGGCAACAGCCTCCGCCGTATGCTGCTTTCCTCGCTGGAAGGCGCCGCTGTCACTTCCATCCGCATCGATGGCGTGCTCCACGAGTTCTCCACGATTCCGGGAGTGCGCGACGACGTGACGAACATCGTGCTGAATCTCAAGCAGCTCTGCCTCAAGATGGATGGCAACGAGCCGAAAGTGATCCGCATCGATGCCGAGGGTGAAAAGGAAGTCACGGCTGCCGACATCATCTGCGATGCCGACATCGAGGTCCTGAACCCCGATCTCCACATCGCTACGCTCAACGAAGACGGCAAGCTCAAGATCGAGATGACCGTAGAGCGCGGGCGTGGCTATGTGCCGGCGGACAAGAACAAGAAGCCGGATGATACGATCGGTATCATCCCCATCGACTCCATCTTCTCCCCGGTCCAGCGCGTGAACTACACGGTTCAGGACACGCGTGTCGGCAACGTCACGGACTATGACAAGCTCATCCTCGAGGTATGGACCGATGGTTCTATGCGTCCGGAAGAGGCTGTCTCGAAAGCAGCAGGCATTCTTGTCATGCACCTGAAACTCTTCCAGAACATGGATGGCATCCCGGAGGAAGAGGAAGAAGAAGAGACGACGTTCCCGGAGGAAGTCGAGGATACGTCCTCGAAGGTGCTCGATATGACCATCGAGGATCTCGACCTCTCCGTCCGTTCCTTCAACTGCCTCAAGCGTGCCAATATCAACACCGTCGCTGACCTCACGGCCAAGACAGAGGATGATATGATGAAGGTGCGCAACCTCGGGCGCAAGTCACTGGAAGAGGTCAAGAAGAAACTCGAAGATCTCGGCTTGTCTCTGATGGAAAGCAACGAGTAAGCCAAAACATCGCGGGACTCCCCGCAGACAAAAATAAAGAGAGGGAAACAAATGAGCTACAGAAAACTTGGACGTAACTCCAGCGCGCGCAAAGCGCTTTTCAGCAGCATTCTCACTTCCTTCTTCAGATATGGACGCATTGAAACGACGGAGACGAAGGCAAAAGAGCTCCGTAAATTCGCTGACCAGCTGATCACGCTCGCGAAGCGCGGCGACCTCAGCGCCCGTCGTCAGGCGATTGCATCCCTTGCTGATGAAGATGTCGTAAGAAAGCTCTTCGACGAAATCGCAGGCAAATACACCGACCGCCAGGGTGGCTACACGCGCATCCTGAAGCTCGGCACGCGCCGCGGTGACGCAGCTCCGATGGTGATCATCGAGCTCGTTTAATAGGCAGAAAGCGGCCCACCCCTTGAGGTTCAAGGGGTGGGCCGCTTTTTTTATGTTCCTGTTACGATCGTATCCTTGCCTTCGGCTCTCTCAGCATAGCAGGAGCTCCACGCCGAAGACGATGAGGCAGCAGGCGGCGGAGACTTTGAAGAGGCTGGCGCCGTACCAGGCGAGGGCGATGCCGGCGAGGAGGGCGAGGACGCCGGAGATGGGGGTCTGCGTGGCGGAGAGGATGGCGGGGAAGGTCATGACGGCGAGCGTCACGTAGGGGACGTAGTAGAGGAACGAGCGCAGGAAGGTGCTCTTGATCTCCCCGCGGATGAGCGTGAGCGGGACGAGGCGGATGGCGATGGTCACGGCGCTCATGACGAGAAGGTAGATGTAGATGGAGTCGGTCATGATCTGTCCTCCTCGTTTGGCGTGGCATCGGCGTCCGCTTCCTCATGGATGGGGAAGAAGTAGGCGCCGCAGGCGGCGATGGCGACGGTCAGGAGGATCGTGCGCGTGCCGGCGGAGAGCCCTGAGAGCAGCGGCAGGGAGCCGGCGGTGAAGCTCAGCAGGAAGCTCGCGGCAACGAGGCCGGCGATGACGCGGTCACGTCGTGCCGCGGGGATGATGACCCAGAGGAACATGCCGAAGAGCGCGACGGAGAGGGCGCTCACGAGGCGCAGCGAGAGAAGGTTCCCCGCGAGGACGCCGAGGGCCGTGCCGCCCGCCCAGCCAGGGAGCGCGAGAGACATCGCGCCGTAGTTGTAGAACGGCGCGATGCGTCCGGGGCGCGCAATGGTGATGCCGAAAATCTCATCCGTGATGTCGAAGCCGACAAAAAGACGGTGGTAGAGGGGCGTGCCAGGGGCGAATTTCTGGCTCACGACGCAGCTCATGAGCAGGTAGCGCGCGTTGGCAACGAGCGTCATGACGGCGAGCTCGAGATAGGACGCCTTGGCGGCGATGAGCGTGAACGCCGCGTACTCGCCGGCAGAGGCGTTGTTGAAGAAGCTCGCGAGGAAGCCCTGGAGCGGCGTGAGCCCCGCCGTCTTCGCGGCGATGCCGAGCGTGAACGAGACGACGAAATAGCCGAGCGCGATGGGGATGCCGTCGTGGAAACCCTCGAGGAAGACGGTGCGACGCGTATCCGCGTCTTTGTCCACGGGGTGAATGCCGTGCATCTCGCGGCAGTCCGGTGCATCGGGCGTGGCATCTCCTGACTGCTCGCCCGTGGTTTCCTGCGCGGGGAGCATCGTTTCTTCTGTCATAGATAGGTCCTTTCTTTTTATTTCTTATTTTTCTCCGTCGCAGCGGCCTCGTCCTTTTCGTTCTTAGTGACGAGGATCTTGTCGATGCGGGCGCGGTCCATGTCGACGACCTCGAAGGTGAAGCCGTTCCACTGCGCTTTTTCTGCGACTTTCGGGATGTAGCCGAAATACGAGGTGAGGAAGCCGCCCATCGTCTGGTAGTGGTCGTGGTCCTCGTCGGGAAGCTCGTCGATGTCGAAGCGTTCTTTGAAGTCGTCGATGGAGTAGAGGCCGTCGACATACCAGGAGTGGTCGTCGCGCGGCGTGATGGAGAGTGGTTCGCTCGGCGCGCTGTGCAGACGTTCGCCGAGCACCTCGCTCATGATGTCGTCGAGCGTGATCATGCCGATGACACCGCCGTACTCGTCGAGGACCATCGCCTCGTGGATGCCCGTCTCGCGGAATTTTTCGAGCAGGCGGAAGAGCTCCATCGAGCGCGGCACGAACATCGGCTTGCGCAGGAATTGCGAGAGCTCGAGGGTCTTGTGCGTGAGCGCAGCGTTCAGGAGGTCCTTGGCGTAGAGGATGCCACAGAAGTCGTCGAGGTTCTCGCGGCCGACGGGGAAGATCGACTGTGCGTGCGTGCGGATGACGCGCAGGTTGTGGCGCAGGCTGTCCTCGAGGTCGAGCCAGAGCATCTGCGTGCGCGGCGTCATGAGGGTGTAGGCCGTCTGGTCGCTGAGGTGGAAGACGCGGTCGACCATCGCCTGTTCTGATTTCCCGAAGGTGCCGTCCTCCGTCCCCTGTTCGATGAGATCTTTGACTTCGTCCTCTGTCACGGTATCCTCAAATTTCGGATTGAGGCCGAGCACGAGCAGGATGAGATTCGCCGAGCGCGAGAGGAGCGTGATGAGCGGGCGCGAGAGGCGCGTGAGCCGATGGAGTGCGCGGTGGTGGTTCAGCAGGACTTCCTCCGGCTTTTGCAGGGCGGTCTTTTTCGGCAGAAACTCGCCGAAGAGCAGCATGATGTAGGTCATGAGCACGATGGAGAGCAGGAGGGAGATGCCGCCTGCGTGCGGGAGGAAGGGGACGAGCAGCTTCGCCGTGAGCGGGGCGAGCAGCGCGCCGCTGACAGCGCCCAGCAGGATACCCATGAGCGTGATGCCGATCTGCGCGACGCAGAGCGCATCCTCCGGCTCCTCGAGGATTGCTAGCGCTGCCGCGGCATCCTCGCTCCCTTCGTCGGCGAGCCGCTCGAGGCGGCTCCGGTGGCTCTCCATGAGCGCTGTCTCGACGAGCGAGAAAAAGCTGTTGAGCGCGAGCAAGATGACGATGAGCACCAGCAGAAGGCTGGCTTCGGTACTACCCAAGATATGACACATCCTTTGCGAAAAGAGAACAACAGGCAGACTATATAAGATGTAGTATATCATGTTTGCCGATAAAAATCACCCGCGACGGGCGGCCTGAAGGCTCCTGGGACGCGGCTCCCGGGAGGAAATTCCGCACCTGCGGAGAAGTAGGTAGCGAGGAAGTATTGCGAAGCAAAGGAGACGGAAGCATGAGAAGAAAACCGGATGTGTCAGCGTACCTTGTCATTGGGCCTGAGAATACGCTCGGGCGCCCTGTGCCGGAGATCGTCGGCCAGGCAGTCACCGCGGGCTTCACCTGCGTGCAGCTGCGCTCGAAGACGGCGTCGGCGCGGGAGATGATGGCGCTTTGCCGCGAGACGGCGGCGGTGCTCGCGCAGCTCGGAAGGGCGGACGCTGTGCCGCTGCTCGTCGACGACCGTCTCGATGTTGTGCTCGCAGCGCGCGCGCGCGGCATCAAGGTCGATGGCATCCATGTCGGGCAGACGGACATCCCGCCGGACATCTGCCGGAGATATCTCGGCGAGGATGCCATCGTTGGTCTCTCAGCGCCGACGGCGACGCTCGTCGACTATGTCGCGCATGCCGATACCGCGGACATCGATTATTTCGGCGCGGGGCCGTTCCACCTCACGGCGACGAAGCCGGACGCGGGCCACGCCGCCGACGGGCGCGTCTATACGCACGGCTGTGAGGAGCTGCGGCTGCTTCACGAGAGGAGCCCGCTGCCCGTCGTCGTCGGCGGCGGCGTCAAGGCGCGCGACCTCGCGGCACTGCGGCAGACGGGCGTGGATGGCTTTTTCGTCGTGAGCGCCGTCGCGGGCGCGGAGGATCCCGCGGCGGCAGCAGCCGAGATGGTGCGCCTCTGGCATGAGAAATCGTAAAGAGGTGCCTATGGGGAACTCGTCCTGTTGCCGCGAGGGAATGGGAGGAGAGTAGGAGACGGGACGCCGAGAGATTTCTGGAGATAGAAGGGCGTTGTAAGAGAAAAATAGTATATTCGAGCCATTCTCTGCAAGCTTTCCCGCAGCATGGCAGGTGAAACCTGACCGGGGGGACCGCTCGGCGGCATGCAGGGGATGGATGAGGGTAAGAAGAAAGTTTGGATAGGATTTATGGGAACGAATTTGAGAAAGACACTGCTGCTCGCGGCGGTGCCGCCGGTTTTGGCGGAGCCCTTGGCGCAGGTGTTCCAGAGGGAGCGCTGGGAGGTCGCTTCGCTTCAGAGATGCGATGCGGCAGGCGTACACTCGTATGACTGCGGTGTGATGGACGCGGCGGCAGCGGATGTCATGGCCGTGCGCCATGTGGATGTGCTCGTCTGCGCTCTCTTGGGGACGGCGGAGCCCGCCGCCCGCCTGGAGCGCGTGCTCGCCCTCGCGCAGGCGGCGCGCGTCGGCCAGGTCATCCTGCTCAGCGGTCTCGATGCCGCTGGGGCGGAGGTGCGGACGGCAGGCGCTGCGCGGGGAGAGGATGCAGGGGCTCTGCTCGCGCGCCTCGAGGCTTTCGCGCTGGGCTGGAAGCATACGGAAGGGATCCCTTTGACGATTCTGCGTCTGCCGGAGCTTTATGGCAGTCATCTCGCACCGGAGGACGGTGTGCTGGGGACGTGCCTTGCGGCGCTCGCCGCGCATCCTCTGCGCCTCCCGCGTCTGCGCACGCGCGGCGCTCGCTATTTCCTCTCCGCGCAGGATGCGGCGTTTGGCGTGCTGCGCCTGGTGGAGCGCGATTTTACGGGGGATATCGTATGCCTTTCTGAGGAGAGCGGTGTGACGTTTGCCGCGTTCGCCGCTTCGCTGCGGGAGGCTCTGCCGCAGTCGGAGCGCGCGGCGCTGGCAGAGGTGCTTGCGGTCTTGGAGAAAGGGGAGGGGGCGGCGCTTTCCTATGCGATGGCCGCGCCGGACACCGCAATCGCGGCGAAGGATCTCGGCTGGACGCCGCACGCGCATTTTCCCGAACATCTCGCAGATGTCTGTGCCGCTGTGCTTGAGGAACGCCGGGCGGCGGTGCAGCAGCAGGCGGCGGCAGTGCGGCGGCTGCATCTGCGGGCGCGCTGGCAGCGATTCGTTCCCTGGGCGGAGAATGCGGCTGGCGCCGCGCTCCTCTCTGCGCTCAGCGCGACGTTTCCCGCGGGGGATCGCTGGCTGCTTTCCTCGCTGAGCGCGCTCTATATCGGCACGATGGGACTGCTCTACGGCAAGCGGCAGGCCATGCCCGCGGTGTTCGTCTCGCTGTGCCTGCTCGTCCTTTCCGAGCTGCGTCATGGCGCGGAGGCGGTCGCGCTCCTCTACGAGCCGTCGGTTCTTTTGCTGATGATCGCCTATTTTTTCATCGGCGTGCTCACGGGCTACTTCGCTGACCGCTCGGCGCATGAGCGGGCGGCGGCGCAGTGGCAGAAACGCCGCGCAGCGGAGCGCTACGCGTTCCTCAAGCGGCTCTTCGACGAGAGCATCGCGGTCAAGGACAAGCTCTACCGTCAGATCGTGAACGCGGACGACAGCATCGGCCGCCTGTACCGGATCGTGCGCAGGCTCGACAGCGTGGAGGAGGAGGATGTCTTTACGCAGGCGGCGCTCGTGACGTCAGAGGTTCTCGATGTGGAGAATGTCATCGTCTATATCGTCTCCAGGGACGGCAGGTATCTCCGTCAGAAGGTACGCCTCGGCGCGCAGACGGCGCAGAAGCCGCGCTCGCTGCGCGTTGACCGGCATCCGTTCCTTGAAGAGCTGATGCGGGAGAAGAAGATCTATGTCAACCGCACGCTTGCAGAGGATGTGCCGGATCTGGCGGCACCTGTAGTTCATGGGGGCCGGACGATCGCCGTCATCGAGCTCTACGGCATGGATTTCGACCAGTGGAGCTTCGCGCAGCAGAATTTGCTCGCGGTCACGGCGCGGCTCATCGCCGCTTCGCTGGGGCGCGCCTATGACTGGGAGCGGGAGGCGGCCGAGCGGAAATATCTGCCGGGGACGCGCATCCTGCGCGCGGCGGAGTTTCAGAAGGTACTCGATAGCATCGGCCACAGGGAGAAGCTCGCGGCGGACTATCCCGCGTCACTCGTGCCGATTCTGGGCGGGCCGCAGGACGCGGCGACGCTCGACGCGGTGCTCTCGCGCGTGATCCGTGCGGAGGATTTCGTCGGCGAGCACGCGGGCGGTCTCTATCTCTTGCTTCCGGATGTCACGGGGGCGACGCTCGCGCTCGTGCGTCAGCGGCTCGCGCGCGCGGGGATCGAGACGGGCGAGGGAGAGGCGGTGCAGTCGTCATGATGCTGGGTCTGGCTCTCCATCTCCTGCTCACGGCAGCGTACGCGCTCCTGGCAGCGCAGCGCCTGCCGCGGCTTCAGGCAGCGACGGAGACGCTTCTGGCGCTCCTGCTGCCGTTTTTCGGCCTCGCGATTCTTGCGGTCTGGCACATCGCCTGCTGCCTGCTGCATATAGGAGCGCTGCCGCTCTATGAGCGGGAGCCGCAGCGGGGGCTGATCTCGCTCGAGCCGCTTGCGTATCAGGCGGATATCGTGCCGCTCCAGGATACGTATCTGCTCGGGGATGCGCGCCTGCGGCGCAGGCTCTTCACCGATGCCATCAAGCAGGAGGTCGTGAACAACGAGGCCGTGCTCCGGCAGGCCGTGCACGACAAGGATCGCGAGATCGCCTACTACGCCGTGTCGCTGATGACGGCGCGCACGGAGAAGCTCGCGGCGGAGCTCTACGCGCTCGAGCAGCGGCTGCAGGCGGCGGGGGCGGATGACGAGCCGCTGCTCCGCAATTATTAACGCAAACATTCGCTATAATTGGAAAGGCCAGTCGGATAAAGCAGGCTATAGCTGTGCTACCTTTATTTCAAAACCGCTTCAGAAGATTAGCCAAAATAAGACCAACAAGGGCAAATTTATTCGTAGCTATACAGGAATTGGAAGTATGTTGAAAAACTCAGGTAATCATCTCTTGTTCATTGCTCGGTTGAGCGACTATTCTCTTGATGAGATCCCAGTAGGTGCCTCCTTCCTTCGCACTGCTGGATATAATGGGGCAGAATACGGTCACGGAGCAACATTTGCTGCACGCCTTAGTAATGGTATGCTCACAATCAATCATGCTGCAGGAACGGAAGAAGGAATTCTTTCGGAGGACATTACGTATGAAGAACTCTGTCGCCGCTTCGAATATATCGCGTGGCCAGCTGGTCTCGGTACACTGGAGGAAAATCCGACTCTCTGGCGTGTCAGAGATGAACCTGATGATTTCTACGAGTAAACCGTGATTCTTGTTTTTACCAACTTATCATTTTGCGCAAAAGGGGTGTAGTGAATGAAATTAACTATTCTAAGTTTTTTGATTCTGTTCTTCCTTTCTAACACCGCAGTTTCAGAAGATATAACTTATACAGAAGGCGATTTTTCTTACTACATGACCAATGAAGGTGTAGTACTGGTCGACTGGGAAAATTCAGGAGAGAAGTTGCCGCTTTCTACATTGATAGTGCCCAACACTCTTGGTGGAAAGCCAGTAATTGGAATAGGCTCTGGGACGTTTGCCTCCAGTCAAAGCGAGCCTATTACTGACCCTCTTGAAATTGTCATCCCTGAAGGTGTTGTTTTCCTCGAAGACGGCGCATTCACGGATTGTTGCGAGGCGAGCATCATTTGCTTACCATCCACTCTGGAAACAATTTCCGAAGGAAGTATGTTTCATGTCAAAGCGGAGATTACATTCCCTCAAGGCAATCCGTTTTATGTCATGAACAAGGGATTCCTCGTTGATACACGTTCAGAAACATTGCTGTATTCCTCTCCATGTAGTTCAGAAGAAGCAATCCCACCGGTTATGTATCTGGGTGAACAGTGCCTTGATAACTGGCTAACTGATAAGACCGATGTTGTATTACCGGATAGCATATCTGCAATCGGCACTGGTGTCTTTTATGATCTTCCTGATTTGGAAAATGTAGTTTTGCCTGCAAAGCTCGCCACTTTGAGCCCGTATAGTTTCAACGCAACAGGAATAAAAGAACTTGCTATTCCATCTACCATCACTCAAATACCTGCGTATTGTTTCGTTGACTGTGCTTTTACAAGCATCAGTATCCCGAACGGCGTTGAGTATATAGGAGAGTATGCTTTCTATTACAATTGGGAGCTGACAGAGGTTACACTTTCTGAGTCTGTTCAATTTGTTGGCTACAATGCCTTTCCGGAAGAATGCAGCATTATCACAGTGAACCCTGCCACTCATTTTGAAACTTTGGATGAGTATCAAGTTCGAGATCCGAATGGCGAATGGTGGGAGTAAGTGGCATATCCCATAACAAATGAACTAACACAACACGTCAATCGATAGTTAAAGCACTGAAGTCCCTTGGTCATCCGGCACTGCCGGGTGGCCTTTTCTGGTGCGCCCGGCAAGAGCAACAACTAAGTGGTGA
>ERZ772897.3887-NODE-3887-length-10477-cov-98.713874_pt1 | contig 10477 bp, 6 predicted proteins | sample MGYA00512125_ERZ772897 | MGnify/ENA primary metagenome ERZ772897 (study PRJEB29015, sample SAMEA2737660) | human gut metagenome | biome: human gut; feature: human-associated habitat; material: faeces | place: China | collected 2012 ... | reverse complement strand
AGCTCACACCGCAGGCTGCAGAGTATCTGAAGCAGTTATTCGGTGTACTTGCCTTCTACATGATTGGACGATCGGTAAATGAAATCATCATAAACGGTGTCTTTGGTTCGGGAGGAGATACGATGTTTGATATGTACTCTCTTGCTGTGACGATGTGGGGCATAGCAATACCGCTTGCAGTTGCAGGTACATATTTCCTGAACTGGCCGGTGGTTGTGGTATATGCGTGCACCTGCGTGGATGAGATTGGAAAGATACCATGGACACTCATACATTTTAAGAAATACAAGTGGGTAAAGGATTTGACCAGATAATGGAAAATGTATGAAAACAAGCGTGTGCGCAGGGATTAGTAAAGCGAGATAACTGATTGTCTGTCAACAATCTCAACATCCATAATCTCACCGAAATTACTGTCTGATTCGTTGTCATGTATTTTCTTTAGGAGAAGCTCGGTTGCAAGCCGGGCTTTTTTTGGTACATTTTGTGATACCGATGTAAGCTTCGGCACGGTGTACTGGCATAGATTCAAATTATCATAGCCTATGACAGATAAATCAATCGGGACACGGTAACCGCCGAGACGCGCACCCTCCATGATGCCGATAGCACATATGTCAGCAGTTGTTACCACTGCTGTGATTGGTGCATTGCTGCTTGCAATGGCACGGCCGGCTTCGATACCGCCCTCATATGAAGGTGGATAGCTGAAAATATATTCAGGACGGAAAGGAATATGACTGTCCTCCAAAGCTTTTTTGTATCCATTAAAACGTTTGGTGAGGACGATATTTCCCTCATAATCAGCTACAAATGCAATCTCGGTGTGACCGTGATTTATCATATATTTGGTTGACAAATATAAGCCCTTTTCGTCATCAGATATTACATTTATGAGATTAGGGTGAGAGTAATTGCTGTCAAAGGCAGCAATAGGGCAGTTGGCTGCATCCATCAATTTATCAAGATTTTCAGCAGAGGTGGGGAAAACCAGAATCATCCCATCGACATTCCAGTTCTTAACCAAAGATAATATGTCGGAGCTTCTGGATACTGATTGAAGCATGGTGAAGTATCCGTTTTTGTGAAGCTCTGTCTCTATCGTACCAATCATTGTACTGACATATGGGTTCTCAAAATAATTGTATCCTGAAGCATAATCCTTATCCTCCAGAAATGTAACAACTCCGATAATGTGTGAGGAATTGTTTGAAAGACTTCTTGCGTTCATATTCGGAACATAATTATATTCCTCTATAATTGAATTGATTTTATCCCTTGTTTTCTGTGAAACACGGCTTGTCTTTCCGTTGATTACGTTTGAGACGGTCATTGTGCTCACACATGCCATTTCGGCAATATCCTTAAGCGTCATATTAAACTCCATTTTATTCAGTACTATAATTTTTTTACTATAAAGTTTATACATAAACCGAATATGATTCAAAATATAGGTTTATAAATTATATTTAGTATACATTTTTATTTTGCAAATAGCAATCTGTTTTTGGAAATATTTACACAAAACCCTAATTTGTATGTAAAAATGCACAAAAAATATATGAAAATAATATGAAAAGTGATGAAAAAACAAAAAACCATTGACGAATGTACAAGGCAGTGTTAGATTATAGTCAGATTTAGCGCTAAACTAATTTGAACGAAAAAGAGGATATTGAATTACGAAAGTGAGGATTTCTATGAAGAAGAAACTTATTGCAACAGTTATGGCAGCTACAATGGCAGTGACAGCGCTTACAGGCTGTGGCAGCTCATCGGCTTCATCAGCTAAAAAGGACATAAAGGTACCAACAAAGCCATTTGGCGATACGGTGAAGTATGACCCTTCGGTTGAGATTAATGATGGAAAGGATATCTCAATTGACATGTGGGAGTGGGGAAGCGATGAATTATTTCAGAAGATTATTGACAGATACACAGCTATTCATCCTAATGTAACGATAAACCTGGTGGATAATCCATGGGAAGATTACTGGACAAAGCTTCCTCTGGCACTCGATGGTGAGAACGGACCGGCACTCTTCAATGTACATAACAGCTATCATGAGAATCTTATCAACTATATGGCTCCGCTTGATATTCCTGTTGAGGATTTGGAGCAGGACTTTAATGGAGTAAACGCCCATGTGATTGATGGTAAGGTTTATTACATTGATTACGGAATGATGACAGGTTCTGTTTATTACAACAAGGAGATGTGGAAGGAAGCCGGACTAACAGATGATGATATTCCAAAGACCTGGGATGAAATGATTGAGGTAGCAAAGAAGCTCACAATCAAGGATGGAGACAATATAGTCCAGGCCGGACTCAATTTCAATAATGATTTCCACCAGAATTATCTGCTTGGTCTTAATTATCAGCTTGGTGAGAACCTCTTTAAGGAGGATGGAAAGACACCTAATGTCAATTCGGATGCCATGAAGAAGGTAATGCAGATGCTTGTTGATATGTACGACAAGGATCAGATTGGTTCAAAGGATTTTGGCGATAAATGCGCAGACAGCTTTGGACAGGGACAGTCGGCAATGGTTATTCAGTGGGGACATTATTACAATACACTTAAGACCACATGGAGCGATATAGATTTTGGCGTATTTGAAATTCCTACATTTGACGGAAATCCATATGCATACAATAGATATAACGGTGAGTCAACATTCGGTGTAAACAAAAAAGCACCAAAGGATCAGCAGGCAGTTGCACAGGATTTTGTAAAGTTTTTCCTCTGCGATGATGAGTCTCAGGTAGATTTCAATCTTGCTATGAGTACCTTCCCTGCAAAGAAATCCCTTGCAGACAATGAGGAAATACTTAAAAACCCATCGCTTAAGGTACTTGCAGAGCACATTGACCACTACATCTGGCCGGGTCCGATGCCTTCATGTGTTGAGGAGGATATGAAAAAGGCCGGAGAGGATATATTCTACAATGGAGTAGATATTAATACGGCTTTAGACAAGGCACAGGCTGATATTATAAAGGATATGAAGAACAGTTCATTCCAGTCAGTCGAGAATCTATATGAGTTTGCAAAATAACATGTAGAGATTCACCACGGAGGATTATTAATGTTTAAAAAATCACGTCCATTACAAAGTAAGAGTGAAATAATTTTAAGAAACATAGTTGTTTTAGCTATGGTAGTTTTCTTTATAGTGTTTTTGATAATACCAATTGGTATAGCATTTGCAGGAAGCTTTCATGAGTGGAATCCGTTAAGCGGAACATACAAGTTTTTGGGTCTGGAAAATTATAAGCAGGTGTTCACGAGCAAATTGTTCGGCAAATCAATGTTCAATACCGTAATTTTTTCGGTAGTTGTAATTGTTTTCAGAGTCGGTCTGGGACTGGGAATCGCGTATGCTATTTATTCAACGCTTATAAAGCATAAGAGCTTTTTCAGGGCAGTTTACTATATGCCTGTAGTAACGCCTATGGTTGCAGTGGCATTTGTATGGAAGTTCATGTACAATCCACAGATTGGAATCATCAACAAAATATTCGGGCTCGATATCAACTGGCTGATGAATCCCAAAACTGCTCTGATTGCAGTAATTATAATGACCATCTGGAAGGATTTTGGATATGCGGTTGTCATGTATATGGCAGGCCTGTACTCACTTCCGGCAGATGTCATGGAGGCAGCACAGGTTGACGGAGCGAGTGGCTGGCAGAAATTCAGATACATTACATTGCCGTTGCTTAAGCCTATGACACTTTTTGTAGTCATTACATCAATTATTTCGTATATCCAGGCATATGTTCAGATACTCATCATGACAGAGGGTGGACCGGGAACATCAACATATCTGGCTTCTTACATTATTTACGATGAGGCCTTTGTCAAATACAACTTTGGATATGCATCAGCACTTTCATTTGTGCTTTTTGTGATTACCGCAGTGCTTACCGTGCTTTCTTTCAAAGTATCGGGCAAGGAAGAGTAGGAGGAGAATATCATGAGAAAAAAAGTAAGCAGTATAGTTTTAAATGTATTCCTTCTATTATTGGGCATTGTTACAGTTTATCCGTTTATATGGATGCTATGCTCATCATTTAAGCAGAATAAGGAAATAATGGCGTTGCAGCAACATCTGCTTCCACAAGAGTTTACAATAGACAATTACATCAGCATGAATTCGCATTTCAATTTCATGAGGTTTTTTGGAAACAGTTTGTTTATCACGATTGTTGTAACCCTGCTTGTGGTATACACCAGTACAATCTGTGGTTTTGTATTAAGCAAATATAAGTTTAAGGGCAGAAATATCCTATTTGGCTTTGTATTGGCTACTATGATGATTCCATGGTGTGTAACAATTATTCCAAAATACACTATGATTCAGAAATTCGGATGGATGGACAGCTATAAGGCACTTATTATTCCGGCTATGTTCAGCGGATTTGGAATATTTATGATGAAGCAGCACATTGAGACAATCCCGGATGAGATTATTGAAGCTGCCAGAATGGATGGCGCTAATGAGTTTTATATCTTTCACAGGATTATATTTCCGATGGCAAAAAACGGAATTTCAAGTATAGCTATTTTTCAGTTCCTGTGGACATGGGAGGACTATCTGTGGCCTTATCTTGTAATCAATACCAAGGAAAAGCAGCTATTGGCAGTTGGTCTGAAGATGTTTAACGGACAGTATTCAACAGATTATGGCGCACTTTTTGCGGCAACGGCAATATCTATCATACCTGTTTTACTGATATATCTGTTCTTCCAGAAGCAGTTTATCGCAGGAATTGCGGCATCGGCTGTCAAGGGATAGCGTAATTTATATGAGAGGGAGTATTTCATGCAGGAAATATACAGAGTAAAGACAAGTCCGGTGGCATTATCGGACAATATGATAATAGGTGAAAAATACAGGATTACAGTTCTGACAGAAGCCCTTGTCCGTCTGGAATACAGTGAAGATGGCGTATTCGAGGATAGGGCAACACAGACAGTATTGTTCAGGGATTTTCCAAAGACCGGCTATCATGTGGTGCGTAACGCTGATGGAATTGAGGTTCATACATCAATGCTGCACCTGATATATAATGAGAAGGAGTTCTCATCACACGGACTGAGTATACAGATTAAGGGAAACCTGAGCGCATATCACAGCATCTGGCATTATGGCGAGAAGGTGCATGATTTGCAGGGTACAGCGCGTACACTTGATGACGTAAACGGAGAGGTTGAGCTTGGACACGGTGTCGTTTCACGCTTTGGATATTCAATTCTTGATGACAGTAAATCACAGATTTTACTTGACGATGGATGGATTGAGCCAAGAAAAAAAGGTGTGTCTGATTTGTATTTCTTTGGATATGGACATGATTATAAACAGGCGCTTAATGATTTTTACAGGCTTTGCGGCAAGACTCCGATGCTTCCGCGATATGCACTGGGAAACTGGTGGAGCAGATATTATAAATACTCAGAAGAAAGCTATATGGAGCTGATGGACAAATTCGATGAAAAGAATATCCCATTCACAGTAGCTGTAATAGATATGGACTGGCATCAGGTTGATGTGGACCCTAAATACGGAAGCGGATGGACAGGATATACTTGGAACAAAAAGCTTTTCCCGGATCCGAAGCGCTTTCTTGGAAAGCTCCATGACAGAGGAATGCATACGACCCTGAACGTACACCCTGCGGATGGTGTGCAGGGCTGTGAAGAAATGTATGTTGATATGGCAAAGGAAATGGGCGTGGACTATGAAAATGAGGACCCGGTTGTATGTGATCCGGCAAGCCCAAAGTTTATGGATGCATATTTTAAGTATCTTCATCATCCGAGAGAGGCTGAAGGTGTGGATTTCTGGTGGATTGACTGGCAGCAGGGCAGCAACTGCAAGGTTGAAGGATTGGATCCGCTATGGATTTTTAATCATTTTCATTATCTCGATAATAAAAGAGACGGCAAGCGTCCAATGACATTTTCGCGCTATGCAGGTCCGGGAAGCCATAGATATCCGATTGGATTTTCGGGAGATACACATATTACATGGGAGTCGCTTGATTTTCAACCGTATTTTACAACGACAGCGACAAACATCGGATATGGATGGTGGAGCCATGATATTGGCGGACATATGCTTGGCTACAAGGATGATGAGCTGACAGCCAGATGGACACAATATGGTATATTCTCTCCGATAATGCGTCTGCACAGCTCATGCAGCGAATTTAACGGCAAGGAGCCGTGGCGATTTAAAAAAGAGACTGAGGAAGCGATGGAGGCAGCGCTCAGACAGAGGCATTGTATGATTCCGTATCTGTATACCATGAACTATCGCAGCTATGCCGAGAATATGCCGCTGATTGAGCCTATGTATTATGAGTATCCTGAAAATGCAGAGGCTTATGAGGTAAAGAATCAGTATTTCTTTGGCAGCCAGCTTATGGTAGCACCTGTTACAACTCCACGTATTAAGGGACTTAATGTGGCAAAAACCAAAGTATGGTTCCCGGAGGGCATCTGGTATGATATCTATACAGGCATGCGCTACGATGGTGGAAGAATGCTGGAGGTTTACAGGGATTTGAGCAGCATACCTGTGTTTGCAAAGGCTGGAGGCATACTTGTGTGTGCAGATGCTGATGAGCTTGATGCAAGATCTGTTATCAAAAATCCTGATGTATTATGTGTCAGGGTATTCCCGGAGGCTGATGGTGAGTTTGAGCTATACGAGGATGACAATGAATCCTGCGGATATGTGGATGGCAGATGTGTGACCACAGCTATGAAATATTCTGCGGATAAAGATATGTTTGTCATTTCTCCGGCAGATGGAGATACATCATTAATACCTGACAACAGAACCTATAAGCTTGTCTTTGAAAGAAGAACCGAGGCAGCAGCCAGTAAGGTAAAGGTATCTGTGGACGGTAAAGAGGTATTGGCAAAGAATAAATATGATAAAGAAAACAGAAAGCTCATCGTTACTGTAAATGCATCGACAGCGAGCAAAATAAGCGTTGCAATATCGAAAGACACAGTAGCGCTTGATAATCAAATCGAAAAAAGATGCTTTGATTTCCTGAATCAGGCAGAGATAGGCTTTGTGCTAAAGGATGAAATCTACGGTCTTATTACATCGGGAAAGAAAACAACAGTGATTTTATCAGAGCTCAAGGCAAATGAGCTTGATACAGAGCTGTATGGTGTTCTGACAGAGATACTTACAGCCTGAGGCTAATGATTTTTAAATTAGCATTTATAGAAAGCTGCTGGCTACACACTGTGTGACCGGCAGCTTTCTTTATTGTAAAAAGTAAAAATGGATGATACTATTAGACTAAGCTAAAGTATTATATAAGAAACATCAGGAGAAACACTATGAACAATTGGGACAGAATGAGAGCGGGAAAGCTCTACAATGCAGACAGCGCAGACATAGCAGGCTACCATGAAAAAGGTATGGGGCTGTGTGACAAATTCAACCGTACACCGATTTGGATGAAGAAGCGCAAGCAGCGTATTTTGGAGAAAATGATACCATCCGCAAAGGACGGTGGAGCATACGTTTTTGCACCATTTTACTGTGAGTATGGTGTGAATATCCACTTTGGAAAGGGCTGCTTTGTAAACTACAAATGTACATTTCTGGATTGCGCACCGATTGAGCTGGGTGACGGAGTATGGGTTGGAGCAAATGTCACTATTGCGACACCTTGCCATCCGTTTTTGTCAGAGGAACGCCTGCCGCAGGAATATCCGGACGGCTTCCATGACCTTGAATATGCAAAGCCTATAAGGATTGGTGACGGAAGCTGGATATGCTCGAGTGCTACAATCTGTGGCGGTGTCACAATCGGAAAGAACTGCATAGTGGCAGCAGGTGCAGTTGTAAACCGCGATATACCCGATAACTGTATCGCAGCAGGTGTTCCGGCAAGGGTGCTGCGCAAGCTTGACGAGCGGGACCGCATAAATGTGTGGGACACTTACATGAAAAACGAGGTACCGTTGTCGCAGAGGGAAAGAGAGAGGTAGTTGTTGACCAACATACCAATAAATGGTACTATGGTAATAACAATGAAACACCTCGAAACTATATAATGATATAAGGGGCAAAAAGTATTTTGACCCTTTAATCATATAATTCAAGGGAGGATTATGCGATGGGAAATTCATATAAGAACTGTAAAATACAGGACAACACAGCAGAGCTGATCTACGAGAACGGCAGTCTGTTTGTTACCATATTTGAAAACAACATAGTGCATGTTGCACAAAAACCCGGCATCGAAAGTGTTGCAATAGAGGAGGGCTTCATTCCGAAGACCGCCACACCGAACGTGACCTGCAGGGATACGTCTGATGCCAAGGGAATCGCAGCAGAAGCCGGTGTAAGCGATGTAGCAGTTAAAGCAGTCATAAGTGCAAGGGATATTACTGTAAATGTGAAGGATAACGAGAAGCTTGATATTTATTACAAAGGGAAGCTTGTACTTTCAGATTATGAAAAAGCATGCAAAAAGAGTGAGAAGAATCCGTACGAGGATCTTGCCATCGCAGAGCTTGAGGGACATACTGTCGGAAAAGATGAAGAAAAAACTGATGCTGTTACCATCATCAAAAAGCTTGGAAAGGATGATGCCATTTACGGTCTGGGAGATAAGCCGGGATGCCTCAACAAGCGTGGATATTCATATGTAAACTGGAATACGGATGATCCTGCGCCACATGTGGACAGCTTCAAATCGCTGTACAAATCCATACCGTTTTTTATCGTGTTGGGCGATGAATATTGCTATGGAATTTTTGCGGATAATACCTACAAGACAACTTTTGATTTCGGTTATGAAAACACAGATTACTATTTCATCGAGCATGAGAAGGGCGAGCTGGACTACTATTTTATGCCGGGAAATGATATGGCAGAGGTGGTAGGACTTTATACATCACTGACAGGCACCACACCGCTTTATCAGAGATGGATATACGGCAGCCATCAGAGCCGCTGGGGCTATTACACACAGGATGAGGTGCTTGATATAGCTGACAAATTCCGCGAGCTTGATATCCCATGCGATGTGATACATATGGATATCGATTACATGAACGGCTACAGGGTATTCACCTTTGATGACAAGAAATTCCCGGATGTAAAGGAACTTTCAGAGAAGCTTGCTGACAGGGGTGTAAAGCTCATATCCATCATTGACCCGGGTGTGAAAAAGGATGAGGACTATTTCATGTACAAAGAGGGTATGGAGATGGATGCATTTGCACATGATACAGATGGCAGTGTATATGAAAATGCTGTCTGGCCGGGAACATCGGTATTTCCGGACTTCACAAAGCAAAGCGTCAGAAGCTGGTGGGGAGACAAGACAAAGATACTTCTCGAGCACGGTATCAGTGGCATATGGAATGATATGAATGAGCCTGCAAGCTTCAACGGACCACTGCCGGATGATGTGCAGTTTGAGTATGGAGCACATGAAAAGGTTCACAATATTTACGGACATTTTATGGCAAAAGCCACATATGAGGGACTTGCGAAAAATGATGGTGGAAAACGTCCGTTTGTACTTACCAGGGCTGCATATGCCGGAAGCCAGAAATACTGCGGTGGCTGGACCGGAGATAATCACAGCATCTGGGCGCATATAGCACTTTCACTCGAGCAGGTGTGCAATCTGTCAGTCAGCGGACTTGCCATGTGTGGCAGCGATATAGGCGGTTTCGGAAGTGATACTACACCGGAGCTTCTTGTCAGATTTTATGAGGCAGCAGTATTTGTGCCGTTTTTCAGAAATCATTCAGCGATGGGAACACGCAGACAGGAGCCTTGGCAGTTTGACGAGACTACGATAGATGCAGTCAGAAAGACAGTAAAGCTCAGATACAGATTTATCCCATATATCTATGATCTGGCACATGAGTGTGAAAAGACAGGAGCGCCTATCGTGCGCCCGCTCGTATACGAGTATCCTGCAGATAAGCATGTGAGAAATATTTCCGATGAATATATGCTCGGAAGCTTTGTACTGGTTGCACCTGTGATCGCACCGGGCAAGGAGGCAAGAGAGGTTTATCTGCCGGACGGCGACTGGTATGATTACTACACAGGCGAAAAATACAGTGGCGGCAGATATATTTTAGCAGATGCACCACTTGATAAAGTACCTGTCTTCATAAAAGCAGGAGCCATTATCCCTGTTGCAGACGGAGAAATCCGCTCTACAGAGGACATTACAGAGGATAAGATCAGCATACTGACATATCCGGGCAAGAGCAGCTTCGTGCATTATCAGGATGACAATGAGACGTTTGCATACAGAGACGGTGCGTACAATGCTGTTGAGTATACCCTGGATGGGGATAAGCTTGAGAAGAGGGTGTTGCATAAGGGATTGTAAAAATACATAACCTTAAATTTAAAATTCAATATCAACCTCAACAGGGCAGTGGTCTGAACCGAGTACATCGGTA
>ERZ772897.3886-NODE-3886-length-10481-cov-5.617303_pt1 | contig 10481 bp, 8 predicted proteins | sample MGYA00512125_ERZ772897 | MGnify/ENA primary metagenome ERZ772897 (study PRJEB29015, sample SAMEA2737660) | human gut metagenome | biome: human gut; feature: human-associated habitat; material: faeces | place: China | collected 2012 ... | reverse complement strand
AAGTTGATGTATTTGCCACCCGTGTCATCCAGGATCACCGCAGCGTCATAAGCAGCCTGTTTCTTTTCAGACCACATTCCCTTGACATTGGTACGTCCCTTTTTCAGAAGGTCCGTTGCCATCTTCTTTGTCAGTTCCTTCTTGCGGCTCGTCCAGAAGCGGTCATTTTTCCAGAGGACAAAACCGCAGGACCGATCTGAACATGCAAAGTTATTCTTGCCCTCATAGACTGACTGGCCGCAGCGGGGGCAGGTGCCGATCACTTCCTTCTCCGTGGCAAACAGCTTTTTGCCATCCTCGGAAATGCAGGAATAGGTGGACACGATCTCTTGAACCATCGTGCGGATACCGCCCATGAAGGTATCCGGGTCAGCGCCGCCTTTTGCGATCTCCGTCAATGTCTGTTCCCATTCCGCTGTCAGCATGGGAGAGGTCAGCGGCTCCGGCAGGACCGTGACAAGGTTGATACCGGCTTTTGTGGGGATCAGGCTCTTGCCCTTGCGCTCCACAAATCCGGCTGCCACCAGTTTTTCGATGATAGCCGCCCTGGTCGCAGGCGTGCCAAGACCTTTTCGCTCTGCCTCGTCGGGGATATCGTCCTTGCCCGCATTCTCCATAGCGGACAGGAGGGTATCTTCGGTGTAGGGCTTCGGCGGCTGGGTGAAATGCTCGGTGATGGAAACCTCCGCGCCGTCAAAGGTCTGCCCTTCGGTGAAGTCCGGGAGCGTGCCGCCGTCCCCGTCCGCAGGCTTTTCTTTTAGGGAGGTACGGAAAATGCGGTCGATCTCCCGCCAGCCTTCGGAGAGGATGCGCTTGCCCTTTGCGGTGAAGGAATAGCCGCCGCAGTCAAATGTAGCCGTGACCGTCTCATACACATACGGCTCTGCCGACGCACACAGCAGCTTGCAGCAGACCAGTAGGAACAAATTGCGCTCGCCCAGGGGCAGAGCCTTGATATCCGCTTTTTCAATCTCCATCGTAGGAATAATGGCGTGATGGTCGGATACGTCCTTGTCGGAAATCATGGCCTCCACCAGCGGAAAGAAGTTGCCGCAGCCATCAAAGGGCGGCAGCTTTGCCGCCAGGTGGATCACGCAGGAAGCCGTTTCTGCCATGTCGGAGGTCAGATACCGGCTGTCCGTGCGGGGATAGGTCAGCAGCTTCTTTTCGTAGAGGCTCTGGGCGTAGTCAAGGGTCTGCTTCGCCGTGTATCCGAACAGGCGGTTTGCCTCCCGCTGCAAGGTGGTAAGGTCATAGAGCTTCGGAGGCTGTTCTTTTTTCTGCTCTTTCGTGACAGAGGTACAGGTGACGGCCGCACCCTTGCACATGACCGCTGCCTGTTCCGCCTCCGCCGGATCGGTGAACTTTTCCGACACCGCCTCGGTTCCATCCAGCGTCAAGCGCAGCAGATGATACTTTTCCTTGTGAAACAGCGTGATCTTCGCGTCACGCTCCGCCAGCATTGCCAGTGTGGGCGTCTGAACACGGCCCACATTCAGGGTACGGTGATAGAGAACGGAGAAAAGGCGGGTGGCGTTGATTCCCACCAGCCAATCCGCTTTCTGCCTGCAAAGGGCAGACTGATAGAGACTGTCACACTCCGCGCCGGGGCGCAGGTCACTCATGCCCTCACGGATCGCCATATCCTCCATAGAAGAAATCCAGAGGCGTTCCACCGGCTTTTTGCACCCGGCCATTTCATACACCAGCCGGAAGATCAGCTCGCCTTCACGCCCAGCGTCACAGGCATTGACAACGGTATCCACGTCGGGGCGATCCATCAGGGCACGGAGATTTTCAAAAGCGTTCTCCTTGCCCGGTGCCAGCACATAGCGGAACGGCTCCGGCAGAATGGGAAGATCATCATAGCGCCATTTCTTGAAACGCTCGTCATAGCCGCCCGCATCCATTGGGGATACCAGGTGCCCCACGCACCAGGATACGAGAAGGCCGTTGCCCTCATAAAAGCCATCGGCCCTGGATGAAGCACCCAGGGCCGACGCGATGGATTTTGCCACGCTCGGTTTTTCCGCAATAATCAGTTTACTCATTCTTTTCCTCCGTTTCCTCGTCCTCAGTCAGATATTCTTCTTCATCCTCCAGGTCGAAATCATCCAGAACAGCGGGCACTTTCTTACCCTGCTTCGGTTTCAGTATCAGGAAATAGACCGCTGCGCCGCCTCCAGCCGCAAGGATCAGCAGCACCGCCAGGATCGCCCCGGTATTGCTTTTCTTTTCGGGTTCCGGATTCTCCGGTTCGGTGGGCTCCGCAGCTTTCTGTTCTGTGCCAATACATTCACTAAGGTTTTTTACGCAGACCGGGCAAGCGGTATTGACCGCTCCGGCCTGGCACTTCTCCGTACAGGTGCAGACAATAGGTGTTTCCGCCTTTTCTCCATCCTCCGTGAGTGCCATGAGGTCGGCTTCATCCACCTGGTTCAGAAAATGCACGGTTTCCTCGCCCTCGTCGTCACGGTCGATAATGAGATAGAACACATTGCCGTTCTTCGTTTCCACTGTAATAAACTGCTTGCCGCTGGCGGTCGGGCTGCCGATATCGTCAATCAGCGACAGGTTCCCGTCCGGCGTCAAAGCGGCACCGCCATTCAAACCGCCGCCCAGCATCCCCAGCAGATTTTCCAGCGTTTCAGCGTCCAGGGAGAAAGAGCCTTCCCCGGAACCAGCCTCGCCGTCACTTACCGTCATGTAGCCGGAATAGACATAGCCGACCTTTTCCGGCAGGATGACCTTCAGCCAGTCGCCGTCCGTGCCGATCACCTTCACGGTCGTTCCGTTGGGAAGCTGGGTGAAGGCGGTGTAGTCCATTCCCGCACCCGTGCGGACATTCAGATTGCCGCCGCCCGTGGTGACGGTGCCGGTCTGCCCGGAGTCATTTTCGCCGGAACTGAACTGGATACCGTCCTCGGTGACGGATACCGTGACCTGGCTGCCTGCCAGAGCGGAAAGCAGATCAGAAACATCCCCGACCGTTTCCTGTTCGGTCACGGATTCCGTGCTTTCCTCGCCGCCGCTGGCAAAGGCAGTGACAGAAAAAGCGGCAGTGCTGAGCACCACCGCCAAAAGAGCCGATACCATTTTTGTCATAAAGTTATGCTTCATCCTCGTATCCCTCCGTTTCCTCATTCTCGGTGTTGCCCTCCTGCAGCATACCTTCCGGCAGGGAGATCATACCGCTGGCATAGGCTTTCAGGAAGGCGGTCAGTTCCTTGTTATCCATCTTCACGGCTTTCACCATGCGGACGATTTCCAGATTTTCTTCCTCCGCAAGCTGCGCCTCCAGCGCACGAAGGCGTTTCTGCTGTTCCGCGATCTTTTCTTTGGTTTTCGCAATGTCATTGCGGATCTTCTGTGTCGTTGCCATAAATCAAATTACCTCCATATCGTTTTTTAGTTGTAGGGCGGTCGCCCGAAAGCGTAAAAGTGGGATTGCCAGTAGCTTGTGTTGATATCTGCATACTGGATGGGGTCGCCGCAGTGCAGCATTTTTCCACCGCCCACATAGATACCCACATGGGAAACGCCCGGTGTATCGTAAGTGCCGACGAAAAAGATCAAGTCGCCGGGTCTTGCGTTGGCAGAGGATACCGGGGTGGAAATATTGTAGAGCCCCTGGGCTCCCAGCCTGCCCGTATTGCAGACGCCGCTTTGCGTCAGCACCCAGGACACGAAGCCGGAGCAATCAAAAGAAGTGTTCGGATTGCTGCCGCCCCAGACATAGGGATAGCCGATGTACTTCTCCGCCTCGGTAATGAGCGCTGCAAAGGTTTCATCTTCCAGTGCGGAAGGCGGGATATCATAGGTGGTGGGTGGTTTGGTGTACTTGTCTACATAGCCGGAGCCAGGGAACAAATCTTCCCGGTTTCCCAGCGTTGCCATATAGACCGCATACAGGGAAAGCGTTTCTTCGTCCATGATGTAGACCGGCACATGGGAAAGATCGAAGTTTTCCAGCCTCACCTCGCAGATATAGTAGTTGTACGGTACTTCCACGTCATAGTTATTTCCCTCGCTGTCTGTCCGTGTCTCCGTCCGATAGTGCACCTCCACTTCCACGGTCTGCGTCAGTATGTACTGTTTTTCAAAGAGCATTTGCAGCTCCGCTTGAACCTCGTCGATGGTAAACACCCCTTCATGGAACGCCGTGAGAATGGAGATCAGCACATAAGGGTCATGTTCGATCTCGTCCAGATCAAAACGGTATTCGTCATATCCGGGGTGCAGAGCCTCATAGTGGTCCAGCTCATATTGAAGCTCCTGCTCCAGTTCGCAGTAGGCCGCCTCTGCAGCCAGCATATCCGTGTCCTCGGAGAGATAAGAGGAAGTAAATACACTGCCCACACCGGAGCCTGCCATCATGGAACAGGAAGATACCCCGCCAAACAGCAGGGCAACACAGGCGCCAATGCCGATCACCAACAGCACCGCCCGGCTATGGTGCTTGATGTAGAGGAAAGTTTCCTTGAAGGCGTCCTTTGCTTTCTGCGCCGCACTTTTCGCCGTGGCCGCTGTGTTCTTTGCGGTTTTCTCTGCCTGTCGCAGCTCCTTTGCATAGTTCCGCTTGATCCGCTGTTTCTGCAGAAAGCGGGATACCGGGTTAGAAGCCGCCAATGCAGGATCATCATGAAGTGCCTTTTGGTAAAGGTAGTCGGCGTTTACCTTAAAAGAAGCCTGCTCTGCCTTCGCCGCGTCACGCCAGGGCTTTGTGCGGTGATGGTGGACGGCAGCACAGACTTTGCCTTTTCCGTAGGCAAGCCCGCGTTCCGTCAGCAACTCGCCCTTGTGTCCGGCCTCAACACCCACATTTTCCTGTTCCACCTCATGCACCTTCGCATGGGCGGCGTGGACGATCTCATGGACCGGCCGAGAAAGCGGATTGTGCCGCAGGCGTCCATTGGGGCGTTTCTCCACTTCTTCAAAGTGAAGCTGCGTTTTGCCTTTTCCGGCTGTCTCGTCAAAAACACGCTCGGTATGGAGAACTTTCTTTGTGGGGATAGCAGCCTTTGCCGCGTCCAGCCTGTCCGCCGCACGGTCGGAACGGTCAATGTACTTCCCAAGTGCGGGATCGGCACGTTCTTCCTCGGTGAATTGCAGACGGGAGGACGGGCGCTGCCTTGCGGCAGAACCATCCCGCACCGCCTGGGTGTCAGCCTTTTCCGCTTTTCGTGCGACTTTCCTCTCATGGCGTTCCGCCGCACGCAGGGCAAGATCAGCCGCAGCGCCAGCGGATTCTTCCGAAGAAGCGGACAGTTCCGTTTCCGGCTCCCGGCTGCTGATATGTTCCACCTCGCCCGTGGCAAGGTTTTCCGATACCGCACCGTCACGGGTCATTTTCTGCGTGATCTTATCGGTCGCTTTCAGTTCCCTCATAGGCAGTCACCTTCCTTTCCATAGGGGCAGAAGTCACCGCAGGTGCCATTCTCAATCATGGCGATATAGTGAAAAATGGGATAGGCCTGGGGCGGGCAGACCGCATTTCCCAATGTTTTCAGCCGCAGCGCCCGGTCATCCATGCGCTCGGTCATGCGGGGGATTCCTTCCGGTTCGGCGGCCCAGAGGATACGTCCGTCCATCCTTTCGGGAAGCCCATGAGCCATTCCACCCAATCCGGATTCAGCGCCGCCGTTTCGGACACCGGCCGCTCCTGGGAGATGATCTGTGCCGACAGATTCCCGTCCTTCTTCGCCGGATCGAAGGCCGATGGCTTTAAGGTCGAGCGGAAACCGTCCGACGCCACCGGGGTCAGATAGAATACCGCCGCCGACAGGCTGAGGCTCCAGATCGCCCCGTTTCGGTTCCTCTTGCGGAATATCCCATTGTCCGACAGGAACACATCCAGGCTTGCCGCGTCCCTGGCGGTGTTGTTGTCGGAGGCAAGGGGTGTGGGAAACATCAGCCGCGACGATAAAAGTTCGCTGGCGCTCATGCCATGCGCCGACGCCGCAAGCCGGAAATACGAATGGGAGAACAGCGTATCCCGCTTTTGCCAGGTCAAAGATCGTTTTGTCGAGCCCCATATTGATGAAGCCAGCAACATTTTCCCCAAGCACCCAACGGGGCCGCAGCTCGGTAATAACGCGGCACATTTCCGGCCACAGGTAGCGTTCATCCGCAAAGCCCTTCCGTTTTCCGGCGGTGGAGAAGGGCTGACAGGGAAAGCCGCCTGAGATAACGGTAACTGTTTCAAGTCCTGTTTTTTCAAAAAACGCCTCCTTCGTAAAAGTAGTAATATCCCGGAACCTGGGAACATCCGGCCATCGTGCGGAGAGGACGGAGTGCGGAAAATCCGCCCACTCACACTGGCAGACGGTTTCAAACCCGGCAGCCTCCGCCGCCAGGTCCAGACCGCCAATGCCGGAAAACAGGCTCACATGGGTCAGGTTATTCATGGAGCATCCGCTCCCGGATGGATTTCTCCATTGTATCGTAGGCCCAGGGCGTATCATCCGTGGGTAGACCCCAACGCCTGCAAAGGCGCTTCATCCTGCGCTCATAGCCGGACACGCTTTTCTGGATTTTCAAAAGTGCCTTTTCGTCCGCAGCCTCCGCCAGTCTGCGGGTCAAACTGAAATGATAACAATAGAGATCATACAAATCACCGATCAGAAGCCGAAAACTTCCGCTACCAATCACATATTTTTCATCATTCATGCGCCGCGCCTCCTTTCCCGGTTTCACCAAGTTTTGTTGTCATAATGCTGTAAAGTTCATTGTCCTTCGGGAAGTCATCCACAAAAGGCAGGATCACATTGCCGAAGAAGATCAGCCCCTCGCCGGGGCCTGCGTTGCTGATATGCGCCGCCTGCTGGTTGGAGATATTCAGGCGCTCGCAGAGGATTTTTCTGTCTCCGCTGGCCTGGTTCAGAAGGTACACAAAATCGCTGTTTTCAAAGATGTTCTCGATCTCCGGGGAGGAAAGCAGGTCCTTGATGTTCTGCGTGATCCCCGTGGGGATACCGCCCCATTTGCGAAAGCGTTTCCAAATCTCCACGCTCCAGGCACCGACCTCGCCGCGCAGCAGAAGGTGGAACTCGTCTACGAAGTACCAGGTGGATTTACCCTGATCCCGGTTTTGGGAAACACGGTTCCATACCTGGTCCTGGATCACCAGCATACCCAGGCTTTTGAGCTGCTTTCCCAGCTCCTTGATATCAAAGCAGACAATACGGTTGTTGATATCCACATTGGTACGGTGGTTAAAAACATTCAGGCTGCCATGCACATACAGTTCCAGCGCCGCCGCGATCCGCTGTGCCTCCGGCTCCGGCTGCCGCTTGATCTCGTCATACAAATCTTCCAGCAGCGGCATATTCTCCGGGCGGGGGTCTGCGATATAGGGGCGGTACACGATCCGCACAGCACGGTCAATGACCGTCTTTTCCACCGGCTCCAGACCGTTCCGTCCGCCTGCCGCCAGTTCGCAGAATGACAAGATAAAGTCAGATTTCAACGCCAGCGGGTTATCATCCTCGCTGTAATTGAGGTTGATATCCATAGGGTTCACATACTGCGTGCTGGTAGGTGAGATTTTGATGACCTGTCCTTCCAGACGGTTCACCAGCGGAAAATATTCCGCCTCCGGGTCGCAGATCAGGATATCGTCCTTTGTGTTCAGGAACACACCCACGATGGAACGCTTTGCGGAAAAGCTCTTGCCGCTGCCGGGCGTACCTAAGATCATGCCGTTGGGCGTTTTCAGCTTTTTGCGGTCAGCAAGGATCATATTGCCGGAAGTGGCATTGAGCCCGTAGTAAAGAGCTTCGCCGCCGTGGAAAATCTCCTGTGTGGTGAAGGGAACGAACACCGCCACCGCCGAAGTGGTAAGCCCGCGCTGTATCTTAATGCGGTTGACACCCAGGGGCAGAGCCGACACGAAGCCGTCCTCCTGCTGAAAGTCCAGCCGCACCAGGGAGCAGTTATATTTCTGCGCCACGCTTGCCGCACGGAGAAGGTCATTCTCCAGCTTTTGCTTGCTGTCCGCAAAGTTCACCACCAGGAAGGTCATCAGGAACATTCGCTCATTTCTGCTTTGCAGATCACGGAGGATATTCTTTGCCTCGCCTGCGTAGGTGGCAAGGTCAGTGGGGATGATATCCATATCGAAACCTTCCCGCACCGCCTTTTTCTGCGCGTCGATCTTCATACTGTCAATGTCAGTGATCTTCCGCTTGACCGTTTTGATCGCCTCGTTCTGATCCATACTGCGGATATGGAGGCTGACAAGCAGCCCGCTGTCCGTATCCAGCAGCTCGGTGAGCATACGGTCATCCATTTCCGGTGCGCTGATCTGCAGAAAGGACACGGCACAGAATTTATCCGCCATCGTGAACTTCCGTGCTTCACCGAAGCGGAAAGAAGAAGGTGCGATAAAATCCTGGACCGACAGGCCGGAAGGGGCAAGCCAGCTCCATTCAAAGGCAAACCGTTCCCCGTCCGGGTGCAGGATGCTGTGGAGCATTTCCAGCCATTCCTTGCCGCCAAGCTCCTTTGCCAGAGCGCCCATGACCTTGAAATGGTTGAGGGCATCCATAACAATCCGGGAAAACCGTGCCCGTGCGGTTTTGCTGTCCCGTGCCTCGATGGTGAGGGTCAGGTACTTTGTTTTGATAAGACCGTTGTTGCCCCGTTCAAGCTGCTTGCGGAGCATTTGCGTGTAAAGCTCACGGATATGGTCGAAGTGATCTCCCTGCGCCGCGATCTCGATACGCTTCACAAAATCCTCCCGGTTCATGCGGCGGCTCACAAGGGAGAGCTGCATCCCGATAGAAGCGTCATGGGCGTTATACATATCGCAGAGGGCTTCAAAGATCGCCGTCTGGTCGTCAGGCTTTGCAAGCTGATAATTCACATCCTCGAACTCGATACACTTCGACCAGGTGTGGTCGTCCAGCTTGCACAGACCGTCCGGGTACATCTGGCGGAACGGTAAGGTGTCCTGTGCGGAATGTACCTTGCCGTCGCCTCTGGCAGTTTCCAGAATACGGCTGATCTCACGCTTTTCTGCGGCGGTCAGCTTTACCGCTGGTTTTGCCGCCTGCCGTGCCTGCGGCTCTGGCTTTCGCTTTCTGAACAATGGCTTTCACCTCCTTTTCCGCCTGGGCCTGCCGCTCCAGGGCTACATAGAAATTGTTTGTCTGGTAAGGCCGCTCTTTCGTCCGCAGGAACATACAGCGGATGACCTGTCCGGCCACCACCTCCAGGGGTTGGCCGTGCCGCTCATACATGGCAAGCAGAAAGAACGGGAGCATGACGATAATCATGCAGAACGCAGCGGCGCTGTTGCTGGCCGTGCGTCTGAGCAAAAAGAAAAGCGGTACTCCGATGAGTGCCGCCGCTCCGAAACATATAAGCTGCCGTTTGGTAAGCCCAAACAGCACTTTGGATTTTACTTTCGTCAAATCCTTTGGAATGGTTACATACGCCAATTTATCAAGCCTCCTTAATGCGCTCCGAACAGGCTCTTAGAGAGGCTGCCGGTCTTGAACAGGGCGAAGCACAGCAGGACCGTGTAGCCCATGCAGGCCCATATCGCGCCTGAGATATTTCCGTCCGTGGCGATACTCTGTACCAAAACAGAGTAGATTCCCACGCACACCATGATTAGAAATGCCTGGAACGCCAATGCAAACAGGGATTTCAAGTAGTTCTGTCCTGTATGGCTCCAATCCCGGTTTGTCATAGTGGCAAGCGGAATCGGTCCAACGGAAGTTGTCAAATACACCTCGATCATGCGGCCGTAGATGACAAGCATGATACAGATGGAAAGGGCGTTCATGGTAAGTCCCACAAAAAGGGACTGGAACCACAGCCCGAACAGTTCTCCCGTGCCCAGGGCTTCAAGCTGCGCCTCCATATCCGTGATGACGCTGCTGATATCAATGGAGGTATTCCCGATGATGACGCCTGCGCTGCTGTTCACAACGCTTTGCCCGACATCGAAGATACCCATGACGATATTCCATGTGTTCGTCACAATGAGAACGGCACAGAAAGTCTTGAAAATCCACTTGAAGAACATCCAGGTATCTACATCGTGCAGATTGTTTTTCTCTGTCACAAGCTGGATCAGCTCATAACACATTACGAATGTCAGGATAACCCCGGCGATTGGAACGATCACCGTTTCAGAGAGGTTTCGGATCATAGAAAAGACGCCGCTGTTCCATGCCAGCGGCGTCTGTCCCACTTCACCGGCGATCTCGCCTACTTTGGTATTGACCGTATCGAACATGCCCGACAGGTTTCCCGTGATTCCCTCGATGAGCAGCCCTCGGAGCCATTCATCGAGTTTGTCGAGTATGCCGCCCATAAGCGATCACCGCCGGACGATCAACCGAACAGGCCGGAGAGCAGAGGTACAAGGGTGATGCCGATGAGGGCGACACCGCCGCCGGCCATCAACTGTTTCATACCCTGGCTTTTGGAAGCAGGGTTGTCCTGACCGTAACCCTCCAGAAGGTTGA
>ERZ772897.3880-NODE-3880-length-10502-cov-10.053987_pt1 | contig 10502 bp, 8 predicted proteins | sample MGYA00512125_ERZ772897 | MGnify/ENA primary metagenome ERZ772897 (study PRJEB29015, sample SAMEA2737660) | human gut metagenome | biome: human gut; feature: human-associated habitat; material: faeces | place: China | collected 2012 ... | reverse complement strand
AGAAGCTTCTTGAAAAGCAGAAGGAAGGAAAGAAGAGAATGCGTCAGATTGGTAATGTAGAAATACCACAGAAGGCATTCATGAGTGTGTTGAAGCTAGATGAAGAATAAAAACGAACTGGGGATATATATACATATCCCCTTTTGTGTACACAAATGCATATATTGTGACTTTCTTTCATCACCTGCTGATGAAAAGACAAGAAAAAGATATGTTAAAGCGCTTATAAGAGAAATAAATCTGGCAGCAGAAGGTAAGACAAATAGATGTATTAATAAGTGCAATAATGAAAATAATAATAAAAGTAATAATTATGGTAAGGATATAGTTACATCCATATTTATAGGAGGAGGAACGCCATCAGTAATAGATGCTTCTGATATAAAAGATATTATTGAGGCAGTAAGACATAATTATAATGTCAGTGATGATGCAGAGATAACAATAGAATGTAATCCGGGTACTATGGATGAAAAAAAGGCAGCTGTATATCGTCAGGCTGGCATAAACAGAATAAGCTTCGGATTGCAGAGTACCAATAATAATGAATTAAGGATGCTTGGAAGGATCCATACCTATGAACAATTTCTGGAAAGCTTAAGGATAGCAGAAGAGGCCGGTTTTGATAATATCAATATAGATCTTATGTCTGCACTTCCAGGTCAGAGTATTGAAAGCTTTAAGTCTGTGCTTAACACAGCGATATCACTAGAGATGCAGCATATATCTGTATATAGCCTTATAGTAGAAGATGGTACAGCACTTTCAGAAAATATTGATAAATATCCACAGATTCCATCAGATGAGGAAGACAGGGATATGTATCATATGACAAAGGAAGTACTTGCAGCAGCTGGATATGAACAATATGAAATATCCAATTATGCGAAGAAAGGATATGAGTGCAGACATAATATAAAGTACTGGGAGAGGTGTAACTATATTGGTTTTGGAATCGGAGCAGCTTCTTTATATGACAATATAAGATATACTAATATTTCTGATATAAACAGATACATGGACATATTACTAAATAACGAAAACAATAAAGATTATTGCTGTTATGAAAAAAATACCAGACAATCAGATGATGTGTGGCTGTTAAGGATGGATGTGGAAGAGCTGTCAAAGGAAGATGAGATGTCAGAATATATGTTTCTTGGCTTAAGAAAGACTAAAGGCATAGATATTAATGATTTTAAAGAGAAGTTTGGCTGTGATATATATGATGTATATGACAAACAGATAAAAGATAACATAGCTGCTGGACTGCTTGTAAAAAATGGCGATTACCTATATCTATCCCAGAGAGGAATAGATATAAGCAATACAGTCATGTCTGATTTTATACAGGTTTGAACTGCATAAGAAAATGTCGTGGAGTCAGTCCGGTGAATGACTTGAATTCCCGCTGGAAGTGAGCCTGGTCCGAATATCCCAACCCGGATATATATCCGCTGTTATTCTGCCTGCAGTCTGATAACATATTGTATAACACATTCTGGAAACGTATAATTTTACAGTAATCTTTAGGTGACATGCCTAGTACTTCGTTAAACATTCTTTGAATATGCCTTTCAGAATAACCAAGGCTTGTGGCAAGCTCAGATATGAGTATATTGCCATAAGCTTTTTTTATGATATCTGTGAGAGTTATCATATTGTCAGGAATATAGCAGCATTGTTTGGCATTTTCAAGAAATGCCTTAAACATATGTATGTGTTTTTCAAAGCTGCTGCTTGTTTTAAAATCCTCTATAAGCTTGTATTCGTATGAGCCTTCTAAAGGGGTATATTCGTATATTTCCCCTGTCATGCCTGAAGGGTAAGTGTCAGCATTGACCCCTTTTGCATAGTAGGAATATGTATCATCAAAGCATACGCCAAAATAATGTTCATAGTTACCAAAATCATAAGTACGTTTTTTAATTACAGGTCCAATACAGTAGAATGATGACTTGTTATCTGTATGGTTATAGCCTATGATCCATTCTGTATGGGTAGATGGAACAAGAGCAGAGTACATTGAATTTATAATATTTGCTGAAGTATTACTGGCTGATTCATATATATACATATTTTCATGGACTTTAGTTGTACCATATTTGTTTATTTTAGTTAATGATTTAGTCTGGATATCAATGTCCGGGTTAAATAACATGGGCTGGTATATGTGATTGTTCATATGTAAACTCCTTTTGCTGCTTATGTTAAAAATAGAATTTATAAAATAATAATAAAGCAAATATTAAAAAAGTCAATAAATATGTCTGATTTTTTCAATAAATATTAAAAAAGATATGTATAATAAACAACATAATTGAAAAACAAATAACACAAAGGCGTGTGATTACTTTATTAAATAAAGTGGTTGCACGTCTTTTTTTATTTTATTACGTCGCGGGTAATTCATGTGTTATTCTGTATTTCAGTTGTCTTATGAAAACTGATCAACTTCATTAGACTTCCAAGAAAAGAATTAGGGAGGAAAAGGTTATGGCAGTAGAACAGATAACTAACTTGATAAGTAAGCAGACATTTGGAATATGGTTCCTTATCGGTGCTGCACTGGTATTCTGGATGCAGGCAGGATTTGCAATGGTAGAAACAGGCTTCACAAGAGCTAAGAACGCAGGTAATATTATTATGAAGAATCTTATGGATTTCTGTATAGGTACAGTAGTATTCATAGTGATAGGTTTTAGTTTATTACTTGGTGAAGATTTAGCAGGTTTTATTGGAAAACCTGGATTTGATATATTTACGGCTTATGAGAGTTTTGATTTCTCAAGCTTTGTATTTAACTTAGTATTCTGTGCAACAACAGCAACAATAGTATCAGGAGCTATGGCAGAAAGAACAAAGTTCCTTTCATATTGTGTATATTCTGGAGTTATATCAGCACTTGTATATCCAATCGAAGCACACTGGGTATGGGGCGGCGGCTGGTTAGCACAGTTAGGCTTCCATGATTTTGCTGGTTCATGCTGTATACATATGGTAGGTGGTATTTCAGCTATTATAGGTGCAAAGATACTTGGACCACGTATTGGTAAGTTTGTCAAGGATGAAAAAGGAAAGGTAGTCAAGGTAAATGCGTTTCCCGGACACAGCATACCGCTTGGAGCGCTCGGTGTATTCATATTATGGTTCGGCTGGTATGGCTTCAACGGCGCTGCTTGCACTACAATCGAAGATCTTGGATCAGTATTTCTCACAACAACAATAGCACCAGCGGTAGCAACAGTAACATGTATGACATTTACATGGATTAAGTATAAAAAGCCAGATGTTTCAATGTGTCTTAATGCATCACTTGCAGGTCTTGTTGCTATAACAGCTTCTTGTGATGTAACTGATGCAAAGGGTGCTCTTGTTATTGGTATTGTAGCAGGACTTCTTGTAGTATTCGGTGTATGGCTTCTTGATTATAAGCTGCATATAGATGATCCAGTTGGTGCAGTTGCTGTTCATATGATGAATGGTATCTGGGGAACAATCGCAGTTGGTCTTTTTGCAACAAGCAAGGCACCTGGATATGCAATAGCTATGGAAAATGGTGCTATCAAAGCAGAAGGCTTATTCTTTGGTGGTGGCTTCACACAGTTAGGACTTCAGTTATTAGGTTTTGTAACAGTAGCAGCATGGGCAGTAGTATGTATGACAATTGTATTCCTTGCTATTAAGGCAACTATCGGACTTAGAGCTTCCAGGGAAGAAGAAATCAAGGGACTTGATATATGTGAGCATGGTCTTACAAGTGCATATGCAGGTTTTGAATTCGGTGCGGCAGGTATGCCGGATATAGATATAACATATGATGATGTTGTGTCAGTTGGTTCAGAATCCGTTGAAAATGCAGTACCTGCTATGGTTAAGACATCTGATATACCGGATGATAAGAAGATTACTAAGGTTGAAATCCTTATGAAGCAGGAAAGATTCGAGGCACTAAAGAAGGCTATGAACGATATCGGTGTAACTGGTATGACAGTAACACAGGTACTTGGCTGTGGAGCACAGAAAGGTGCACCTGAATACTACAGAGGTGTTCAGATGGAGATGCAGTTACTTCCTAAGGTTCAGGTAGAGATGGTTATCTCAAAGGTGCCAGTTATGGATGTTATCAATGCAGCAAGAAAGGTACTTTACACTGGTCATATCGGAGATGGTAAGATATTCGTATATGATGTTGAAAATGTAGTAAAGGTTCGTACTGGAGAGGTTGGATATGATGCTCTTCAGGGTGAAGATGATTAAAATATTGGATTAGAGTTTATAAGGTGTGGATGCAAAAGAGTTTGGCATCCACACCTTTTTGCGTCTTATATTTGTCTTTGAGGCAATAAAAATTATACGTTAGATTAAGTTAGTCTATAGACAATTGTAAAATGGATAAAAAATTAGGAATGCAGTTTATTGACCGCTGGGGGGAATAGTTAATTGTATGATTATGAAGAAGGAGGAGAGTATTTATCAGATACGAAAACTACATTAACAGTGTTGGTCTATGAGTATTTGAAAATGTTGGAAATTTATAAATGATTGTATAATTACTTGGTATATAACAAGTAGGGAAAAGATATGAGAACGGATAAGATAGGTATTAATATTTCAAGGTTAAGAATTGAACGTGGAATCACGCAGGAACAGCTGGGCAGGGATATTGGACTGACAGCTTCTGCTATTTCAAATATAGAGTGTGGCAGGAGTGTGCCATCAGTGGATACTTTGTGCAGGTTTTCTGAGTTGTTTGGGGTTAAGGTCGACACAATATTATCTGATAAATCTGACTCAGACCTGAATAAGCTTGAAATGGAAGAAAAACTTGTTACTGTTGACAGATATTTATCTGAAATAAAAGAGATATCGGCTAATTACAGTATAGGTCATAGAAATTATGAGATTAGTAGGAAAGGAGGAGAAATAGTTTATAAAGCATCATCAAAGGAATAGATAAAACGTTAAATATGAGGAGGAAAACAGAGTGCACAGATTTATTGAATGGATAACAGATTTAATTGATGATTATGGGGAGGCATTTATAGAAGCCCCATTAAAGACATTATCTAAAACAGTATCATGGATATTTAGTATAGTAATAGGTGTAATGTCAGTGGTTGCATATATTAAGTTCATAGCAGGTGGCGGATATCCGCATGCAATAGCAACAATCAAGAACTCAGAAGAGGGATTTTTTGCTGGTGTTGGAGATACATTTACAAATGGAACAGTACATATAGTAGCTAATAACGGAGTGTATAAGGCACTTGGGATAATATTTATAGTCCAGATAGTACTTGCACTGATAATGCTTTTCTTTGAAAGAAAGATATGGAAATGGGTACTTGCAATAATAGATTTTATATTAATAGCTGTTTCTGGAATATGGTTCCTTATTAAATACAATCAGTATAACAAATTGTACGCTACACTTGAGAAATTATATGATAATGAAGAAATAGATGAAGTTGGATTTTCAAATGCTGTTGATAAATGGATTAACAGTATAAGAGATAACATCAAGATTTTTGCAATAATTGCTGCAGTTGCTGTGGTGCTATTTATTGTGGTCATGATGATAAGTGAGGGTAGATGTGCAATATTTTCATTTGCAAAGAGTGCCGCAATTACATGTGCAGCCATGCCTCTTGCAATTCTGATATTGGAAAATATAATTGGATTGGCAATTGGACTTGCGACAATTATTGTAATAGGAATAATTCTTCTCATAATATGTTCATTTGCTGACGGTGGTTCAGATTCATCAGTAGCTACTGAAGCATTTGACAGAGCGGGAAACTTTATTGGCTGGTTTCATAGAAAATAATGCATAAAACATAAGGAGATACATTGTGAAGAAAAAAATAATAATTGGAGTATCAGCAACGGTAATAGTTATTGTGGCAATAGCTGCAGGCATTGTAACTGGAGCTTCATCGAAGAAAAAAAGCAGTAATGATATAAATGTTTCGTGTAAGGCAGCAGTGACTAAAAATGAGGATATAACATGTTATGACTGGCTTAAGAAGTTATGCAATAAGATGGGCGTTGAAGCAGATGATTACAGAAAAGCGGCTAAGGAATATGGATATATTACAGATAGCGATGAATTTAGTAATGATGACATAGCATCAGGCGGATTTATGGCTCTTACTTCAATGCGTGCAATGGGCGAAGGCAAAATGCAGATATATCTTGGAACTGATGATGCAATATCAGATAATACCAATATAGAGCTTGCAATTAATAATAACCTGATAGCAGAAGATTCGCTTGATAGAGGATTTTCTGACCAGGAGGCTGATGGTATTCTTGATAAATTTGATGATTTATATTATGGAGAATTCTGGCCTGAAGATATTGAAAATGTTTCTTATAAAGAAAATATTTCTCAGCTTCAGTTTTTTGATATTAAAGATTATAAAGAAGATAAAAATATTATATATATAGATGAAAGTGCAGCCAAAAATCTGAAAAAAGATGACACATTTGTATTTGATTATATGGGCGAAAAAATTGCAAAGAAAATCGTTGAGGATATGGGAAATGGTACATTTTCATTAGAAGACCCTGAGATAGACGAGGTATTTAATACTCTTATAGTTTCAGATTCGGCAAGCATAGGAATTGACGATATTATTAGTTACTATGGACTTGATAATGTGAAGGTGTCGGCTGGAAAGCCTGTAACTATGCTGACAGCAGATATGTCTGGTAATATCCATTCCAAGGGGTTCTCAATAGAGGCAGCGGTAAATGATGATAATGAACTTGAAGTTACATTGACAGATAATGATACAGAGGCAGAATACGAGCTTCCTATTAAACAGAAGCTTAATAAAAAATGTGAGAATTTCTCTATAAAATGGGACGTTAATAATATAAATGTAGGAGCACAGGTTAAATATACTCTTAAGAGTGGGTTAAAATATGCATCTGTAGGTGTTGATATTGATTCAGAGATTTCAGGAGAAATCGGAGTTGAAGGTGATTTTTCAGATGGAATCCTTTTATGTCAGACACCTGCACTTATTGGTAGTAATCTTGTTGCAGTAAATGTAGCGTTATATATTGTTCCAGCAGTAGATGGTTCAGTTAATCTTAAAGTAGAAGTGCCATATTATGCAGGAGTATCATATGAAAAAGGGAAAGGCGTGAATGGAACAATGGGGCTTCGTTCATCTATGCAGACATCAATTGAGGCAGAAGGAACAATGGGATTGTATTTCAGGACAGCACCAATGCTTGTAACAATGAAATCTATTCCGTTGTTAGATGCAGAACTTGATATAGGTGCAGAAGCAGAAGCAACACGAACTGGCAGACCGAATGGACAGATATGTTCTGATGTTAATGTTAAGTGTCCTGTTTTCATAATTGGAGTTGGTGATGAAAGTGTTAAATATAAGAATAAGAAATCACTTCTTTGTACAATGGATATAAGTAAGAGTTGTGAATTTACATCATTTGCAAGAAGCAAATCACTTCATTATGAAAGACTTGCTGATGGCACGAAGCAGTTTGTGAAGGAATGTACATATAATGAGCAGCCAGAAGATGATAAGCCAAAGGAAAGTGAGACAAGTACAGAAGCAACAACACAGGAGCATCCAACGCAGGAGCAGGTAACACAAGGAACAGATGTAAAAGAATCAGGGCCGCTTCATACATATAAGACGAGAATGGCAGAATATTTCCCGGAGCAGACGACATTTTATTTTGACTATCCGGATAATTGGACAGTTATTACGGAAAGGGTCGGCAATGATGGGGAGTACATTGTATTACAGAATGAAAATGGGGCAAAAGTGTGTTACGATGCAAGACCATATATAGTTGATAAATCTATGTATAATTTTGGACAACAGTACACAAGTGCAGCTATGAGCAGAATAGCTAAGTCAAGATATAATCCGGGAAATGATTTCTGGATTGTGAAGATTAAGAATACAAGTAATTTTGATGCACTAACAGGTCAGACAATTACATATGAAGATGGTGCAGAGATGTATGCGGTAACATCTGCTGAAAAATCAGTTGGAGATAAATTTGATTATATAAGTGCTGGATATTCTATGGCGTTTATGTTTGAATGCCCTAATTCAGCAGGATTTAGATCAGAGCCAAGTGCTAAACTTACAGATAAAGACAGAGAGGAAATAATTGCAATACTACAGTCGTTTAGAGATACTCCTTAGAGACAATTTGTGATATAATCAACCTAAATTATCAGGTCGTGAAAACTAAAGATAAAGACTTGAGGGAAGGGGGATTATGAACGAATTTAATGACAACAGACAGGTGTATTCTGATTCGATAAGGGGAACATATGTAATATTTCCCTTAAAGTATGAAAGTAGTCTTAACCTAACAGAGCTTACTATTGATGGGGCAGAAAATGCGGATTTTTCATCATATGATATGTCAGATATTCTTGCAAGAAGATGTAGGAAAGAAAATGGTTTTGTCAGAAGATACATTTTAAATTCATGCATTGATGATGTACATTTTTCAGATGGTAAAATATTGGCAGTTAATGAGAGCCAGTTATATGTATTTAACAACAAAATAGCATTTTTCACAGTGCTTGTTACATATGACAATGCTGACGCGGGTTACATTGATAAGCTGATTAATCCGGGTTATGTACAGAATTACAATCGCAGTTTTGAAGAAAATGTAATTAAAACTGTAAGTAATATTTCAATAGGTGGGGTCAGTAATATATTCAGATTGTATGTTGATGATATGAAACTGGCGGTGAAAGAGACATATCTTTTTAATGTGGCACTTGTAAGCAGGCGTTTTAATGAGTTGGAAACTATTGAAAGAATTACATTTAACGAACATAAATTAATAGACATTTCGCGTGATTTTTCGGATCCTTCAGAAAAGGATGTAGCATATACATACGGCGCGAAGGATACTAATATGTGTTCATACAGATGGGGAGCCTGTATTACATCACAGTCAATATCATATGTGTATGCAACAGATGTTATGACAGTGGCAAATGTTGCAGAGCAGTCAAGAGATGATGTATTTCTTACAATGCTGGTTTTACACCAGAAAAGTACATGCATGCTGGTTAATGAAGGAATTCAGAATACTCTGATTGACAATAAACGTCAGAGTCTTAAGTATTTCAGAAAAGTGAAAATGCTTAAAAAAGAAGCGTTGGAATTTCGTGCTTCAGGTACGCTTGCATCATCGCAGGTATCACGCTGGAATAATGTCTGCGAAACATACAGATGTCTGTTAGTCGTTAATGGAATTGATGAAGCACTTGAAGAAATCGAGCAGAAGGTTGAACTCATAAGAGACGAACAGGAGAGGAAATCTTCTGACATGCAGAATTATGTGGCAACTGTCATAGCAGTATTTGGCTTAATTTCAATTGTTGCGTCTGTATTATCGATAGTTGATCTGGTAAATAGCGGTTCAACAGACATAGTAGCAGCTCTTGGTGTTTCGTGCATAGGAGTTGTATTGTTTGTGTTCTCGTGGTTGATTTTGATGTTGAAGAAATAATGGAGGATTATTACAATGGGTATGACGAATGACATTGATAAGATTAGAGAAATTACTGGATATGAGCCGGGGAAAGCGTTTATTTATGGTTTTAATGAAGATGGTAGAGTGCGTAGAGAGTGTGTTGAAACCTATGGAGTGGATACTCCAGGAGAACCAGTAGTTTATGACACGAGAACTAAAAATTTTCATATTTTCCCCAATTCTATGGAAATTACTGATGAAATTTTACAGAGTGAGGCAGATTTAAGACTAAAAGTTTATAATTATTTTATTGAAATTATATATATCTTTTTAACTATCTTTTTATATCTTCTTAAATGTCCGCAAAGCCTTATTTTATCGGCTCTACGGGCATTTTGCTTTTGTGGTAAACCTCACATATCTAGGTCTATCTTCTTATATTTTCGCTATCAAGCGTGGTTAAAATCGTGGTAAATACTTCTATGCGATTAGACGCTGAACCTCTGATTTTGCGGTATCTATGGACGCATGAGCGTACCAGTTCATTGTGATACTAATGTTTGAATGTCCCATGATATACTGTAAATCTTTTGGGTTCATGTTCTTGCTTGCCAGTCTTGTGCAGAATGTATGGCGTAGCGTATGCGGTGTGATATGTGGCAAGGGATTGTCCTTGTGGTGCTTGTTGTATTTCTTTACCATACGGACAAATAAGGCGTTGTAATCAATCGCAACTTTGGGCTTGCCTTTATGATTGACAAATAGGAAATTGCCCCGTCCGTCTATCACAAATGGTTCTGCCTTTGGGCGTTTCTTCATAACCCGTTGAAATGCCTGTATCGTTTCTCTGCTTAATGGTACTTGCCTTATTCCGCTTTTCGTCTTAGGCGTTTCAATATAATAGCCTTGTTCCTTGCTCTTTAGTAACTGGTGGTCGATAATCACAACTTCATTCTTGAAATCAATATCGGCTACTGTCAGTCCGCACAGTTCCGAGATACGAA
>ERZ772897.3878-NODE-3878-length-10505-cov-7.693780_pt1 | contig 10505 bp, 8 predicted proteins | sample MGYA00512125_ERZ772897 | MGnify/ENA primary metagenome ERZ772897 (study PRJEB29015, sample SAMEA2737660) | human gut metagenome | biome: human gut; feature: human-associated habitat; material: faeces | place: China | collected 2012 ... | reverse complement strand
GAAAATCCCACTTCCGTCGATTATAAACAAACCACTGCTAATTTTCGTAGAATATCTTATATCCGGTATCGTCAGTGTGAATTCAAATCTGAGAGCGTTAAACCCGAATTTGCCACAATTTAGATATAGTCGGAGATGTAAGGTGACTCATGCAGCAGCACATCATCCAGCCGGTCGATCGCCTGTGCATTTCCGGTGATGCGTCCCATGCGGTGCAGCTTGGCGGCGGTCTTGTAGCCGAGGAGCAGCGTGGTCAGCGTTGCAATCGACATCTTGACACGGTATTCGCCAGGTTCGTCCATTACGGTGCAGCGTCCGGCATGGAAGCGGACAGTCAGCGTGCGCTCGTTCCAAGGCAGTAGTTCATCACTAATCTTGAAGGTGATCGTTGTGTCCTTCTCGTCCGGATCACAGTGGTATTGCTCAAAGAACTGCTCCACATCGACGATACGCCCCATAATATACGGGCGGATCATCTCACGGATATCTCCATCGTCCATCTCAAAAGCAATCGGTTCATTAAAATAGGAATTACCATGGATCTCATGGATCATGGAATCATGCGCGTGAATGTATTCCCACAGTCCTTCCTGTGCCTCGCGGTTCAGATAGATCATTTCCTTGATGTGCATGATATTGTCCTTGATCAGATAGACCATGTAACCCTGCGGCGCAGATTTGCGGTTGTAATAGACGGCAACCATCGTGTCATCCTCATCCCAACGCCAGTATTCTTCCCAGGCGAGGCTATTGCGGAACAGGCAGCCGTGCGTCATATTGGCAAAGCTTGTGTGCAGATTCTTGAAATCGGCGCTCTCATAGTCGACGCGGCGGACATAGCCGGGCGCAGTCGCCTTGGACGGAAACTGTCTCGTCTTCACCGTGTAGGAAATCTTGTTGGAGATGATCTCCCAGCCGAGTCTGCGGTACAGCGGAATCGAGTAAGGATATAATAAGGCAAAAGGCTGATGCTTTTCGCGCATGTGCGACAGACTCTTGAACATCAGCTTTTTCATGATGCCGCGCCCTGTAAACTCCGGGTAGGTGCATACGGATGTGACAAAGGCGACCGGATACGATGTCCCGTAAATGTTCATTTTCAGCGGATAAGCTGCAAACTGCGATACGAGATCTTCACCGGCGAAGCATCCCATGACATCGGCGCGCTCCAATACCGGGAACTTGGACTGTTTGATCTCATCGTCCTGCCAGCCGGTCTCAAGAAGCTCCTGCTCTGTGATCTGGAATGCGTAGCGCAGCAGCGCATTGTACTGATCCAGATCGCCCGTTGTCAGGTAGCGGATCGTAAAATCCGGATCCAGCGGCGAATTACTTGTATTTTGTTTCATACGATTTCTCCTTCGTAATTTATAGTATGTAGGCGATTGCTTGTTTCCTGAAATAGTGAAAAATAAAAACGATTTATTTGATAAGCGGCTGCCTGATATAAATTTCATAAATCTCTAGTTTGCATTATAGCAGAAGTTGTGAAGGTATGGAATGCCTCATTTTGTGGTACTGCAAATGCCTTTGGAATTCCTTGCACAGCAAAAGCAGGCGCACACATTTTTAACGATACGACAGATATTCGAGGAAACGCTTGACCGCGAGGGAGGCACTCTTTTTGTCGCGGAGCGCGAGCGCAATATTACGGTAAGCCGGGACATCGAGTTCCTTCTGCACAATGTGGTATGGCGTCTTTTTTAGGATGAGTTCCGGCACGATGCTGACACCGAGTCCGCTCTCCACCATCGACATGATCGCATAGTCGTCCCAGGTCGTAAAATGCACATTTGGCACAAGTCCGTTACGCTCGAAGATTTCCGATACTTCGGCCTTCGCTCCTACCTTTTCAAGAAGCATGAATGGCTCGTCGCAGAGAGCGGCGATCGGAACCTTATCATAGGAGGCAAGCCGGTGTCCTTCCGGTAATATGGCAAAAAGCCGATCCTCCTCAAGCTCGATCGTCTCGAAATCCGGATTGGTCGGGAGACGTAAGAAGCCGCAGTCAATGCGTCCGGTGCTGATCCATTCTTCAATCTCGGAGTAATCGCCGAGCAGAAGTTCGTAGTCGATGCCCGGATAGTCCTTCTGGAATTCCTTGATGATGTTCGGAAGCCAGTGCGTAGCCACACTCGAGAATGTTCCGATGCGGATGATACCGGATTCCAGACCAACCAATTCGTCAACATGCATCTGCAGCTTCTCGAATTCCTTGCAGACTGCGGAAGCGTAGGGCAGAAGCGTCATGCCGTCACTGGTCAGCTTTACACCGGTTTTGTTGCGCTCAAGGAGTGTGATATGCCACTCTTTTTCCAGGTCATTGATCATGCGGCTGATGCCGGACTGGGAGTAGTTTAAAAGCTTTGCAGCTTTGGTAAAGCTTCCGAGTTCTACGGTTTTGACGAACGCCATATATTTTTGTAAATTTTTATCCATATCGAAATCCTCTCTGCGCGTTTCCACTATGTGCACAAATATACACGTTACCACGTTAATTCTTTATCTATGCGAAAATCTCATAATAAATATGATAAATATTCGCTTTTTATATACATATACTTATGATATAATTCCGGTTAGAATTTGGCAAGAAGTTTTTCGATGGGTTAATAGAACTTTCTTGCATACACATAGGAGGAATTTTGTTATGTTGAACACATCAATCATCTGTATTCTGGTGACGATCGTAGCATATCTTCTGATCGTTCTTCTGATCGGTTTCCATTATGCAAAGGTAAATGAGTCCGCATCCGATTTCTATCTCGGCGGACGTAAGCTTGGACCGCTTGTGACCGCGATGAGTGCGGAAGCGTCTGATATGTCAAGTTATCTGCTTATGGGACTTCCGGGACTGGCTTATCTGTCTGGTCTTGCGGATGTCGGCTGGACCGCGATCGGACTGGCAATCGGAACTTATTTAAACTGGCTTTTTACAGCAAAACGCCTGCGCCGTTATACGCACGCGACCAAGTCGTTTACGCTGCCGCAGTTTTTCTCGAATCGTTATCGTGACAAGAAGAATATTTTATCTTTGATCGCAGCCGTGATCATCATTATCTTCTTCGTTCCGTATACAGCCAGCGGATTTGCCGCATGCGGTAAGCTTTTTGCTTCCCTTTTTGGTGCTAATTATATCGCAGCGATGCTGATTTCAGCCGTTGTCATCGTGGCTTACACGACAGCCGGAGGATTCCTTGCAGCATCCACCACAGACTTTATCCAGAGTATCATTATGACGATCGCAATCTTCTTCGTACTGATCTATTCTACTATCCAGGTTGGTGGAATTGGGGTGGTCGTTGACAATGCGCGTCAGCTGCCGGGTTACTTCTCCTTTACAACATCTTATGTAGTGGAGACCAAAACCTCGCAGCCGTACAGTCTGCTTACCATTGTTTCGACACTGGCATGGGGACTCGGATATTTTGGTATGCCGCATATCCTTCTTCGTTTTATGGCAATCGAGGATGAGCGCAAGCTTAAGATTTCAAGACGTGTCGCTTCCGTATGGGTTACGATCGCGATGGCCGTCGCAGTCATGATCGGTGTGGTAGGTCGTGAGATGAGCTCTCAGGGATTGGTGGAATCCCTCTCCGGCACACAGACGGAGACTATCATTGTAAAAGTCGCAGATATGCTCTCTAAGCATGGTATCTTCCCGGCTCTGATGGCTGGACTGATCCTTGCGGGAATTCTTGCAAGTACAATGTCAACTGCAGATTCACAGCTTCTTGCAGCATCTTCGAGTGTGTCACAGAACATCTTACAGGAGGCATTTCATCTGAATCTGTCCAAGAAAGCAAGCATGATTGCTGCCAGAGTGACCGTTCTTGTTGTTGCCGTACTTGGCATTATCATTGCAAGAGACCCGAACAGTTCGGTATTCGGAATTGTATCGTTTGCGTGGGCAGGATTTGGTGCAGCGTTTGGTCCGCTTGTTATCTGTTCTCTCTTCTGGAGAAGAACGAACTTCCCGGGCGCCTTGGCAGGAATGATCTCCGGTGGAGCGATGGTCTTCATCTGGAAATATCTTGTGAAGCCGATGGGAGGCGTGTTCGGAATCTACGAGCTGCTTCCGGCATTCTTAGTCGGACTGATCGTTATCGTTGTGGTAAGCTTACTTACCCCGGCTCCGAGTAAGGAAATCGTTGATGAATTTGATCATGTAAAGTCCGGTAATGAGATTGCAGATTAATGGGAGATAGACAGTCGAATTAAATATTTGAATACAAAGCGATTGATGAATAGAAAAGTTGGTGCATGAATGAAAAACGTGTACCAACTTTTTATGTATATAATAAAAAATAACAAAAAGAAGAAGCACAAAAGATAAATGTGTTGTGCATATTTCATTGACAGAAGATTATAAAACAAGGTAAGATATATAAATAGTACAAAAACAAAGGAGAAGGGTTTTTATTATGTTGGCTGCGCAGATTGTAGCGGTACTGATCTTCGTCGTGATGTTTGGGTTGATCATTACCGAGAAAATTGAGCGGCAGTGGGTGACTTTGGGGTGTGCACTTGCTGTCCTTGTCATTGTATTTGGAGTGTGCATGCACAGTATGACCGCTGTCATGGATACCCTCAATGTGAAGAGCATCTTTTCGCTGAAATTCTGGTATGAAGCGGGCGCAATCGAGGAGGAGAGTGCCGGTATCAACTGGGCAACGATCCTGTTTATTGCCGGAATGATGGTGATGGTCGAGGGGATGGCAAAGTCAGGCTTTTTTCACTGGCTTTGTATCACGATCGCGAAGCTGGTGCATTTTCAGGTGATTCCGATTTTTATCACATTCATGGTAATGTCTGCGGTACTTGCGATGTTCATCGACAGTATTACAGTCATTCTGTTTCTGGCGGCGGTCACGGTCGAGCTTGCGAAGCTGCTTGGATTCAATCCGGTGCCGATGATCCTGACGGAGATCTTCTGTGCGAACCTTGGCGGTTCATCTACAATGTGCGGAGATCCGCCGAACATTATTATCGGTACGGCACTGAAATATTCGTTCTTCGATTTTGTGACGAATACCGGTGTGATTGCGCTACTTTCCCTGATCGTGGTGGTCATCTATTTCTACTTCTGCTTCCGCAAGGAATTAAAGAAAAAGCCGGAAGGATATGTGAAGAAGGATGTGAATATTGATCCGTGGGACGGCGTGCCGAGTAAGAAGGAATTTGTGATCAGCTGCCTGATCTTTGCGTGTGCCGTCATTCTTCTTGTGACACATGCCAACACAGGACTGACCGTAGCGTTCATCGGCGTATTTATTGCGGCGCTCACGCTCATTACGGCAGGTAAGCATCGCATGCATATCATCAAAAGCGTGGATTACAAGACACTGTTATTCTTTATCGGATTGTTTGTTGTCGTTGGGGGACTGGAACAGACGGAGATCTTAAATCTGATCGCGCTGATGATCGAGAAGTGGAGCAAAGGCAATCTCTATCTCATGGTTGCCATCATTCTGTGGATTTCTGCAGTGGCAAGCGCTTTCGTCGACAATATTCCGTTTGCGGCAACGATGGTTCCAATCATCAAGACGCTTGCTGCATCGAGTGGGGCGAACCTGCCGATGCTTGCATGGACACTTTCTATGGGAACGGATATCGGAGGCAGCGCGACACCGATTGGTGCTTCTGCCAATGTCGTCGGAATTTCGGTGGCAACGAAGGAAGGTCATCCGATCGGATGGGGCGAGTATTGTAAATCGGCAATTCCTGCCACGATTCTTGTACTTGTCATTTCGATGCTGACCATTTGGGTGCGTTATATTTAGGAGAAGAAAATATGGGAGAAAAGCAGAAAATTATATCGGTAAGCCGCGAGTTCGGAAGCGGGGGACATGAGATCGCAAGACAGATTGCAGAAGCGATGCAGCTGGAATTTGTGGATCGCAGCATCATTGAGATGATTGCAAAAGAGAAGCTTGTGGATGCGGATAAGCTGCATCCTTATGACGAAGCAACGCGGTTCGTTCCGCGCCGTACTGTCAGAGGACATAGCAGCTCGCCGGAGGAGACAATCGCGCAGATGCAGTTCGAGTATTTGAAGAAGAAGGCAGCAGCCGGGGATTCCTTTGTGGTTGTCGGACGATGTGCGGAGACCGTGTTAAAAGATTTTGAAGGCCTGACCTCGATTTTCGTGCTGGGTGATTACGATAAGAAGCTTGCTCGTGTCATGGAAGTATACGGACTGAACGAGAAGGATGCCAAGGCGAAGATGACGCGCCACGATCGGAACCGTAAGGCGTACCACAACCGTCACAGTGAAGGCAAGTGGGGGGATTCGAGGCTGTATGATCTGTGCATCAACAGTTCGACGCTCGGTATGGACAAGACCGTGGAGGTGCTGGAACAGTATTTGCAGAAACGGTATGAGTAGTTCTTGATTTTTCCTGGTACGTGCTGTATATTATACTAATGTACTAGGATATAATTGATAGGAAGAAATGTAAAAGCAGCAGTTGATGCTGCTTTTGCTATGAATAGGCGATTGCGATAAAAGATAAAGGAGCAGCACATGTTAAATCAGTTTTCAAGAACACAGTTACTTCTTGGCAAAGAAGCAATGGATAAATTACAGAACTCGCGCGTGGCGGTATTCGGTATCGGCGGCGTGGGCGGATACGTCTGCGAGGCTTTAGTTCGAAGCGGTGTGGGTGAATTCGATCTGGTCGATGATGATAAGGTATGTCTGACGAATCTGAACCGACAGATCATTGCGACGAGAAAGACCGTTGGAAAATATAAGACCGAAGTTATGAAGGAACGTATCTTAGAGATCAACCCGGATGCGAAGGTGAATATTCACAATTGCTTCTTCCTGCCGGAAAATGCGGATGATTTTCCATTTGAAGAGTATGATTATGTTGTAGATGCAGTAGATACTGTGACAGCAAAGATTGCTTTGGTCATGAAGGCGAAGGAGAAGAATGTGCCAATCATCAGCAGCATGGGCGCGGGAAATAAGCTTGACGGAAGTCAGTTCAAGGTCGCAGATATCTATAAGACGAAGGTGTGTCCGCTTGCGAAGGTCATGCGCCGCGAACTTAAGAAGCGAGGTGTGCGGAAACTGAAGGTTGTATATTCGGAGGAGATTCCGACACGTCCGCTTGAGGATATGTCGATTAGCTGCAGGACACATTGCATCTGCCCGCCGGGGGCTGAACACAAATGTACGGAGCGAAGAGATATTCCGGGAAGTGTGGCGTTCGTGCCATCTGTTGCGGGACTTATTATTGCGGGCGAAGTTGTGAAGGATCTGTGCAAAAACGCTTAACCATAATACGAAAGATCTTATAGAACAGAAAGTTGTTTTTATAAGATCTTTTTTGTATTGTGTTTAACTAAGATTACATTATATAATGTTATGGTGATAAGGAGGAATGACAAATGCCAGTATTTGATTTTAGTAATACACCGGATGCAAACAAGGATCCGGTTTGCACCTATACAACATTTCGTTCGAATGAATCAGTGCCAAGCGCCGAGCATCCGATCATGCTTCTCGACAACAGGGAGCATAAGTGGAACCACCATTCATCCGGTGTGTTTACAAATCCAATCAAGCGTACCTCGTTTGAATTTCAGGAGGAAAAGGGCACGATCAGTGCAGATATCTTAGAGATTGATGCGCGTTTTGTCAGCCTTCTGCGCTGGCTCGGAGAGAATCACATCAATGTGCGTCTGTCCGGTGAGAATACGGATAAGGGATATGCGGTATATAAGATCCGTGAGATCGCATTCGGTGGCGGAACGAAGCTTTCTGCGGAAGATGGATTCTTACAGTTTATGATCGATCGTCTGCTCGCGAGCAGCGCACCTGCGGATGAAATTGAAGATGAGGATCAGGATGAAGACGGCGACGATATGAAGCTGACCAGTCTGCAGAGTATCACAGATTTCATGAACTGTGCGGGAAGAACACTTCCGGACAACATCCGTCTGTGGGCAAGACGTAACCTTGCGGTAGCCCGTTCCAACGAGGTATCGCCGGAGGAGCGCAGACACGCGCAGAGAGCGCTGTCTATCATGATGAATATTCAGTGGAAGAGTAACTATTTTGAAGCAATCGACCCGAACGAAGCGCGCCGTATCCTCGATGAGGAACTCTATGGAATGGAGCGCGTAAAGCAGAGAATCATCGAGACGATCATCCAGATTAACCGTACCCATACACTTCCGGCATACGGACTTCTTCTGGTCGGACCGGCGGGAACCGGTAAATCACAGATCGCCTACGCGGTAGCAAGAATCTTAAAGCTTCCGTGGACAACACTCGATATGAGTTCCATCAATGATCCGGAGCAGTTGACCGGAAGCTCCCGTGTCTATGCGAATGCCAAGCCGGGAATCATTATGGATGCATTCTCGATGGCAGGGGAGTCTAGCCTTGTATTTATCATCAACGAGCTCGATAAAGCTGCCGCAGGCAAAGGCAACGGAAATCCTGCAGATGTACTTCTGACGCTTCTTGATAATCTTGGATTCACGGACAACTATATGGAGTGTATGATTCCGACCGTCGGAGTCTATCCGATCGCTACGGCCAACGATAAATCACAGATTAGCGCGCCGCTGATGTCGCGTTTTGCAGTCATCGATATTCCGGATTATACAACGGAAGAGAAGAAGGTAATCTTCTCGAAATTTGCTTTGCCGAAGGTGCTTAAGAGAATGAGCCTTAAGGAAGAGGAGTGTGTGATCACGGACGAAGCACTCGACGCGATCGTGGAGCAGTATAAGAATACATCCGGAATCCGTGATCTCGAGCAGGCAGCAGAGCACATCGCAGCCAACGCATTGTACCGCATCGAAGTCGATCATGTGGATCATGTTGCATTTGATGCAGCGATGGTTCGCGATCTGTTAGCGTAATCATATTTGGAGGATATATGTTAGATCAGAGTTTATTTACAGAAACGATCCATGAGGTATCTGAGATTATTCGTGTGTCACAGGGAAATATGACACGTGAGGAAATCTTAGGATACTTCAAAGACATGGATCTTGATGAAGAACAACAGCAGATGGTGCTCGACTTCTTATTGAAGCCGTATCCGGAGGATGAGCAGATTGCAGAAAATGCAGAAGATGCGCAGGAGAATAATTCAGAATCCGGTGAAGATGAGACGGATGATGAGAAAAAAGCGGCCTATCAGACCGAAACGTTGGATGCAGCGGATACAGAGAAGAACAATGAAGCCGCCCACACCGGCATCTTTCAGATGTACCTCGATGAATTAAACGAACTCTCCACCTATTCTAAGGAAAAGCAGGAGGAAATGTATAAGGCTCTCCTTGCCGGAGATGAGAGCGTGATCAACGATATCACGAACTGCTGGCTTCCAGTCGTGTTAGAGAATGCTAAGAAGCTCACGGAATCGAATGACCCAGACCGTTTGCAGGATGTCGTGCAGGAAGGCAATATGGCACTTTTCATGCGTCTTACGGAACTTTGTGGATCGCAGGAGAAGGTTGATGTTGAATCAGAACTTGCACAGGAGATTGAGAATGCAATGAAATCCTGCATTATCGAGGAAGAGGGAGAGGGCGAAAGTGAGGATGCGATGGTCGGCAGGATCGCTTTGGTCAATGAGGCGGTCAAGTATCTCGAGAAAGAGAAGGGAATGAAGCCTAGCGTCGCAGAACTTGCAGAATACACGAAAGTACCGGCTTCGGAACTCGATGAGATCCTACTATATATAGAGAAAGCAAATCAAAAGAAAAAATGATAAATTTTTAACAAAATATTTTGCAAGCATATTGATTTTGGAAATCAATCATGTATAATATTAGGCGAAGAAGTTGGAAAAAGAATAACAAAAGAAAGCTTCTGTAATTATTAAAGAAAAGGAGTCAGGGCAAGATGGCAACAATTGATTTAAGCAAGTATGGAATTACCGGAACTACAGAAATCGTTTATAATCCTTCTTATGATGTATTATTTGAGGAGGAGACAAAGGCTGGTCTCGAGGGATACGAAGTTGGTAAAGAGACAGAGCTTGGCGCTGTCAACGTAATGACAGGTATCTACACAGGACGTTCACCAAAAGACAAATACATCGTTATGGATGAGAACTCTAAGGACACTGTATGGTGGACAACAGATGAGTACAAGAATGACAACCATCCAATGACAGAGGATACATGGAATGTTGTTAAGGATATCGCTAAGAAGGAGCTTTGCAACAAGAGACTTTTCGTTGTAGATGCTTTCTGTGGAGCAAACAAAGATACACGTATGGCTATCCGTTTTATCGTAGAGGTAGCTTGGCAGGCTCATTTCGTAACAAACATGTTCATTCAGCCAACTGCTGAGGAACTTGAGAGCTTCGAGCCTGACTTTGTTGTATATAATGCTTCTAAGGCTAAGGTTGAGGACTACAAGGCATTAGGATTAAACTCTGAGACCTGTGTAGCTTTCAATATCACAAGCAAGGAACAGGTTATCATCAATACATGGTACGGCGGAGAGATGAAGAAGGGTATGTTCTCTA
>ERZ772897.3874-NODE-3874-length-10517-cov-3.034601_pt1 | contig 10517 bp, 10 predicted proteins | sample MGYA00512125_ERZ772897 | MGnify/ENA primary metagenome ERZ772897 (study PRJEB29015, sample SAMEA2737660) | human gut metagenome | biome: human gut; feature: human-associated habitat; material: faeces | place: China | collected 2012 ... | reverse complement strand
AATTTCGGTGTGAAGGAATCTTCCGAAGCAGCTCTTCTGGGAACTGCCGGCGTTACCATTGGTCTTGCTTTGCAGGGCGGTCTGGAGAATCTGTCTGGCGGCGTTATGCTGCTTTTGTTTAAGCCTTTTCAGGTAGGAGATTATATTATACAGGATCAGGCTGGTGGAACGGAGGGAACCGTATATAAGGTTGAGATGTTCTATACGACCCTGATCACCATTGACAATAAGCACGTAATCATTCCAAATGGAAAATTATCCAACAGCACCATTATCAATGTAACTGCGCAGAATTTGCGTAACCTGGAAATCAAAGTGGGAATTTCCTATGATTCCGATATTAAGAAAGCAAAAAAGCTTTTGCAGCACATTTTACAGGAAGATCCCGGAACCAAATCGGACAAAGACATGCTGGTCTTTGTAGACGAACTTGCTGACAGCGCCGTAGTCATGGGCCTTCGCGTCTGGGTGCCTACCGATAAATACTGGAAGATCAAATGGCGCCTCAATGAGAAAATCAAAGAATCTTTTGATGCCAACGGAATTTCCATTCCGTATCCGCAGATGGATGTACATGTGGTGGAGACAAATAAAGACAAATGATAATAGATATATAATAGAAAATATGAAATAGATGTGGAAAAAGAACAAATTTTATCTGAACTAAAAGAATTAGAACAGCAGAAACAGATTTTACAAGAACTTCAAAACTCTATGAAGAGTGAGGAAGAAACGAAGAATAGGCTTGAGATAAGAGAAAAAAATAGAAAAGATAATATTGCTAAAATAAATGAACTGACAAATCAAAAAAATACAATAAATGCAGAAAGCGAAAGAGTACAAAGTGCGAAAAATCATTTGCAAGATATAATAAAAGGGCATAAAGAAAATATAGAAAAATTAAATAGTGAAATAGAAAAAATAGCAAATGAAAAAGAAGAAACACAAGAAAAAGAAAAGCCAAGCATTTTGTTTATAGTAATAACCGTTGTATTGGCAATAGCACTAATTTGTTCAATTATTTTAATAAAAAATTATATAGTTTCTGGAATATTAGGAGTTGCTTTAATTGCGAATATTGTATTTTATGTAATTAACAAAAATAAGCAGAAAGTAAATAAAGCAAAATTAAGAGAGAAGATAAATCAAGAAAAGCAGTACAAAAGAGAAAAATTAGAAAATCAAAAACAACAGATAATTGCTAATGTAAATACAACAGAGAAGGAACTAGAAAAGCAAGAAGAGGAAGAAAAACAAGTAAATAGTGAATTGTCAATGTTAAAGGGACAAATAATTTTACTAGAAAAAAATAATGAAAAAATAACAGAAGAAATAGAACAAGATAATAAAGCGATAAAAGAAGAATCAAATAAAAACAAACAGCAAATAATAGAGAAATATAAAGACAAAAATATAAATGATTTATTATATATAAACGATTACCAAAATTATATTTCAAAGATAGAAGAAACAATAAACAATAATAGAATACGAATTAAAGGATTAGAAATTGAATATAACACAATAGTTCCACAACTAGATGAAATGGTAGTTTTAGAAGAAAAGCGAGAAGCAGACAAAGAAAAATTAGCAGAATTAAGGAAAGTATCATAAATATTGCAATAGAAAATCTAATGGATGCATATGAAGAAATGAAAACAACTATAACTCCTAAATTTACAAAAAATCTTTCGGAGAGTATTCAAAAAATATCAAGTAATAAATATAATAAAGTTACCATAAATGATGAAAATGGAATGATTATAGAAAACAATAGAGGCGAATATGTAGAAGCAATAAAGCTTAGTACAGGAACAATAGACCAATTATACTTAGCGCTTAGATTATCAATGATTGATGAATTATCAAAAGAAAATTTGCCAATTATATTAGATGAGTCGTTTGCATATTCAGACAATAACAGACTAAAAAACATGCTACAGTATCTTACAAGTGACCTAAATAATCACCAGACAATTATTTTTACATGCACTGATAGAGAACAAAAAATGCTAGAAGCAATGAATATACCATACAATGTAGTAGAGCTTTAGGAAAATACTTGAAATTATAGGCTTTTGGGTGTATAATTATTACGCTTATAAAAATTAATATAGAGGAGAAAATTTATGTTTCAAAAGTTAGAAGCAGTAGAAAATAGATACGAAGAACTTAATAAAAAAATTGCAGACCCAGAAGTTATTGCAAATACAAGCGAATGGACAAAGTTCATGAAAGAGCATGCAGAAATAGAAGAGGTTGCATTAAAATATAAGGAATATAAACAAGTACAACAGAGTATTGAAGAAGCTCAAGAAATGCTAAATGACCCAGAAATGAAAGAATTAGCAGAAGAAGAGTTGTATGAAAATAAAGAAAAACTTCCAAAGATAGAAGAAGAGCTAAAAATATTACTTATACCAAAGGATCCAGATGATGATAAAAACATAATTTGTGAAATCAGAGCTGGAGCTGGTGGAGACGAGGCAGCATTATTTGCTGGAACTTTATACAGAATGTATTCAATGTATGCAGAAAGAAAACACTGGAAAATAGAAGTTTTAAATGAAAATGAGACTGGACTTGGGGGATATAAAGAAATATCATTCATGGTTACTGGAAAAGGAGTTTATAGTAGACTAAAATTTGAAAGTGGAGTTCACAGAGTACAAAGAGTTCCAGAAACAGAAGCAAGTGGAAGAATTCATACTTCAACAGCAACTGTTGCGGGATTACCAGTAGTAGAAGATGTTCAAATAGAAATAAATCCAGCAGACATTAAACTAGAAGTATTTAGAGCTTCTGGTGCCGGAGGACAACACGTAAACAAAACATCATCTGCAGTAAGATTAATACACATTCCTACAGGAATAGTAGCAGAGTGCCAAACAGAACGTTCTCAAACACAAAACAGAGAATATGCAATGAAACTTTTAAAATCTAGATTATATGAAGTAGAAAAGCAAAAACGTGATTCAGAACTTGCAAATGAACGTAAGAGCCAAGTAGGAAGTGGAGATAGAAGTGAAAAAATACGTACTTACAACTATCCACAAGGACGTATAACAGACCACAGAATAGGGCTTAGCATATATCAAATGGAAAACTTCTTAAATGGAGACTTAGATGAAATGATAGATAACTTAATTGCAGCAGATAGAGCAGAAAAATTACAAGGAAATGATGAAGAATAATTAGAACTAAAATTTAAAATATTAAATATAGTATAAAATGCAGAAAAAGATGATGAAAATTTTATAATTACATCATCTTTTGTTTTGTATGAGATTACAATTGATTAATACTTAATTTTTGATATAATGTGTTTAACAAAAATAAGGAGAATTGGCTTATTATGAAGAATGAAGAGAATAATTTTATAATGTATACAACAGATGATGGAAAAATTGAAATAATATAAATACTTTAGAATAAAAAACAAACTAAGCAAATAAAATGTACAAAAAAGATAGGAGACAAAATGTACGATTTATTAAAAGTTACAATGCTTGGTTTGTTTTTTGGCACATTTGGCACAACCTTAGGTGGAATAATAGGTGTAAGGTTTCAAAATCCATCAAATAAAATATTAAGTTTTATTCTGTCATTAGCAGGAGGGCTAATGACCTCTATATTAAGTTTTGATTTAATTCCGGAAGCTTTAAAAATTGCATCTATAACTAATGTTATTTTAGGAATAGCATTAGGTATATTTTGTATGATTGTTTGCAATTATTTAGTTGAAAAAAAATTTACCGAAAATTCTCAAATGTTAAGAAGCATAAAAGAAGAAAATAAAAAAGATTTATTAAGAGCAGGAATTGTAACAAGTATAGGTTTGGCAATACATAATTTTCCGGAAGGACTTGCAATAGGTTCTGGCTTTGGAGCTTCACTAACGTTAGGTTATTCTCTTGCAATTGCGATATGCATACATGATATACCAGAAGGAATTTCAATGGCTGTTCCGATGAAAAATGGAGGAATGAAAACATCTAAAGTTTTGTATTATGTAATCCTTTCTGGAGTAACAACAGGAATTGGTGCTTTAATTGGAAAAATAATTGGTGGAATATCGCAAGATGTAATTGCTGTGTGCCTAAGCTTTGCGGCTGGAGCAATGCTATACATAGTTTCGGGAGAGTTGATTCCCGAATCAAATAAAATTTATGAAGGAAAAGCAAGTACCATAGGAACAATAATTGGATTTATATTAGGGTTAATTGCGGTAAATATATAGTTAAAAAATGAAACTATAACAGTTTAGTTAATAAACTAGCAAAACTATTGTGATTATTAGCAGTGTGTGAAAATTCATTAAATATATCAAGCATAAACCTTGATTAAATCCACAAAAATGTTATATACTATCGTTAGAAAAATATTGGAGGAATCAACACATGGAACAAATAAAAAATATAATGTTTATATGTACTGGAAACACATGTAGAAGTGCTATGGCAGAAGGATTAATGAAGAAAATGCTAGAAGATAAAGGAATAACAAATATAAAGGTGTGTTCTGCTGGACTTCGTGCATCGACTGGAGAATATTCAACAGATGAAGCAATAATGGTCATGAAAGAAGAATATGACGTAAATTTATTAAACCATCAATCTGTAAATGTGAAAAATACAAATATAAAAGATATGGATTTAATTTTGTGTGCAACACATGCTCATCTAACTACATTGGAATATATGTATCCAGAGCTTGCTCACAGAATATTTACAATAAAAGAATATGCATATGGACCAGATACACAAGATAAAGACATAGATGACCCATGGGGATATCCTGCTGAAGTATACAGAAAATGTGCAAAAGAAATATATGATGCTTTAAAATTAATTGTAGATAAAATTACAAATGCGTAAGCTCTATATGTAATATTGAATTTCATAAAAATAGAAATAATTTTTAGCGTAAGAGTTAAAAATTTAAAATTTTGACTACTGAAAGATTAAGACAGTAATATTTTTTATAAAAATCTATAATTGTTTTTTGAACATGAGGAAGGGATAGAGATGAATAAGGAAGAATTAATAAATGGATTGAATGACAAGCAAAAAGAGGCTGTGCTTGCCACAGATGGACCATGCTTAGTAATTGCTGGTGCAGGAAGTGGAAAAACAAAAGTACTAACACACAAGATTGCATATGATATAGAAAGTGGAATTAAGCCATGGAATATACTTGCAATTACATTTACAAACAAAGCTGCAAACGAAATGAAGGAAAGAATAGAAAAGCTTATTGGAGACGCGGCAAAAGATTTATGGATGGGAACATTCCACTCTATTTGTGTGCGTATTTTAAGAAGATATATAGATAGAATCGGATATAAAACAGACTTTGTTATTTTCGATACATCTGATCAAAAAACATTAATAAAAGAGTGTTTAAAAACTTTAAAAGTAGACGATAAAATATTTACAGACAGAGGAGTTTTGTCTGAAATTAGTAATGGGAAAAATGAAATGCTTGAGCCAAAAGCTTATGGTGTAAAATATGCCGGAGACTTTAGAAAGAAAACAATTGCAGAAATATATGAGCTATATCAAAGAAGATTAAGAGAAAATAATGCGATAGATTTCGATGATATCATCAACTTTACTATAAAAATACTAAGTGAGAATCCAGATGTTTTAGATTATTACACAGAGAAATTTAAATATATTTTAGTTGATGAGTATCAGGATACAAACAAGGCTCAATTTACACTTGTATCATTATTGGCATCAAAGTATGGAAATGTTACAGCTGTTGGTGATAATGACCAGGGAATTTATAGTTTTAGAGGTGCAGATATTTCTAATATATTAAACTTCGAAAGAGATTTTCCAGGAACAAGAATTATCAAACTAGAGCAAAACTACAGATGTACAGGAAATATATTAAAAGCTGCAAATGCAGTAATAAAGCACAATGAAAACAAATATGACAAGAAGCTATGGACAGAAAACGAAGAAGGACACTTGCCTTGCATATATTGTGGAGAAGATGAATACGACGAGGGCAGATACATTGTAGAGCAAATAAACCATTTAAAAACAGAAGAATATTACAAAAATTCTGATTTCACAATTTTATATAGAATGAATGCTCAATCAAGAGCAATAGAAGATATTCTTATGAGAGAAGGCATTCCATACAAGGTTATTGGTGGCTTAAAGTTCTATGAAAGAAAAGAAATAAAAGACATAATTGCATATTTAAGGTTAATACATAACTCTGCAGATAATCTATCTTTAAAGAGAATTATAAATGAGCCAAAACGTGGAATTGGAAAGACAAGCATAGAACAAATTCAAGAAATTTCAGACAAAACAGGTAACTCTATGTATGAAATTATAAGAAATGCACAAGAATATGGATTAACAAGGGTATTCTCAAACTCTAGAGATTTTATAGAACAAATTGAATATTTGAAGTCAAAAAAAGATGAACTTAAAATATCAGATTTAATCAAAGAAACTCTTAATAAAACTGGATATACAAAAGCTTTAGAAAATGAAAACAGTGTAGAGGCTGAAACTAGAATAGAAAACCTAGAAGAATTCTTAACAGTTGCAATAGAATTCGAAGAAGAATCAGCAGACAATACATTAGCCGAATTCTTAGAAAACATCACACTTTCAAGTGATATAGATGGAATGGAAGACCAAGATAACTCAATAACATTAATGACCTTGCACAGTGCAAAAGGACTTGAATTCCCAGTTGTATTTTTGGTTGGAATGGAAGAAGGAATATTTCCTGGCTACAAGACTATAGGCGAGCCACAAGCATTAGAAGAAGAAAGACGTCTATTCTATGTTGGAATAACAAGAGCAAAACAATACTTATATTTAACGTGTGCAAAACATAGAACAATATTTGGCTCAACCAGCTACAATCAAGTATCAAGATTTGTAAAAGAAATTCCAGAAGAATTACTAGAAGGATACGCAGAAGTTGTAGAAAGAAAATCCGTAGATAAGGAAGAATTTAAAGACTATGGATATAGATGGAGCTATGGAAAAGGACAAACAGTAAAAACATTCAAAATGAGCGAAGAAGATAAATCTGCTGTTGCAAAAACAATTGGAGAACAAGGTACAAAATCTGAATATCAATATAGAACCGCAGAAAGCTTCTTAAATTCAATAAAACAAAACAATCAAACAAACGATGTAGATTTATCAAAATATCAAGTTGGACAACGTGTTTACCATAAAAAATTCGGAGAAGGAACAATAACAAAATTAGAGCAAGAAGGCAATGATGTAAAGGTGGACCTAGAATTCGATAAAGCTGGACACAAGAGACTAATGGCAAAATTTGCTGGTTTGGAAATAATAGGATAAATTGCTAAAATCAAGAAAAAACAAAACATACAAATAAAATAAAAATATACAAAATAAATGAATAAAAAAATGAAAATTTGCCATAATAAAAACATAAACCTTAGGAAAGGAAGTTTTTAATTATGGCAAATTTAACTCAAATCGAATTACAAAATTTACGCCATTTGATAGGCGCACATGAAACAAATTATCAAAAATTAAACACATATGCTTCACAAGCAGTAGATCCACAAATAAAGCAAATATTCACAAAATCAGCACAAGATGCTTTAAACACAAAGCAAAAACTAATGTCATTTTTAAATATTTAAGTTATGGAGGATACGAAAATGGATGAGAAAACAATGGTAAACGATATACTAGAAGGCGTAAAATCTGGTCTAAAAACTTATCAGGGAGTAATATCAGAAGCAGAAAATATGCAATTAAGACAAACAATACAACAAATAAGAAATAATGATGAAAGCTTTCAATACGAACTATTCAAAGTAGCACAAACAAAAGGCTATTACAAACCAGCACAATCAGCAACACCAACAGAAATACTAACAGTAAAAAATGAATTGCAATAAAATTATAACACATCTCTAACAGCCAGACAGAGATGTGTTTTTTCGTTGTCTAATATAAATTCAAAAAAGTACTTGAAAATTTCTCTATTTTAATATAGAATATGTCTGATAATAATAAAGAAGGAGTTGTTTATCATAAACGTATTAAAAAAATCTTTTATGCATATCAGGCGTTCTATAAAGCTTGCAGTACTAATTTTACTGTCAGTAGTAATAATTGGAATGATGATTGTATACTTTTTTAAACCAACATATTCAGTTTCATTAAATGGAGAGTTTATAGGATATACACAGAATAAGAGTGAACTACAAGCAAAAATAAATGATGCAATCCAAAAAGGTGATGGAGCAAATTTAGCTTTTATTCAAATTGACTCAATGCCAGAATACAAATTATGCTTATTAAAAAAAGATGTGCAGACAAATGATGATGAGATTTATAATAAAATAGTTGGACAAGGTACTACATATTATAGATATTATGCAATACTAGAGGATGGCGAAGAAAAATATTATGTATCTAAATTTGAAGATGCAGAAGACATTGTAAAACAATTAAAAGATAAAGAGAGTACAAATAGTGATAAAATAACAATATTAGAAAAATATAATACAAGTGAAGCAACATTCACAGATGTTGAAACTTGTGTGGCAAGCTTATACAAAGAAAAACCAAAAGTGGTAGTAAAAAGAGTGGCTTCAACAGGTAGATCAGCAATTCCGCCTTCATCAGTAAACACAGGGGCAAAAGTTAATTTAGGAATAAGCTTAATAAGACCACTTTCTGGAACACTAACATCAAGATTTGGCTCAAGATGGGGAAAAACACATAAAGGTGTAGATATAGGAGCAAGCAAGGGCACAAAAATAGTTGCAGCAGCTGCTGGAACAGTTACAGTATCACAATATGGATACAGTGGAGGATATGGTAATTATATAATGTTATCGCATGGAAATGGTGTTCAAACAGTTTATGGACACTGTACATCATTGCTAGTAAATGTTGGAGAATACGTTTCACAAGGACAAGCAATAGCAACAGTAGGAAGCACAGGAAGATCAACAGGAAACCATTTACACTTTGAAATAAGAGTAAATGGAATAGCACAAAATCCGCAAAACTACGTATATTAAAATAATAAAAAACTTGAAGAATGTTAAATTCTCCAAGTTTTTTTATTTTACAAAGTACTTTGTTGCAACTTTTACTACATGATTTTTTATTATAAGTGTTGCTGTTTCATGCAATTTAGCAGCTAATGCATCAGAATATTCAATATATGTACCAAACTCTGTTATTGCAGAGTAAAATGACCTTAAATTAGGGTATTTCACGTTTACGTCGTTAAAGATTAAATAGTAGTAATCATTATACGAGTATAACAACGAAGATTTTGAAATTTTGTCCACATTTCCAAGCTCAGATGTGGATAAGAACTCTGCAAAATTGCAAAAATCCTCGAATGTATTGAACCTATATATTAGAGAAGCTGTAGACATATTAGGAACTTTTCTAGATACCTTAAATTTTTTTCTTTCTGGCTCATTCTTTGAACGGCTTCTTGTAATTGTAAGCATAAATGTTCCATTATCTAAAGCGTATGTTTCAACTTTTAGCTGATAATTATCTGTAATAAAACCATAATCTTTTTCTGCTTTATCTAGAACAGATAAGAATAATGATTGTGTTTCACTAGAGTCTGACATAAAAGAGTGTAAATCTAAGTCATTTGCTTCTAAATCTGCACTACTTAATGTTATTTTTATTTTATCATCATTAATTTTCTCAAACTTCATTTAGTACCTCCTAAGATATACTTATATTATACTACTAAAATATATCTAATTAAATGAACAAAATATGGAAATATTGTGTTTATATATTATATTACTGTTATCTAATAAATGTAATATTTAATATACCACATAAAAAGCAAAAAATAAAGCGAAATTTGACGAAAATGAAAAAATATATTTAACTTTTAGTATTGAAAAAAACTCGATTTCAAGATATAATACAAAATGTAAAATTGAATTAGAAAAACGTTGTATCCGTAGGAGATAGAACTTTACATAAAACTAATTCGCAATAAAAAACGGAGGATAAAAACATGAAAAACAAAAATACATGGATATGCATACTATTCATTTTAGCTGGACTTGTTATAGGAGGTTTAATAGGGCAACTTACATCAGGGGTTGACTTCCTATGGTGGCTATCATACGGTCAAGAATTTGGACTATCTGCAAATTCACCACTTGTACTTGACTTAGGAATAGCAAAAGTAACATTCGCACTAATGTTTAAAATAAACATTGCAAGCATAATTGGCGTAATAATTTCAATTTTCATATATAGAAAAGCATTATAAGTTTTATAGAAAAATAGTGGTGGAAAGGATTTATATTGACTATAAAAAAATTACCATCAATAGAAAGACCATATGAAAAAGCACAAATGTATGGAATTGAAAATTTATCAAATTCAGAATTATTAGCAATAATAATAAAAACAGGAACAAAAGAAAAAACATCAATAGAACTTGCGCAAGAAATTTTGTCAATAGAAAAAAATGGAAAAGAGAACATACAATTT
>ERZ772897.3870-NODE-3870-length-10536-cov-2.746875_pt1 | contig 10536 bp, 9 predicted proteins | sample MGYA00512125_ERZ772897 | MGnify/ENA primary metagenome ERZ772897 (study PRJEB29015, sample SAMEA2737660) | human gut metagenome | biome: human gut; feature: human-associated habitat; material: faeces | place: China | collected 2012 ... | reverse complement strand
TGTGCCTTGCAAGCGTTCATCTGCCGCACCCATTCCATTTGATTTTCAGCTTTCAGTTGCTCTGTCACGCCGTTGCGCTTCGCCAGCTCCGGCACGATCAGCTCCATGCGGTTTCGTGCCGCTTCGTCAATCTTAGCGCAATACTGTCTTACGTACACCCAGCAATTCTCCTATTTTTTATTCCTTTTGATTATCGATGGCATAGACCAGGCAGCCAATACCCGCAATCATAGCAAACAGGATTGCGCCGCCCATGGGCTCATTCGCGGTTGAACCGGTAAGGTAGCCGCCGATTGCGGCAAAGATCATAATGGTCACACTGATGGAAGTTCGGAACTTTTTCATGTAAATACCTCCGGAAAATCCTTTCCTAAAGTCTTTCCTCTCCGGGCAACAGCGTGGCTATGTGCAGCTTTTTCTGTCACGCTCGTTACGCCCCTCTTCAGTCTCGCTTCGCGAGCCAGCTTCCCCGGAGGGGGAGTCTTTTATACAAACGGCCACGTCGGTAAAACCCGCCGTGGCCGTTTTGCGATCTATGGCTTACTTCAGACCGGCCTGCTCCAGCAGAGCGGGGATCTTGTCTTCCCAGCCAAGGCTCATGATGTGAACGCCCTGGCAGTAGGGCTTGCACTCCCGGATGATGCGGGCGGCAATCTCCACGCCGGTGATACCGGCCTTGGTCTTCTCCTTGTCGGCCTGCAGCTCGGCGATCAGTTCGTCGGGGATATGGACACCGGCCACGTTGTTGTTCATGAACTTGCACATACCGGCAGACTTGGGGATGATAATGCCCACTTGGACCGGCTTGCCAAAATGCTTGGCCTGCTCCATGAACTTGATGAACTTCTCAGGCTCAAAGACGGCCTGGGTCTGGAAATACTCAGCGCCGGCCTTGACCTTGCGCTCCATCTTCACCAGCTGTGCGTCCACGGAGTCGGAGCAGGGAGACACGACAGCGCCCTTGGCAAACTTGGGGGGCTCGCCCACCAGGTCGTTGCCGCCCAGATCCTTGCCGGTTTCCAGCAGACTGGCGGTGTGCAGCAGGGAGACGGAATCCAGGTCAAACACAGGCTTGGCCTGGGGATGGTCGCCCAGCTTGGTGTGGTCGCCGGTCAGGCACAGGATGTTGTCAATGCCCAGCATGGCGGCGCTCAGCAGGTCGGACTGGAGGGCAATGCGGTTCCGGTCCCGGCAGGTCAGCTGGAAGATGGGGTTCAGGCCCGCATCCTTCAGCACCTTGCAGGTGGCGAGGGAACCCAGACGCATGACAGAGGACTGGTTATCGGTGACGTTGACAAAGTGGACGCCGGACAGATACTTCTTGGCATCCTCTACCATACCGTCAATGTGAATTCCTTTGGGAGGGCCGACCTCGGCAGTAACGACAAACTCACCGTTATCAAACAGTTCCGTAATTCTCATAACTCTATACACTCCTGATTATTCAGATTCTTTGGCGGACTTGGTAGCCTCGTCTGTATTGAAATCGTGGATCTGGGTGGGGCATTTCAGCACGTCCAGACGGCCCTGGGCCTTCAGGCGCTGAATAATGCGCTCCCAGCCGCAGTCCATCTCCGGGCAGACCTCGCACTTGCCGTTCTTGGTGCCGCCGCAGGGACCGTTCACCAGGCTCTTGGAGCAGGCGGTGATGGGGCAGATGCCGCCGGTCAGGTTCAGATAGCACTCACCGCACTGGCCGCAGTCGTATTCCAGCGGAGTAACGCCCTGGAAGCCGGGCAGCTCGATGGTATCGCAGCAGGCGTAAACGGGCTTGTCTTCCAGCACCTGGGAGATGGTCTGAACGCCCACGCCGCAGGAGAACACCAGCACGGCATCCGCCTCGGCGATTTTTGCCATGGGGGCCCGCAGCCGCAGGGCCAGCTCATCGGGGTTGCACACATAGTCGGTGGTCAGGGTGCCAACGACCTTGCCCTCCCCTTCCAGCTTCTTCTGAATGGCCTTGGCCTCTTCCTCGGGGAAGCCCACTTCCTTACAGCCATGGCAGTTGATGATGAAGACCTTGCCGGAAGCCAGGGAGCTGATAACCTCTTCGGATTTCAGTTTTGTCATTAACATAGCAATTCCCCCTTATTTCTTCTTCAGCAAGGGCATAACCAGGCCCTTGGCCGCATTGATTTTGGATACCAGAGGAATCTTGGAGGAGCAGATGTACTCGCAGCACTTGCAGGAGAAGCAGTCCATAACGTTCAGCTTCAGCAGGCCCTCTGCATCGCCCAGCTGCCCCAGCTTGTAGATCTCCAGGGGCTGCAGCTCCATGGGACATACGTCCACACAGCGGCCGCACTTGATGCATTCCTTCTCCTCGGTGTGGTCCGCGGCAATGGCAATGATGCCGTTGGAGCCCTTGATAATGGGCACGTTGGTATCCTGAATGGGAGCGCCCATCATGGGGCCGCCCATCTTCAGGACCACGTCCTCGCCGGTCACGCCGCCGCAGTGGTCGATGATCTCCTGGACATTGGTACCCAGCTTGACCATGTAGTTGCCGGGGTTCTTGATGTACTCGCCGGTGACGGAGACCACACGCTCCACCAGAGGCATTCCCTTCTGGATGGCATCGGAGATGGCCTTGGCGGTGGAGGTGTTGGACACCACGCAGCCTACGTCCGCAGGCAGCTTGCCGCTGGGCACGGCGCGGCCCATGACCTTCTTGATGAGCATCTTCTCAGCGCCCTCGGGGTACTGGGTTTTGGCAGCCACAACGCGGATATTGTCGTAGGGCTTGACCTTTTCCTCCAGCAGGGCCACGGCGTCAGGCTTGTTGTCCTCAATGAGGATCACGCCCTCGGGGGCAGAGACGGCCTTCATCATAGCCCGCAGGCCATAGACGATATCATCGGCGTACTCCAGCAGCACCCGATGGTCTGCCGTCAGGTAGGGCTCACACTCGGAGCCGTTGATCAGCACGGCATCGATGGGCTTGCCGGGCTTCAGCTTTACATAGGTGGGGAAGGTTGCGCCGCCCATGCCCACAATGCCCTTGTCCTTGACGATCTCCACGATCTCGTCGGGCGTCAGCTCTTCCAGGGGCTTATTGGGCTTGACGGACTCGTCCAGGGTATTCTTGCCGTCGTTCTTGATGACGACGCTCATAACACCGGGGCCTTTATTGGGGTGGGTGTGGGGCTCTACGGCCAGAACGGTACCGCTGACGCTGGAATGAACGTTGGCGCTGATGAAGCCCGCCTGCTCGCCGATCAGCTGGCCAACCTTCACGGTGTCGCCGGCCTGGACAACAGGGTTGGCAGGTGCGCCAATGTGCATGGCCAGAGGGATGATGACGGTATCGGGCTCCGGGAACTTCTGCAGTGCCAGGTGCTCGGTGTACTCCTTGTGCTCCACGGGGTGCACGCCGCCATAGAAGCCCTCATAGCGCTTGGCCCGGGCTTCGGCCACATACTGCTTGATGGCGTCCACATTGACCTTGGAGTAGTCCCGCAGCTGCACGGGCTGGTCCAGGAATTCCTTGGTTCTGCCCTGCTTTTCCAGGCGCTGGTAGATCTTCTCCCAGGCGCAGTCCTTCTTGGGGTCAATTTCGCACTTGCCGTTCTTGGCGCCGCCGCACTGGCCGTTGACCAGGCCCTTGGAGCAGTCCACAATGGGGCAAATGCCGCCGGTGACGTTCAGATAGCACTGGGCGCAGGCACCGCAGGTCTTCTGGGTCAGAGCCATGCCATGATGGCCCACATAGTTCAGGGAATTGGTTGCGGTGAAAACAGGCACATTTGCCAGGTCTGCCACGGTCTGCACGCCCAGGCCGCAGGAGATGACCACCACATTTTCCGTGCCTTCGGGGATTGCCAGCTTTTTCTCCGTCTGCACCTTGTTGCAGAGGAAGTCCAGCTTGGCAGTTCCAGTGATGTGTTTCCCCTTGCTCTCAGCGATGGCGGCAAATGCGCCGCACTCCGGCTCTTCAGTCGTGCTGAACTCCTTGAAGCATTTGTTGCAGGCCACCACAAAAAGGTTATCCTTCCGGGCGAGAATGCTTTCCAGCTCTTCGGCGCTCTTTAACACATACTTGGTATAGTCCACCAAATACCACCTTCTTATTTTTTAGTTGTTCTTTGTTACGGTTCGTAGGCACACGAACTTATGATGATTATAACACACAGCCAATGGAATTGTCCAGTGATATCGATTGAATTTTATTGAAAATATTTTAAACGCGGGCTGCAGCAGCGGTGGATAAGGGACGAAAAAAGCCCGGCCCGCAAACGCAGGCCGGGACAAATTCAATCTTTATCTTTCCATCCCTTGGGATGCTGCCTCCACTATAGCTTATATTGGCAAAAATGCAACAGGAATTGGAACCAAATTTACTCTTCTTTCTCCTCCCAGGTTCGTTCGCTGATGATATACCGGGGGCGGTGCTTGGTTTCCATGTAGATCTTGCCGATGTACTCGCCGATGACGCCCAGGCAGATGAGCTGCACGCCGCCCATGAAGCAGACGATGCACACCGTGGAGGCCCAGCCGCTGACCGTGTTGCCTGTCAGATGGGCAATCAGCGCCCAGATCACCGCAATGAAGCTCAGCAGGGACACCACACAGCCGAAGCCCGTGATCATCCGGATGGGCTTGACGGACAGGCTGGTAATGCCGTCAAAGGCCAGGGCCAGCATCTTTTTCAGAGGGTAGTGGCTCTCCCCTGCAATGCGCTCCGCCCGCTCATAATATACGCTGGTGCTCTTAAAGCCCACCAGAGGGATCATGCCCCGCAGGAAGATATTGACCTCTTTGAAATTGGCAAACTCCTGCAGCACCCGGCTGGAAACCAGACGATAGTCCGCGTGGTTGAATACCACCTCGGCCCCCATCCAGTTCATCAGCTTGTAGAAGCCCTCGGCGGTGAAGCGCTTGAAGAAGGTGTCTGTGTCCCGCTTGCTGCGCACGCCGTAGACCACCTCACAGCCGTCTAAGTACGCGTCCACCATGGCGTCCATGGCGTTGATGTCGTCCTGGCCGTCGCAGTCGATGGAGATGGTGATGTCGCAGCGGTCCTTGGCCTCCATGAGACCTGCCAGAACCGCATTCTGGTGCCCCCGGTTCCGGCTCTGGCAAATGCCGATATAGTGGGGGTCTGCCTTGGAAAGATCTGTAATGATCTTCCAGGTGGCGTCCTTGGAGCCGTCGTTGACGAAGAGCACCCGGCTGTCCGGGGAGATTTTCCCGGCGGCGGACAGGTCGTTGATCTTCTTCAAGAACATGGGGGCGGTGATGGGAAGGACCTTTTCCTCGTTGTAGCAGGGAATTACAATATAAAGAATGGGCTGCATAAAATCATGCTCCTTTCAAAATTACGTCGGGCGACAGATAGACCGTGGCATAGGGGTACTCCAGGGGGGTGTAGTCTGCTTGCAGCTTCTCCCAGAACCGCCCAGAGAAGCTGTTTTCATTCAGCATCGGCTTATCCGGGGACGCTCCCACCTGGGGCTCCAGTACCACTACGATGGCGGGCATGGGGTGGGTTTCGCAGTAGCTTTCCAGCTGGGGACTATCCAGCTTTGTCCGCCAGGCCGTAGGGGCGCCGCAGGGAAAGCCTGCGGCTAGATACCCCCAGGGCAGGATACCGGTGAAGAAGATCCGGTTTTTGGAAGAATAGGTGTCCTCCAGCTCCTCCAGCATGGCAAGGATTCCGGTGTACTGCTTTGCGTGCTCCCGGGTGGTGCGGATTCCGGCGGCAGGGCCGGAGGTCATGGGTTCCGTCAGGGTGTTCAGCGGGCCGTCCCGGAAGACACTGGAAAGTCGAACGGCAAAGCTCAGGCACAGCACAGCGCATGCCAGAACCGCGCCGAACCGCCGCAGCTGTATCCCATCCCCTCCCCGGGGCAGGGCGCTTAGCTGCACCAGCACGCCCATGGAATAGACCGGCAGACCGACCGTAAAGGTAATGGCCTCCGTATTGGAGCTCATTGCCATGGAAAGGCCCATGGCAATGCCCAGAATGCGCAGCAGCAGGGCTGGCCGGGAAACTTCCCTTTTTACCCAGCACAGCGCCATGGTCGGCAGGCAGAAAATTGCGAACTGGTAGTAAGCAAACCCCAGCTCCCCATTCCGGTAGCGCCAAAGAGAGGCCGCTGCACCGCAGGTGGCGATGAGCAGCCCGGGGAGGGCTCCAAATCGCTCGGGCAGCAGTTTGACCCCCAGCAGCAGTACCGCCCCGGCAAGGACCGTGAGCAGCGCCTCATAATAATATAGCAGCTTCACATCCCGGATGGCTGCCGCCAGATAGTGCGCCGGGCCGCCGGAATGCTCTGGGTCGGAGAGAATTTCCTTCAGGCTGGCAAGCACACCGCCAATGTCCTTTGGCAGGAAGAACAGCAAAAACACCGCTGCCAGAATGCATACGCCCAAGAGCGTCCACCCTGCCCGCTTCCGCTGCTTCGGGATGCATAGGGCTGCAATCAGGCCCGGAATCACGAACAGCGCAAAATAGGGCACGCACAGCACCGCCGCCGCCAGGCAAACGCCCCCCAGGCACCAGGCCCAGGGCTGCTTCCGAACTGCCAGGCAGACGAAGAGCAGGCAAAAGGTCAGGAAGAGATTGTAGTAGCTGAGGCCCCAGATATTTCCCCGGGAATAGCAGAGGTACAGCCCCGCACAGAGGAAAGCCGTCAGCGGGAAGGTTTTCCGGCGCAGCGTATAAAACAGCAGCAGCGCTGTGCCCCAGGCCGCAGCCACATATACTTCCCGGGCGAAGAGATAAATGCCCCGGTTGCCAAACAGAGCATGATACAGGCTCAAAATGGGGTAAAACAGCACGGAATAGAACTGCACTGGGTGCCATTCATCCAGAATGAGCTTCTGGCCGTTCCAGAGCCGCTGGGCAAAAGTGAGATAAAAGCTTTCGTCCGACCAGCAGAACCCATACATTGCCCGCACCGCCAGCATCACAGCCGCAGCCGTCAGCGCCGCCGCATAAAGGTGCCCGGAATTTCGTTTTTCCAAGAACCGCTCCTCCAAAACCATATTTTCTACATTATACACCCCGGTCAGGGATTATTCAACCCCGGTTTTCGCCTCGGCAGCGGGAGTTGAACATACAGCCCCTTTTGACAGTTGACACCCGGATGTAAATTTTGTACAATTGACCTACAGAGAAAAGGCTCGGACTATGCAAATTTGTCTGCCTTTTGGAAGGAGCTACAAATCATGTATCGTATTCTGGAACTGAATCCCCAGCTCAAGGACTTCGCCGGAGACATCGATCTGCGGATGCGTCTGTATCAGGACACCCAAAACCGAATTCTTTCCAAGGGGCAGTCCCTCAGTGAATTCGCCAATGCCCACAAATACTTTGGCTTCCACCATGTGCCCGGGGGCTGGTACTATCGGGAGTGGGCTCCCAGCGCCTACCAGCTCTACCTCACCGGCGAATTTAACGACTGGAACCCCACGTCCCACCCCCTGGAAAACCTTGGCAACGGCAACTGGGAGCTCTACCTGCCCGGGGACGACGCCCTGTGGGAGGGCTGCAAGGTGAAGACCGTGGTGGATGCTTTTATGCAGCGCACCTGGCACATCCCTCTCTATGCCCGCCGGGTGGTTCAGGAGACCGACAGCGTCCAGTGGGTCTGCGAGGTCACGGACGACCGGAAGGTCTTCCCCTGGACGGACAGGAACTTCCGCCGGGAGGATTCCCTCTATATTTACGAGGCCCACGTGGGCATGGCCCAGGAGGAGGGCAAGGTTGGCACTTATCGGGAGTTTGCGGACCTGGTGCTGCCCAGAGTGAAGAAAGCGGGCTACAACACCATCCAGCTCATGGCCATTATGGAGCACCCCTACTATGGCAGCTTCGGCTATCAGGTGGCGAACTTCTATGCCGCCTCCAGCTGGTTCGGCAAGCCCGAGGACCTGAAATACCTGGTAAACAAGGCCCACGAGATGGGGCTGTGCGTGCTGCTGGACGTGGTCCACTCCCACGCCGTGAAGAACACCACCGAGGGCATCAATATGTTCGACGGCACCACCTGGCAGTTCTTCCACGACGGCCCCAAGGGCGACCACCCCGCCTGGGGCACCAAATGCTTCGACTACGGAAAGACCGGCGTCATCCACTTCCTGCTGAGCAACCTGAAATTCTGGATGACCGAGTACCATTTCGACGGCTTCCGCTTCGACGGCGTGACCTCCATGCTCTACCATGACCACGGCCTGGGCACGGACTTCAATACCAATGACAAGTACTTCTCCTACAATACTCACACCGAGGCCATCACCTATTTGCAGCTGGCAAACCAGCTGATCCGTCAGGTGAACCCCATGGCGGTGACCATTGCCGAGGATATGTCCGGTATGCCCGGCATGTGTCTGCCCATTGCAGACGGCGGCATCGGCTTTGACTACCGGCTGGGCATGGGCCTGCCCGATATGTGGGTGCGCACTGTGCGGGACCGGCGGGATGAGGACTGGGACATCTTCCAGATGTGGTGCAGCATGTGTATGCGCCGCCCGGGTGAAAACACCGTGGCCTATGTGGAGAGCCACGACCAGGCATTGGTTGGCGACAAGACGCTGATCTTCCGCCTGGCAGATGCGGCCATGTATACGGACATGGAAAAGACAACCCACAACCCCGTCATCGACCGGGCCATTGCCTTGCACAAGATGATTCGCCTCTTTACCCTGGCCGGCGGCGGCGAGGCCTACCTGAACTTCATGGGCAACGAATTCGGCCACCCAGAATGGATCGACTTTCCCCGGGAGGGCAACGGCTGGAGCTTCCACTACTGCCGCCGCCAGTGGAGCCTGCGGGACAACGAGTGCCTGAAGTACCAGTGGCTGGGCCTGTTCGACGAGGACATGATCGGCCTTGCCAAAAGCGTTGACCTGTTCAAAATGCGCTTCGGCGATCTGCGCCTGAACGATAGTGAAAAGAAAATCCTGGTATTCTACCGTCAGGGGCTCATGTTTGCCTTTAACTTCGACCCCAGCCATTCCTATACGAACGTCAAGGTCAGCCTGCCCCACATCGCAGACTACGAGGTCGTCCTGGATACCGACGACCCCAAGTACGGCGGCAACGGCCTCATCGGCTCCGCCCCCTACCCTGCCATCGTGGACAAGAAGGGCAACTCCGTCATCTCCCTCTATCTCCCCGCCCGGTCCGCCGTGGTACTCAAAGAGGGCAAGATCCGGGTTCTGCCCCCCGCGCCCAAGAAGAAGGGCAAAAAGTAAGATCAACCGCCGCATCCCCCAAAAACGGGATGCGGCGGCTGCTGTTTTACCGTATCTCCTGCTCCAGGCAATCGAACTCTTCCGTGGAGAAGAACTCTCCAAGGGTTATGTCCAACCCGTCGCAGATCATTTTCACGGTCAACAATTTGGGATTCTGGCTTTTTCCGTAGAGAATGTTTTTAATACTGGACGGCGGCAGAGCGCAGACCGTCGCCAAACGGTTGATGCTCATATTGCGCGCTTCGCACAGCTGCAAAATACGGTTTCGGACAGCTTCTACTGTGGTCATGGTATCCCTCCGGTATTCTTTTCTTTCTAGAATACCCAAAAGGGGTTGTCAAAATAGGCTATGGGTGCTACTATTAGGCTATGCATAGACGATTTGGAGGGAAATTTATGAAAGACTACGCCAAAATGTATGCCGTGCTCTGCGGGGCGATTGACGATGTGATCGATGGCTTGGAAGCGCTCCCTGGCGCAGCGGAATACGCCCAGCATCTGAAAGCCGCTCTGCTCCAGACGGAGGAAATCTATTGCGGCGGGGGAAATGCTTCCCCGCCGGGGGAGCTGAGAGGAAATCCTTGACAAATAATCCCCGTTTTGTTAGAATTGATTTGTAATCAGGTCTAACGTATAGAGAAGAACAGATTATCCCCAAAACAGGAAGGAGACCTACATCCATGAAACACAGACGCATTCTTTCCGGCCTGGCCGCCCTGATGCTGGCCGCCAGTCTGCCTATGTCCGCCCTGGCAAGGGAGTGGGACATTGCCGACGGAGACATTACCATCGTCGCAGACAATGACGGGCAAAAGGTGTCCCAGGGAACCGAGAACGACATTTCGGACGACAATCCCATCATTATCGGAAACTCTGCGACGAACACCGTCAGCATCGTGGCCGAGAAGGACCGGACCGCAAACGTCACCCTCTCCGGCGCAAACATCGACGGGAGCACCACGGGCAATGCCGCCGTTTCCACCACCGGCGAGGGCAATGTCAGCATTGAGCTGGACGGCGACAGCACCCTCAAGAGCGGTTCTACTCATGCCGGCCTTGAAAAGAACAACGGCGGCAGCCTGACCACCGAGGGCGGCGGATACGGCGCGGGCATTGGCGGCGGCTACAACGGCACTGGCAGCGACATCACCATCTCCGGCGGCGAGGTCAAGGCCACCGGCGGCAGCTACGGTGCAGGCATTGGTGGCGGCAACCGAGGCACTGGCAGCGACATCACCATCTCCGGCGGCGAGGTTGAGGCTACCGGCGGCACATGGAGCGCGGGCATCGGCGGCGGTAACCGGGGCACTGGCAGCAACATCACCATCTCCGGCG
>ERZ772897.3863-NODE-3863-length-10547-cov-2.646588_pt1 | contig 10547 bp, 10 predicted proteins | sample MGYA00512125_ERZ772897 | MGnify/ENA primary metagenome ERZ772897 (study PRJEB29015, sample SAMEA2737660) | human gut metagenome | biome: human gut; feature: human-associated habitat; material: faeces | place: China | collected 2012 ... | reverse complement strand
AAGCAGATGGCGTGCAAAGTCGCCAGACGCTCTTTGTGCGGTATTGCCTTATGCAATGTTTCCTTTATGCCTTTACCAGCAGGCACACACAGTGAGCAGAAATGCCCAGTCCTTCGCCGGTAAAGCCCAGCTTTTCTTCCGTGGTTGCTTTTACACTGACCTGCTCTGCGGATACGCCGCATACTGCTGCGATCTTTTCCCGCATGGAGCCGATATAAGGGGCAAGCTTCGGCTTCTGGCACAGCACCGTTGCGTCCAGATTGCCTACTGCATAGCCTTGTTCCCGCACTTTTTCCACCACCAGTTCCAGCAGCTTCAGGCTGTCAGCACCGGCATAGGCAGGATCTGTATCGGGGAAATGCTTGCCGATGTCCCCCAGTGCCAACGCCCCCAGCAGAGCATCGGAAACCGCATGGAGCAGCACGTCTGCATCAGAGTGCCCCAGCAGTCCCTTTTCATAGGGAATCTCTACGCCGCCCAGAATCAGCTTTCTGTTTTCCACAAGGCGGTGCACGTCATAGCCGTGCCCGATCCGAAACGGTAATCTCTCCATTTATGCTTCCTCCTTCTGCCGTGCCAGCAGAATCTCTGCAATGGCGATGTCCTCCGGCGTGGTGATCTTGATGTTGGTATAGTCCCCCTCGGTCATGTAGACCTTACAGTTGATCGCCTCGATCAGCTGGCAGTCATCGGTGAAATCCAGTGCATGCTCCTCGGCAAACGTCACTGCTTCAAAGTACAGCTGCCGCTTGAACACCTGCGGTGTCTGGGTGATGTACAGGTGGGGACGGTACGGGGTGTCCACGATCAGCCGGTCGTTGACAACTTTAATGGTATCTTTCACCGGCACACCCAGTGTTGCCCCGCCGAATACAGATGCGTCCTGAATCACCTGTGCGATCTGCTCCGTTTTGACCAGCGGTCTTGCACCGTCGTGTACGGCGATCATTGTCGTGCCCTTGGACAGTGCCCGCAGTCCGCACATAACGCTTTCCTGTCGGGTCGAACCGCCGGCAACAATGGCGTGAAACTTGGTGATGCCGCACTGCTCTGCGGTTTTTCGAATGGCATCATGGTCGGCAGGGCGTGCCACTACAATGATCTCTGCCACTCTGTGGCAGGCTTCAAATGCACGCATGCTCATACCGATGACGTTAGTATCTCCCAGCGGGAGAAGAATCTTATTTTTTCCCTGCATTCTGGTGGCGTTTCCGGCACACACCAGAATGACAGAGGTATCTTGTGTCTGTGACATGGTCGTCTTTCCTTTCTATCTTTCCAAAAAAGGGCACAGGTTTTTATTGAAACCGGTACCCTTTTGGCTTATAGATTATGCAGCTTATAAGAAAGCGTCATCAGGCTGTCGTCCAGATGCATGGTCACAACCTGTGCCTGCTCCACGGCGAGGTCACAGTGACTGAAATTCCACAGTCCCCGTACTCCCAGCGAAACCAGCCGTTCCGCCACTGCCTGTGCCGATTCTTTCGGCAGACACAACACCGCGGCTGCCGGCTGATTGGCAGCACAAAAATCATCCAATTCGTCCATGGACTGGATCGGCAGTCCGGCAAGCTGTCTGCCGATGAGTTCCGGCTTGATGTCGAAAATCCCCACCAGCCGGAAGCCACGCTGTTCAAAGCGGACGTTTTCCGAAACCACTTTTCCCAGACTGCCTGCACCGACCACGATCGCCGGAAGCTGTTCCGTCAGACCCATGATCTTCTGTAAATTTTCCCGCAGTTCCGCCACGGAATAGCCGCTGCCCTGCTGTCCGAAACAGCCGAAGCAGCAGAGATCCTGCCGAATCTGCGATGCCGTCATACCCAGCCGCCTGCCCAGTTCCCGCGAGGAAGTGCGGACCTGTCCGTTTCGTTCCAGTTCGCCCAGAAGCCGATAATAACGGGGCAGCCGCCGCACGACAGACGACGATGCATCATATTTTTGTGTCAAACGAATCGCTCTCCTATAAACCGATTTCCATTCTGTAAGCCGGTTCTTACGCCATCAGCTTTACCAGACGCTCGTTGATTGCTTCCAAAAATTCCTTGGAGTTGACCTTCTTCTTGTTCTCCAGCTTGGAGATCAGATACAGGTCGCCAGTCATGACACCGTCTTCGATCGTCTGAATGGTTGCCTTTTCCAGCTTGTCTGCGAAAGCGATCAGTTCCGGCAGGTTGTCCATTTCGCCGCGTTTCCGCAGTGCACCGCTCCATGCAAAGATCGTTGCCACAGAGTTGGTGGAAGTTTCTTCGCCCTTAAGGTACTTGTAATAGTGCCGCTGCACAGTGCCGTGTGCAGCCTCATATTCATAGATGCCGTCCGGAGAAACCAGAACAGAAGTCATCATTGCCAGAGAACCGTAAGCGGTGGAAACCATATCGGACATGACATCGCCGTCGTAGTTCTTGCAAGCCCAGATATAGCCGCCATGAGAACGAATCACACGAGCCACTGCATCGTCGATCAGGGTGTAGAAATATTCAATGCCTGCTGCTTCGAACTTTTCCTTGTACTCGTTGTCGTAGATCTCCTGGAAAATATCCTTGAAGGTGTGGTCGTACTTCTTGGAAATGGTATCTTTGGTTGCAAACCAAACGTCCTGATGCAGATCCAGACCATAGTTGAAGCATGCCCGTGCAAAGCCGGCAATCGAGTTGTTCTTGTTGTGCAGGCCCTGAATGATGCCGTCGGTATCCTCAAAGTTGAAGATCAGTTCGCGGCTCTCGTTGCCCTCTGCATCGGTAACGACCAGTTCTGCCTTAGAGCCCTGCTTTACCTTCATTTCGGTGTTCTTGTACACATCACCGTAAGCGTGACGGGCAATGGTGATCGGAGCAGTCCAAGTCGGGATATACGGCTCTACGCCCTTTACCAGAATCGGAGTACGGAAAACGGTGCCGTCCAGAATGGCACGAATGGTGCCGTTCGGGCTTGTCCACATCTGGGACAGGTTGTATTCCGGCATTCTTGCAGCGTTCGGGGTAATGGTCGCACACTTGACAGCAACACCATACTTCTTGGTGGCGTTGGCACTGTCTACCGTTACCTGATCCTTGGTCTTTTCCCGATATTCCAGACCCAGGTCATAGTATTCGGTCTTCAGATCTACATACGGTGTCAGCAGAATGTCCTTGATCCACTGCCACAGAACACGGGTCATCTCGTCGCCGTCCATCTCGACCAGCGGCGTTTTCATCTGAATTTTTGCCATTTGATTTTCCTCCTCAAATTGTTTCTCATTGCGTTTAGGCATTACAATGTTTCCGCCGGAGCAATGCGGTGTCCGGCTTGTTCTGCCAACGCAGAAATTTTGTCATATTCCGCGGTTGTCACCAAAATCAACTGTAAGTCATCACTGTCAATGTCCACGCCGCAGAGCAGCATGTCCTGTTGCCGGAGATACGCATTGCAGACGGCACACCATTGGAACACGTCCCCGTTCTCCGACAAGTCTAGTCCGGAAAAGTCCAGTTTTTCGCCGCCGTTCAGCTGGGACACTGCCCAGAGGAAATCCTCCAGTTCCGAGCTGCTGTCCACACCGATCAGGTCATGCACAGCTTCCAGTTCGTCCACCATGGCGATCCAGCACAGCGTGTCCGCATCACAGGCTGCTGCATCTATGCCGCGTTCCTCGAAACGCTCCGCAAACCGTGCCGCATAGGCTGCCGGTTCGTTCAGACACTGCTCCAGATCGGCATGCACTGCCGGATTGCTGCGGCTGATGCAGTCGGCTATCGCCAGAACACACGACATATCAGATACCTGCTCCGGTGCTTTTTTCTTTTTGAAGAATCCGAACATGCTTGTCCACACCTTCCCTACAGGCTCTTATTTTTTCGCATGGTACAGTGCCCATGCAAACAAACCGCCGCCCAGAAGCGTTGCCACGCCCAGAACCGGACGCTGCAAGCAGAACTGCACCACCTCCGGCATTTGCCGGAACAGCAAAAACTGACGGTACAGATACCACAGCAAAACGGGAAGTCCCACTGCGATTGCCGAAAAAGCAATCGTGTATTCCAGAACCGTTTTCCGTTTCATTTTCCGCCGATGCTTCTGCACGGATTTTCGCATGGTGTTGTCCTGCATGGCATCTTCCATGGAAAATATCCGCTTGCTTCGGGAAATATCTTCCGTAAACTGCTTTGCCAGATCTTCGAAATGCAGTTCCTGCTGCCTGTCCTGCTTCATTTACGCAAACACCACCCAACGAAGAATCCCCAGCACCAGCAGGTGCAGCGGATAGAACACATAGAAAAACCACTTGTGAAACAGCTTTTTGCTGCCGCTTTCGCCGTTGTAGCAATATTGTATTAACGGTATCACCAGAAAGATGCCCAACTGGAACAGTCCGCTCCATATGGGTTCATTTCCCAGCATGCTGACACAGCACACCAGTGTAATGCCGCTGAAAGTCAGCCATTTTTCCTTGGAATTCTCCCGATACCGGAAAAAGGTCAGTGCATACAGCACATCGAACATCGCCCAGTCGCCAAACACAGACAGGATACAGAGCACCAGCACTGCCAGCCATTTTACGGAAACAGGGCATTTCGCCTTGTCCCAGAACCAGATCGCCAGCAGGCTGAGGAACAGCGTATAGATCACGCCGAACGCCGGGCGGATACAGCCTTTCTCAAAATAACTGAACGGCAGCCATGAGATCACGGCAAAAATACCCAGCCGCATGGCGTATTTCTTTACGCTGCGGGTATAGTGATACCCCTCCGCCAGCATATACGCCATGGTCGGACCGGTCAGCCGCCCGATGATGTGCATCACCTGCCCCAGCAGCGACGCTGTAGGAACAAATGCCCACGCAATATGGTCAATGAGCATGGCTGCGATCACCAGATATTTCAGCTGGTTGCGGTTGAGAAATCCTTTTGTGTTTGTCATTCCCGTTTCTCCCGATCCTGCCGCAGTTCCCGCAGCAGCTTTCTCAGCACATACAGACCGGCGGCAACCAGCAGCAACAGTACTGCCAGCCCGATTGCGGAAACCGGACGTTCCCGCAGCAGATGCAAATAGTCCATGATGTCACGATCGGTAAGCATTGCATAGACAAAGACGATCATCAACACGGCAAACAAATGATTCCCGTAGTCTTTCCGGAATTGCCGGTATCTTTCGATTTTCTTTTTCGTTTCCGGATCAGCCACTTACTTGCTCAGCTTGTCGCGGGTGTAATCCAGCAGACCGCCTGCCAGAATGATGTCCTTGGTGCGTCCGGTCAGTTCGCACAGTACCGAAATCTCTGCACCGGTAGTCTTGTTGACCAGTGTCAGTGTGGTTTCGCCGGCTTCGATATGCTTGCGAATATCTGCCAGTTCCAGTACGTCGCCCTGCGAGATCTTCTCATAGTCTGCTTCGTTGACGAAGGTCAGCGGCAGAATGCCGGCGTTGATGAGGTTTGCACGGTGGATACGGGCAAAGCTCTTGACCAGAACTGCCTTGACACCCAGATACAGCGGAGCCAGTGCGGCATGTTCACGGGAGGAACCCTGTCCATAGTTGGAGCCGCCTACGATAATGCTCTGTCCCATTTCCTTGGCACGCTTCGGGAATGCTTCATCGCAAACCGTGAAGCAGTGCTGCGAAATTGCCGGAATGTTGGAACGCAGCGGCAGAATCTTGGCACCTGCCGGCATGATGTGGTCGGTGGTGATGTTGTCGCCGACCTTCAGTGAGCAGCCAGCTTCGATCGTTGCTTCCAGCGGAGCTGTTTCCGGAAACGGCTTGATGTTCGGTCCGCGGAGGATCTCCACCTTGTCCATTTCTTCTTCCGGTGCCGGCAGAACGATCATGTTGTCGTTGACGGTGAATTTTTCCGGCAGCACGAAGTCCGGCATTTCGCCCAGTTCTCTCGGGTCGCTCAGATAACCGGTCAGTGCAGAATATGCAGCCAGTTCCGGAGAAACCAGATAGATCTGACCGTCCTTAGTTCCGGAGCGTCCGAGGAAGTTCCGGTTAAAGGTACGCAGGGAAATACCGCCGGAGTTCGGGGACTGTCCCATACCGATGCACGGACCGCAGGCACTTTCCAGAATTCTTGCACCGGCTGCGATCAAGGTGCCCAGAATGCCCATATCTGCCATCATGTTCAGCACCTGCTTGGAGCCAGGAGCGATTGCCAGAGAAACGTCCGGATTGACAGTCTTGCCCTTGAGGATATGAGCCACTTTCATCATATCCAGCAGGGAGGAGTTGGTGCAGGAGCCGATGCAGACCTGATCGATCTTCAGCTTGCCGAGCTCTGCCACGGTCTTGACATTGTCCGGAGAATGCGGACATGCAGCCAAGGGCACCAGTTCGCTCAGATCAATGTGCAGTTCTTCATCATAAACTGCATCGGCATCTGCCTTCTGTTCGCTCCAGACTTCGCCTCTGCCCTGTGCTTCGAGGAACTGCTTGGTCACCTCGTCCGACGGGAAAATAGAAGTGGTCGCACCCAGTTCTGCACCCATGTTGGTAATGGTTGCACGTTCCGGAACAGACAGAGTCTTGACACCCTCGCCGCAGTATTCAATGACCTTGCCGACACCGCCCTTTACGGACATGCGACGCAGTACTTCCAGAATGACATCTTTTGCCGCTACCCACGGGGACAGCTTGCCGGTCAGTTCTACCTTTACCACCTTCGGGCAGGTAATGTAGTAAGTACCGCCGCCCATTGCCACTGCAACGTCCAAACCGCCGGCACCCATCGCGATCATACCGATACCGCCGCCAGTCGGGGTATGGCTGTCAGAGCCGATCAGAGTCTTTCCCGGAACGCCGAAACGCTCCAGATGTACCTGATGGCAGATACCGTTGCCGGGACGGGAAAAATAAATGCCGTGCTTCTTTGCGACGCTGCCGATAAAGCGGTGGTCATCTGCATTTTCAAAGCCGTTCTGGAGAGTGTTGTGGTCGATGTATGCCACGCTGCGTTCTGTACGTACACGCGGAACGCCCATTGCCTCAAATTCCAGATATGCCATTGTACCGGTTGCGTCCTGTGTCAGGGTCTGGTCGATTCGGATTCCGATTTCGGAACCCTTTACCATTTCACCTTCCACCAGATGTGCTTTCAGGATCTTTTCCGTCAGGGTCAGTCCCATTCAATATCATTCCTTTCGTAGTTGGCACTGCAAATACACGGCAAGCCATACATTCACAAGTACGATTCCTTAGGGAAATGCCGCATAAAGCTGCCTGTCGGTGCTGCCCTTATCCGACATTTCCATTATACTGTACTATTATAGCAAAAAACAGGCGTAGTTGTCAAGTCTGCGGCAGCGGCTTTGAAAAGATGCAAAGAGAAGGATAATATTTTAAGGCGATACCGCACAAGCTTTGTGCGGTGTTGCCTTAAGAAGAAACAGAAGTCGTCCGGCATCTGTAACGCAAAACAACCCGCAGGCACACACCTGCGGGCTGTCACATATTCGTCAATATTTTCTGTTATGCTCCGGCTTTTTCCAGACTGTACACATGGTCACCGCTTAGCCGCTTTTCGAAATCGTCGTGAGGCAGCGGACGGTCGAACAGGAAGCCCTGTGCCATACAGCAGTGCATGCCCCGCAGGAATTCCGCCTGCTTGACGGTTTCCACGCCCTCCGCAATGACTTCCATATCCAGTTCATTCACCATTTTGATGATGTTCTTGATGACGATCACATCATTTTTCCGGTGGTTCTCCAAGCTGCTGAGGAACGATTTATCCAGCTTGATAATATCCACGTTCAGGTCTTTCAGCAGATTCAACGAGGAATAACCTGTGCCGAAGTCGTCAATAGAAGTGCTCACGCCGTTGGCACGCATTGCCCTGACGAAATTGAGCAGGGTTTCATAGTTCTCATAGCCGGACATCTCGGTCAGTTCTACTTCGATATACTTGGGAGGAATTTCGTATTTCTGAAGCACCGCCAGAATCTCTTCTGCCAGATGTGGATTTTGCAGATGCACCTTGGAAAAGTTGACAGAGATCCGCACCGGTTCAATGCCTTTCGCCTTCCAGTCCCGCACATCTCGGCAAACCTGTTCCAGCACATAGAAGTCCAGCTTGCAGACGCTGCCTTCCCGTTCCAGCACCGGAATGAAGTTCATCGGCGGCACCATAGCACCGTCACGGAACCAGCGTACTAACGCTTCACAGCCGCAGAGCTGGTTGTCCGCCAAGGTGACTTTCGGCTGATAGTATACCACAAACTCCCGATCTGCCAATGCCTTAGGAAACATCTGGGAAACTTCTTTCTGCCGCAGGGCATTCTCTACCATCTGGTCATCGAAGCAGAAACGATCTGCTTTTCCGGACATCTTTGCCGCATGCATTGCCGTAGAAGCTGCATTGATGCCTTCTCCCATAGGCTGTCCCGCCCGCATATCATAAACGCCGATACGGGAACGCAGGTCAAACGTTTTGGTGCCATTTTCGTAAGGAACCGTCACCTGCATACTATCAATTTGTTCCAGCAGCATTCCCATGTGTTCTTTTTTCGCCAGCAGCACAAAATTGTCGCCGCCCATACGTGCGAAATATTCGTCTGGTTTCAGTTTCTGCCGTGCCAGCCGTACAAATTCCCGCAGCACCATATCACCCTGCCGTGCTCCTACGGCACGGTTGATGTAATTGAAATTCTTAATGTTCAGAAATGCACAGGCATACTCCTGCAATTTTCCCTGTGCCAGCAGTTTTCCGCCGGTTTCGTTGATGCCGCGGGTGTTGAGAGCACCGGTCAGCAGATCCGTCACCGCAATGCATTCCAGAAGCTGCACCAGCTTTACCCGTTCCAGCAACAGGAAAAACTGACGGGACAGAAACAACAGCATTTGCTCCTGTATCGGATTCCATACAGTGCCTTTTACGGGATAATATTCAAAAACGGCACTACAGGTTTCGTCCATCTGCACATGTTCCCGACAGCAAGGCTCATCAAAGCCTTCTTCATTCTCATAGAGCAAGAACCGTTCGTCCTGTCCCTCAGGATCCAGTACAGACGGAGCCACGATCAAACGGATTTCAAACTTTCCCAGCGGAAAAAGACGCACTATTTTCTGCATCTGCTCTTTCAGCAGCGAAAACAGTTCTTCTACTGTTTTCACGTTCTTCTGCAGTTCGTCGAACAACTGACAGTAACTCTTCACATGAAAGTCCATATCCATACAATCACCTCGTTATGCATTTTCAGCCCTTTCTCGAAATCAACCTCTATATATTTTTTACTATAACACATTTTTTGCACTTTGTCAATCAATGATAGAAAACAAATCAACCTTTACAGAATGTTTGTCCATTATCACGAAACATGAAAGTGTTTTTTGGCGTTTCCTACAAATTTGACAAATCGCCAAAAATGCGTTACACTAGAGTATGTTCCAAGGGTAAGCTACAAAACAAGCCTTTACAATCATCTCTGTACAGCATTGCTCATAAAATATTTCATAGGGCGATATTGCCCATAGAACGGACGTGAATCTTATGCAAACCACCCTGCAAAACCTTTCATTCAGTCTGAATGCCACCATTCCGATCTTTCTCATGATGGTATTCGGCGGTCTGATGAAAAAAGTCGGACTGCTGGACGACCACACCACCGCCAAGCTGAACCAGTTTGTCTTTAAAGCACTGCTGCCGGTACTGCTGTTCATGGACTTGTCCAAGGCAGATTTTCAGACAGTGTGGGACGGCAAATTCGTGTTGTTCTGCTTTTTTGCCACACTGCTTAGTATCGGCATTGCCTTTCTCCTGTCCCTGCCGCGAAAAAACTGGGCAGAACGGGGCGAGATCATTCAGGCATCTTACCGCAGCAGTGCCGCCATTCTGGGAATCGCCTTTGTCAACAACATCTACGGACACGCCACCATGGCCGCCCTGATGATTGTGGGAACAGTACCCCTGTACAACATCGCCGCCGTCATTATTCTCTCCCTGACAGCACCCCACGACGGCGACTCTCCCAACGCCAAGAAGCTGATGCTGCGAACTCTGAAAGACGTAGTGACCAATCCCATTATTCTGGGAATCGCGGTGGGCATGCTCTGGTCTGTCCTGCACATTCCGCAGCCGACGATTCTGCAAAAGTCGGTTTCCTATCTGGGAAATATGGCGACACCGCTGGCACTGATTGCACTGGGAGCATCATTCCGGCTGGAGAATGCCAAGGGCAAGCTGGGGCTGACGCTGGGCATTTCTGCCGCAAAGCTGTTCCTGTTCTGTGCCCTGTTCCTGCCGGCAGCGATTTGGCTGGGATTCCGCACGGAAAAGCTGATCGCCATTCTGGTGATGCTGGGACGTGCCACCACGTGCAGCTGTTTTGTCATGGCGAAAAATATGAAGCATGACGGTACCATTACCGCCTGTGCCGTAATGATGACCACCCTGCTCAGTGCGTTTTCGCTGACGATGTGGCTGTTTGTGATGAAAAGTCTGGGGTATATTTGACAGTCGTTCGGAAAAATGCTATACTAATGTTAAGGCACATGTCATTCATACCACCACTTTCTAAAAAGGGGGCTTTTTTATGACACAAATACAAGAGCAGGCAATTGCACTGATCCGCCAG
>ERZ772897.3861-NODE-3861-length-10549-cov-4.984848_pt1 | contig 10549 bp, 5 predicted proteins | sample MGYA00512125_ERZ772897 | MGnify/ENA primary metagenome ERZ772897 (study PRJEB29015, sample SAMEA2737660) | human gut metagenome | biome: human gut; feature: human-associated habitat; material: faeces | place: China | collected 2012 ... | reverse complement strand
GGGGTGAAGCCCCAGTCCAGCCACGCGGCGATGTAGGCGTCATCCGACGGGATCCGCGCGTCCGGGTCCAGCCGCAGCCGACGGCGCACCTCCCGGACCGTTTCTTCCCGGCGGGCCATCCGCCGGATCGCGGCCACGGCGTCCGCCTGGGAGCACACGCCCAGACGGGCCCATTCCAGTCCCAGCTTTTCGATGCGGCGGGCCGTGGGGCGCTCCTCGCCCCGGAGGATGGCTTCGTCGCAGCACTGGGCCGTCAGCAGCTCCAGTGCCTCCGGAGACAGGCCGTGGAAGTCGAACAGCTCCGTCAGGGCGCTGAGATCTGCCGTGGGCAGGCGGCGGCCTGCGGCGTGTTCTACGGCGTGTACCGCCCGGGCAAAGGCCGGAAAGTCCGCCAAAATGGCCTGAATTTCCGGGAAATCGTAGGTTTTCCGCTGTTTCAGGGGCTTTGGCAGGACGGCGGCTGCGGGGTCTATGATCCCAGCGGCCACCAGCTCCTCCATGGCCCGAGCGATGCGGCGGTGCTCCCAGCCCAGTTCTTTTCCGCAGAAGAACGGGGAGACCTCGCCGCCGTGGCGCAGGATAGCCTGATGCAACGCTGCCGCGTCGGCGGTCAGCTGTTCGGTAAGCATGGCGCTCCCCTCCTTCCCTGCTTGTTTTTTGTATAGTATACAACAAAGTGGCGGCGGTTTCCATGATTTGTTTCCGAGGGGAAACAGGCGTGTGCGGAGGAGTTGAATCGGCTTCCCTTTTTCTCGTTAATTTTTTAACACTCCGTTTTAAGACCTCCCCTCTCCTTTTGAGTCCTCAGCTGTCAGTCTCCGACAAAAAATACCAGGCGGCAGGTGGTATGATGAGGTTGTCCCCCCACTCCGCTGCGGGATCAGGCGGATTTGCAGGGACCGTCTCATTTGGGTTCGCTGCTCTCGACTGTCATTTACAGGGTCCGTCTCATTTAGGTTCTACACTCCTTGCTGCTATTTATAGGGTCTGTGTCAAGTGGGTTTGTTCTGCTGTGGTCCATTTACAGGGTCCGTGTCATTTGAGTTTCTTTTGGAAAAAGTCTGAGAAATGTGCGGCTTTATATTGACAGTATTATGATAAGCAAGCTATAATGAGAACGTAAAAAACAGCAAAAACGGGAGGTAAACCTCCCGAAACACGCAAAACGGAGGGGTTTTATGTCTCTGATCCTGACAACCGCCATCGAAAAGGGCGGTACCGGCAAAACAACCACAGTAGTCAATCTGGCGGCTCTGATGGCCGCCGAGGGAAAACGGGTCCTGGTGGTGGATATGGACCAGCAGGCCAACACCACCTACATGCTGACCCAGCACAAGAAGGCCGAGAACTTCTACAAGGGTCACGGCCTGGTGAACATGTTCATGAACTTCGATCTTGGCGGCATGGATCTGACGCCCTACATCCACCCCACCAATGTGGAGGGCGTTCATATTATTCCCAGCACCGCCCAGACTCCCAGAGCCGTTCACCAGCTGGATCTGCTGGCGGACGAATACAAAATGAAGAACTACACCTTCCTGATCCATTGCCTGGCCAATATCAACGATGATTATGATTACATCGTCATCGACACCCCTCCCGCCCGGGACAATCTCACCATGAGCGCCCTGTTCTGCGCCGACGAGGTTTTGATCCCTGTCCGGTGCGACAACTTCTCTTTGGAGGGTTTTGAGACCACGTTGGCCATGATTTTGGATCTGGAAACTCGGGAAGATGTCAAAATCGACATTTTAGGCGTGGTTTTGACCCAGGTGGAGCGGACGGCTGCAGTCAATCTGGTGCGTCAGATGTTTGAGGAGAATCCGGAATACGCCTCTGTTCTCTTCAAAACCGGCATCCGCAAGGGCAGCGCAGTTCCGGAGAGCACCATTGCCGCCGTACCGGTGGTGCGCTACGCCAAAAAATCCAATCCCTCCGTGGACTACATGCAGCTCTGGAATGAGATCAAACAGCGTCTGGCAAAAAAGGAGGCTGACGAATAATGGGTAAGCTTGATAAGCTGAAAAGCCAAATTCCCCAGGGTTCTCAGGAATTATCTACCAAAAACCACCTGGCAAAAACGGAGATCGCCATGTCCTTCCAGAACGAAGGCACGGAATTGACCCGAATTCTCTTGCGAAACATAGAATTTAACCCCCATAACCTCTGGTCCTGCAACGATGATGACGAGAGCATCCAGCAGCTTGCGGATGCCATCGAGCGCAACGGCCTGCTGCACAACATCGTGGTCAGTCAGCGGGAAGACGGCACATTTATGCTGCTTTCCGGTGAACGCCGGGTGAAAGCCCTGCGTTTGCTGCAAAAACGGGAGCAGGAAAGCGATCCCACCGGCCAGAAGGCTCATAAATGGGATCGGGTGCAGGCCCAGACCTACACTGGGCTGGATGAACTGTCCGAACTCATTATTCTGGATGAAGCAAATATCATGGTTCGGGGCCTTTCCGGTGATGCAAAGACCATTCAGGCCTGCATTTCCCGGTATTTGGACAATTTGCAGGCGAAATTCCAGGTGGATCGCCGGGCTGCCGAAGCGTATTTCAAGTCTCGCACCCAAATGACGGACTCCACAGTTCAGCGTTACACCCAGTTTGACAAGTCCTTGATCGACGATGTGAAGGAATTCTTCCAAAATGGCACCATTTCTCACGCGCAGGCCCTGTCGCTCTGCCCGTTGGAACCCAGCGAGCAGGTTCTCTATGTAAATGCCATCAATAAGGCCATTCAGATGTCCAATGGGGACAAGGCTCTGGAGCATACCTATGTCACCCGGATCACGGACCGGGCCGCTCAGGCCGCCCGCATGACCAACGGCCGGGAAGCGGAGTTGGCCCGACTGGAAGAGGCCATTATTCCACCGGTTCACGCCAAGCCCGCCGGAGATGTGGCGGTCCGCACCCAAAAGGCCACGCTGATCCGGAAGTACGATAAGGTCACGTTTGACCTCTCTAAAATCACCGCCAGCAAGCGGCGGCTGAATTCCCTGCGGAAAATGGACGCTGCCGATGGGGACGGTTCCATTGTCGAAAGTCTGAATAAACTGGCCAAGGAGGCCGCGGAGCTGGCCGATCTCCTGCGGAACGGACAGTAATGGCCCGTCCAAAAGGCCCGGAGCAGCGTGTCCCCGTAAAAATGCGGGTAAATATCGGTCTGATGGACCGGTTGCGGCAGTTGGCTGCAGAAAACCGGTATTCCGTCCCGAAAATGCTGACGGTGATCATGGAAGAAACGCTGGCAGACCTGCCAGCGGACTATGAACTTCATGAAATGGCTGAGATCTACACCCTGACCAAAAATCACGCCGTCAATCTCAGCTCCAATCGGATGAACGTATATCTGTTGCCGGGGACCCAGGAAGCCATGCTGGAGCTGGCTCGCCGGTTGAACGCAAGCATCGGTGCCGTCCGCACCAGCTTTCTGCTGGATTATCTGGATCTGCGGGGGTTGCTGTAAACTGAACAGGGAATTCGAATATCCCGAAGGGGTGCCTGATCTGGGCGCTCCTTCGGGTTTCTTTTCCATCTTCACGTTGCTTTCCCGCGCCTTTATACCTCCATGGAAATACGAGGGGAAGATCGCAGCAGCTGCGAAAATGAGCGGGCTGCATTTTCTCCGTTCAGTATTTATTTTGTCTCAGTTCAACTTTGTTTTTCAAAAGGTTCTAAAGTCTTGCAACTTCAAGGGCTTAGGAGCGTATAGGAGCAAAAAGGGAAATTAGTTGATTTTTGGGGTACCTTGCGCATATTATAGGAGCTAAACCATCGGAAATGGAAAAGTGATTTGAACTGAAAGTCATCTTTTTCAACATGATATTTGCTTTTTGTCGATCAGCAGCTTTTGTGGAAGCGCAAGCCAGTCATTCGACTGTCATTCCTTGCGGGAAGGGGAGAGGCCGCAGGCAATGGCCCGTATTTACAGGGACCGTCTCATTTGGGTTTGCCGTATCAGGCAGCGCCGTCTCAATTGTACGCAAGGAAATTCTTCTTGTAAGACCTCTTATGAGTATATGGCATTGGCTGAATTCTATAACGTAATCGTTTACTTATTGAGTGCCCTATCATTTGCTCCAATTTTTTGTGTCCCTTGCTTTCTTGAGCCCTTGAAGTCGCAAGGCTTTAGACCCTTTTGGAACACAAAGACGAACTTGGCATAATTTTCTGCCGGTCCAGGGGTCCGTTTGCTTCTGCGAAAAGTTTTATGTAAACTCATTCTCACATGGCGGAATTCAAATCTCTCCCATGTGCTCCGCAGCCACTATCATCAGTTTAACCGATCTGTCACCGTTCTAAACCGGGTTTTACAGATTTTCTGCGGACCCATGACTCAAATGTCGCCAAAAAGAGGGTAAAACAACCGAGAGACTCTAAAAGAGCAAGGCAGTATCGTTATCTTGGCTCTGCGTTCTTTTGCCTGTAAGTCCATTTTTCGGTCAGCGCTCTCATGCATTTTCCTGTTCCAGCACGTTTGTGTCGGCAGAATAGCTGGTTCTGAAGATTTTAGGCTTGGAATCCGAGTGGGTAAACGTATAGAAGGCGTGTTTGTAGCTCGATTCTTCCAGCTTCTTGCTCTGGAGAGTCTGTTTCTCCGCTGTGATCGGAGGAAATGGAGTCATTTTTCTGTTTGGACGCCGGAGAAACGTATTTCCCCGTAAAGATCAGAAGTTTTTTCTTCGAAAAGCAGAATCGACTGAGTCCCCGTAGGGGATCTCAGTCGGTTTTCCTACTTTTATAGAACTTTTCCTATTTTATAATTTTTACTTAATATGTATCGCCCCTCCCGGTACGAGGTTTGTATCTCGTTCCTGCGAGGTTTGTATCGTATATAGACGAGGGTTTTATCTCTGAAGTACGAGGGATGTATCTTTTGGTACGAGGTTTTGATCTCTCTTTTCGTACCGGAATCAGCTGATTTACGAGGCCAATGTCTCTATTTTGCTATCAAAAAATGACGAAAAAACGGGAACAAAATTTAAGAGATCCGCAGACGATTTCTCGAAAAGCTTCTAATTTAAGAACATTTTAACCATGAAAAAATGGGCGGTGCCCGCGTATATACGAGGTTTTGATTCTTCTGAGCCGCCTATGAGCCGATTCTGCTAATGGGAGACTGTATCATTCACGAGGTTTTGATCTCTTAAATTGCCGTTTCTGACATGATTTAAGAGGTTTTGATCTCGCATTTTCTCCCAGAGAGACTTGATTTACGAGGTTTTGATCTCAGGAAAGACAATATATATACTATATATAATGTATATACGAGGTTTTGATCTCGCCTCCGACACTCAGACGGGCTGCTATATACGAGGTTTTGATCTTCAGCACCACAAGATCCGGAGGATTTATACACGAGGTTTTGATCTCTTTACTGGCGAGGCACAGGGAGCTGATTTACGAGGTTTGTATCTCTCTCCGACGTGCGGAATCCCCAAAACGAGATCAAAACCTCGTAAATGGGGTGACGCTGGGAGAGGCCGGGGCAGACACCAAATGTGATTCACTTTTATAAAAAAGCAACAAGATATTGGGAATCCAATTGGGCGCTCTCTACGAAAAACGTTGATTTTTGCCGGAAAAGGGGCAGGAAAAACGGGGCTGATCCCCATAAGAGAGGTTGAAATTCACAAAAATGAGTGAAAAGCAATAATACTTTACAGAGTTTACCGATAAACAGAAATTCGGAGAGATCATGCCGAAAATTGTACAATGCACGAGATCAAAACCTCGTAAATAGGCTGCCGGAGTGACATTGGCCTCGTAAATGCCCTTCAGCGGGATATGGGCGAGATCAAAACCTCGTAAATCTCCAAAACGAGATCAAAACCTCGTGAATGATACAGTCTCCCATAAGCAGAATCGGCTCATAGGCGGCTTAGAAGAATCAAAACCTCGTGAATAGCAGCAGGGCAGGGCGGCTGCTTGGGCAGACAGCAGGCTGGTCGAAGGGGCAGGAAGGAAAAAACATAAACTTCGAAAAATGATGTTGACACTTTTTCGTAAATAGAATATGATAATAAATGAATTTGCAGAAAGCCGCACAGAGGAGAAGAACATGGAAGAAAAACAGATCCAGATCCCGGATGTAAATGCAGACGCAGAGGAACGTGACAATTATACGCTGATCCAAGAGACTCCGGAGGACAATCTGTCCGGGGAAAGCGGCATTGCCATCCGTTACAGCAAGGACTTCAATATCGTGCAGGCCAACGAGCTGCTGCGGAGCAAGCAGTCCGATCTGACGCTGATGGAATCCAAGCTGATCCGCCTGGCGGTCTCCCAGATCATGAAGGGGGACAAGGACCTGCGGACCTATAAGGTCAATGTCTCGCAGCTGGCGGAATTTCTGGAGGTGCCTAAGACCAATGTCTACCGCTCCATGCAGGACATCAACATCAGCCTCATGCAGCGGGTCATCTTCATTCGGGACAAGGAAGTGCCTGATAAGAAGGGCAAGCCCAACTACAAGATCCTCCACTGGCTCAGCAGTGTGGAGTACAAGGACGGCACTTTGACCTACCGCCTCAGCGACGAGCTGAAGCCGTACCTCATCGGCCTGAGCGAAATGTTCACTCTCTATTCCTATGACAGCATCATCAAGCTGCCTACCAACTATTCCATCCGCCTCTTTGAGCTGCTGACAAGCTGGGTGAATATCATCATCAAGGGGGAGAACACCCCGGCCTTCCCGGATATCTCTACCGATCCGGACGAAATCGTGCTGGCCATCGACTACCTGCGGGATTTCTTCGACTGCAACGATAAGTACAAGAGTGCCGGTGACTTTGTGCGCAACGTCATCGAGGTCAATCTGGGCTTTATCAACCAGTATACGAACCTGAAGGTCTCCTTCCGCAAGCATAAGAAGGGCCGCTCCATCTCCCATGTGATCTTCAAGTACGAGAACACCTGGAACAATGACCCCAAGGCGGAGGAGCACAACAATCAGATGCTGGATACCATCCGCAGCATCAAAAACGGCGAGCCTGCCCAGTTTGAAACGGACAAAGAGGTCATCACCTTTTAAATCAGCGTAAAAGCCTACATAGACAAAGCCCAGGAACGTAACGTTCCTGGGCTTTTTTTGGCGGGAACTTTCGGAAAACAGGGGATAGCGGCGGAAAATGCCGGTCAGACCCGGGCGGCAGCGGCCGAAGGAGAGTTTTGGCGATTTAACCAACAGGAAACGCCCATTTCCTACATTTTGAAAAAATTTCCCTTGAAACGAAAAAAACTCTTGTACCGTACATCAATGTACGGTATATAATAAAAGCAGGGAAAATCGGGAAAAGGCAAGTGAATGGTTGAATGGCAGGGAAACCTGACGATTCCACAAAAGCACCTGCTTCCATGCGCAAGTGCTTTTATGTCTTGATTTGACTGGGACGCAAGGTCTGAAGCCATGGTCCCGCTTACGGCGCAGGAGTCTGTGTGGCACGAACATCATTGTATTTTGGATCAGCCAGAGCCTTTACATAGGCATCGTAGGCTGCTTCCAGCGTGGTATAGACATTGACGGATTTATTTAGGACCTCTTGGAACGCATCCGCTGTTTTGAGATGTTCTGAAGCTGCGACATATTTTTTACCCATGCTGTCGGTTCGTTGGCCGGTCGTAGTTTCGGAGACATAGTATTTCCCGTCACCGGTCTGGATGAGCACGGGGATCTGCTTTCCGGCGCCGACCTTGTTCGTGTCAAGAGAGGTCCAGAAAAGATAGCTGTTTTTATCCTGCTCCGCTTTAGTTCTCTTTTTGAATCCCAGAAATGCCCAAGTGCAGTTCTCCCGCTGCAGAAGACTGTTGGTCTGCTTGTCGAGTTTTGCTTTGATCTGCGGGAGGTAAGTCGAATACGGACAGAGGGAGTCGAATTCAAAAAGGGCGTTATTACTAAGGGTGTCGTTCTTCCAAAAATCGGTGGCATACAGCATGTCATCAAAAAAATTCGTGTACGCGGTATTGAACGGATAGCTGGGCTCGCCCGGCGCTGCCGTTCCGCTCCATGTGAGCACCACACCGTGGGTCTCATCATAGGTGACCTTGCAGGTCCCGTCCGGCTCCGCATCACCCTGCCAGTTATCCGTGTTACCGGCGCCATTGGAATGGACGATGCCGCCGATGTTCACGGGATCTACCGACTGCCACCCGGCCTGCTTCTGCTTCAGATTGACCGTGACGGTGACATGGGTATTTCCAAGCAGGGCCTCCGTGGAGACCTGCGCATAGGCAGCGCGCACGTTGGCCAGATCCACCGCCTCCCGGCTCCTTTCCAACTGCGAGGAAAGCACCGGGATCGCGATGGAGATCAGCACGGCAACGATCGCGATAACGATCAGCATCTCCATCAATGTAAAACCTTTGCGATTTAGCTTCATATCGTTCTCAGTTCCTGTCCCACCGAGGGACGCCCGCCAGAATCCGGCCGCGGTTATTCCGGCGGGTTTTGGCTGTTTTCAAGTCGAAAAAAATTATGCTGGGCAATTATAATATAAAAATTCCGAAAAATAAAGTAGTTTTACCGAAAAAAATCATTTTTTCAGCAGAATGAAACGGGGCGGAAGACTAAGCATCAGCTTAGCTTATAATTTACCCCGAAAAATTTGATTTTCCTTGACTTTTCAAGGGCTTCCCTATAATATATACTGTACGTAAAAAGCGTCGATTTTTGAGAAAACCTGCCGCTTCCGGGAGAAAGACCGGCGGCCCCGCCGACAAGGCGCCGGTTGCCGCGAAAAAAACGGGGCGGCGCGTATTTTGGAGTGATAGATATGGCATATATGCGGCTGGGCGATCTGCTGATCGCCTCCGGCGTCATCACGCAGGAACAACTGGATAAGGCCCTGGCCGTCCAAAAGGAGACCCACCAGCGTCTGGGCGACGTGCTGATGCAGAACGGCTTCATTACGGAGCGGAACCTCATCGACGCGCTGCAGATCCAACTGGGCGTTGAGTTCGTGGATCTAACGGCGGTCTCCATCCCGGTGGAGCTGGCCCGGTATGTGCCTCGCAATATCGCGCGGAAATTCTGCGTGGTGCCGGTGAAGCTGGTGCAGGACACCCTGTACCTGGCCATGAGCGACCCTCTGGACTTCGTAGCCCAGGAGCAGGTCAAGGCGGCGTCCCGGAAAAAGGTGATCCCCATGATCGCCACCCGTCAGGCCACCGAGCAGGCCATCGCCCGCCTGTACGGCAACGAGGGCACCGCCCGCGTCATCGAGGAGATGAAGCGGGAGGCCGGTACCGCCGCGCCGGACATCGTCCCGGCGCAGATGACCGGGGAGACCGCAGATTCCGCCCCTACCATCCGCTTTGTCAACAGCCTCATCGAGCGGGCGTTCCACGAGCGGGCCAGCGATATCCATCTGGAGCCGCAGGAGAGGGAAATGGTGGTGCGGATGCGGATCGACGGTCTGCTGCAGCGCCTGTTCACCGTCCCCACGGAGCTGCAAAGCACCGTGATCTCCCGCCTGAAGATCATGGGCGGCATGAACATCGCCGAGCACAAGATCCCGCAGGACGGTCAGGCGGTGGTGCAGCTCAAGGGCCACGAGGTCGATCTGCGTATCTCGTCTCTGCCCACGGTTTACGGCGAGAAGATCGTGCTCCGTCTGCTGGATAAAACGGACCGGAACCTGGACAAGGAGAGCCTTGGCATCGAGGGCCGGGACCTGGAGCTGTACAACGCCCTTTTGAAAAACACCAGCGGCGTGATTTTGCTGGTTGGCCCCACGGGCTCCGGTAAGTCCACCACCCTGTACGCCATGATCCGGGATCTGGCCCGGGACGAGGTCAATATCGTCACGCTGGAGGACCCCGTGGAATACCACATTCCCGGCGTCAGCCAGTGCCAGATCAACGAAAAGACCGGCATGACCTTTGCCAACGGCCTCCGGGCCATCCTCCGTCAGGACCCGGACATCATCTCCGTGGGCGAGATCCGGGACGGCGAGACCGCCGGCATCGCCATGCGCTCCGCTATCACCGGCCATTTGGTCATGTCCACCTTACATACCAACGACGCCATTTCCGCCGTCTACCGTCTGCGGGACATCGGCGTGGAGCCCTGGCTGGTGGCCAGCGCTCTCCGGGGCGTGATCTCCCAGCGTCTGGTGCGCAAGATCTGCCCCCACTGCAAAACCGCCTATCAGCCCAGCGAGGAAGAACTGGCACTGCTGGGGATGCCGGAGGACAGCCAGACCACCTTTTATAAAGGTGTCGGCTGCCCAGAGTGCCGCCACACCGGCTACGTCGGCCGCCGGGCGGCCTTTGAGATCCTCATGGTCAACAGGGAGGTGCGCCGTCTGGTGAACGATGACGCAGCCTACGATGAGCTGCTGGCCGCCGCGAAGAAAAACGGCTACCGCACCATGCGGGACAGCTGTCGGGATCTGGTCCTCCGGGGCATTACCACGGCGGAGGAAGCCGCCCGGACCATCAACTCCACATTGGACGAGTCAATAACCCCCACCAAATCTAACGATTTGGAGGGGGCTTGCGAGAAATCGTAAGCCCTGATTGACTACCCTAAGTGTTTCGAGCAC
>ERZ772897.3860-NODE-3860-length-10550-cov-2.496236_pt1 | contig 10550 bp, 8 predicted proteins | sample MGYA00512125_ERZ772897 | MGnify/ENA primary metagenome ERZ772897 (study PRJEB29015, sample SAMEA2737660) | human gut metagenome | biome: human gut; feature: human-associated habitat; material: faeces | place: China | collected 2012 ... | reverse complement strand
ACCAGCTGATTGCCAAAATTGCGGGATCCATTCGGGCAGCAGTGACGAGTAGCATGAAAACGCCTACTGTGTCAATGGTTGTGGGCGGAGGTCACTCCATAGGCGTGCCGCTGGCGGTGTGTGCCAAAAAGTCATTTATAGTGCCAAGCGCCACAATGACCATACACCCTGTTAGAATGAATGGGCTTGTGCTGGGAGTACCCCAGACGCTTTCCTACTTTGACAAAATGCAGGAAAGGATAGTTCGCTTTGTGTGCGATAATTCAGCCATAAAGCCTGAGCGTTTCCGTGAGCTTATGATGTCAACGGGCGAGCTTGTAATGGACGTTGGTTCTGTTATCGACGGGGAGCAGGCTGTAAAAGAGGGGCTTATCGACAGGCTCGGAGGGCTTTCCGAGGCGATAGACTGCCTTTATGATATGATAGAAAACAGTTCTGAAAAGGAGAAAGCTGAAAATGTTTCAGACAATAATCGACCTTTATGACGTATTCAGGACTGACGTAGATATCGGAGAAGAGTTTGAGGATGATGATACTGCTGTGGACACAGACCCGGCACATTATCTCAGCCGTGACGGCTTTTATCTCTGACAAATAACAAAATTTCGGAGGACAGCAATGGGTATCATCAATGCGATTTTTCAGGCTATAATTCAGGGCTTGACGGAGTTTCTTCCAGTTTCAAGTTCAGGACATCTTTCACTGTATCAGCATTTTACAGGAAACAGCGGAGAGGGAGCTTTGTTTTTCTCGGCGATACTTCACCTTGGCACGCTGGTAGCAGTATTTGTGGCTTTCAGGAAGACAATATGGGATATGATAAAAGAGCTTGGCGTTATGATAAAGGATATTTTTACAGGCAAGTTCACTCTTAAAAATATGAATCCTCCAAGGCGTATGATAGTTATGATAATTGTTTCCTGCTTCTGCCTTGTACCGTTCCTGCCATTTAAGGGCTGGTTTGAGGGCATTGCAGAGGATTCAAGCATTTTCGCAGAGGGTCTATGTTTCCTTTATACATCGGCAATACTTTTTATGTCAGACCGCTGTGTAAAGGGTAAAAAGACTCAGGGCGATATAGCTTATAAGGACGCAATAACGGTCGGACTTTTTCAGGGAGTTGCACTGCTGCCCGGCGTTTCAAGATCAGGATCGACTATCTCAGCAGGACTTTTCTCAGGCATGAACAGAGAAACATCGGTAAAGTATTCTTTCATTCTGGGCATACCTGTTATACTTATGAGCTGTCTGCTTGAAGTCAAGGACGCAGTTTCAACACATACTGATATAGATTGGGTTAGCTGTGCAGTTGGATTTGTAGTTGCCGCATTTGTGGGACTTTGTGCTATCAAGCTTGTAAACTGGCTCGTTAAAACGGATAAATTCAAGGTGTTTGCTTATTATACCCTTGTGCTTGGCGTCATAGTCCTTGTTATCTCATTTATCGAGATGTGCATGGGTCACCCTATATCATTTGCAAAGTAATGACATAAGATAATACAGTTTCTGTGAAAAAGCTTGAAATTCTGTTTTCAGGCTTTTTTGTGGGTTATAAAGGCAAATAACATTTTGCCTTTATTTGCTTAAATAAGACAAATACCGAAAGGAATGGTAAAATAAATGGCAGCTCAAAAGAAAGGCTCAAAGCCTGCGCCAAAGCAGACAGCGGCAAAGAAAAAGCCCGCACAAAAGCCTGCGCAAGCTGCAAAAGAATACAAAACAGCAAAAGCCGCAGAGCAAGCCGCCACAGTCAAATTCCATGACGGCGGTGAGGGAAAGAGAGAACAGACGCTTCTGGTCTTACATACTTTTCTTTTTTGGCATACTTGAACTGCTTATCACGTTCGTGGAGGGGGACGGCTTGTGGAAATGGCTCCATGAGCTGAACCGAGGACTTTTCGGCGTGACAGTATTTCTGTTTGCACCTATGATAATCTATGTTGCACTTATGATAGCCTCAGATGTGACCCATAACAAGGTCATAGCGAAGGTGGTGGAGGGAAGCGTTCTTATGCTTCTTATAAGCGGCATGGCTCAGATAATCCAAGTGGGCTCTGTGGACGGAAGTTCGTTCTGGCTCAAACTTGTGGGGCTTTTCAATGATGGAAAACAGCTCCGTGGCGGCGGACTTGCAAGCGCATTGCTTGGCTGGCCTTTGCTTTCGCTTTTCAAAAGAGTTGGCGCAGGTATCGTTATCGTGCTTGTGGCGTTCACTTTTATAATGCTGCTTACAAATGTTACGCTTCCACAGCTTCTCAAAGCGATTTCAAAGCCTTTTGTAAAGAGCTATGAAGCGGTGAACGAGGAGCGTATCGAGCGTGCGGCTCAGCCTCCGAAGCCTCCAAGAGAGAAAAAAGAGCCAAGGCGTAACGGCAGAGTAGATATTGCAAAGTTCTATCCTGACGATGGCCCTGACACTGCGGCGGAAGCCTTTGTGCCTGTTGCAGAGGCGGAAGAAGCTACCGACAAGGTGGACGCTTCAAAGATAGATATGCCGGTCCACCCTGTAAAAGCTCCTGTGATAACACATGAAAAGCTTGAAGAAACGGCTAAGACTACCGATAATGAGGAGCTTAAAAAGATAATAGAAAACGCTATAGGCGACAGCAGAGAAGAAAAGAAGTCCAAGGACGAGCCTGTTAAGCCACCAGTAGTGAATGTTGATAAGAACGGTCAGACAACGTTCTTTGAGAAAGATAATAAAATATCTGCTTACGTTTATCCGCCTGTGGATATACTCAAATATGCTAAAAATCCTGTGGCTTCCGAGATAGTCCAGCAGGAGATACAAGAGAAATCTGCGAAGCTTGTGGAAACGCTTGAAACATATGGTGCAAAAACAAGGATCGTGGGCATACACAGAGGTCCGTCCGTTACAAGATATGAGCTTCAGCCTGCAGCAGGCGTAAGAGTGTCGAAGATAACGGGTCTTGCAGATGATATCGCACTTAACCTCGCGGCAATGAGCGTTCGTATCGAAGCTCCTGTGCCGGGCAAGGCGTGCATAGGCATAGAAGTGCCGAACGATCATAGAGATACGGTTTCTCTCCGTGAGCTTATCGACAGTGAGGAATACAGAAAGGCAAAGGGCAAGCTTACCTTTGCAGTGGGCAAGGATATCGAGGGTAATATCATTATCGGCGATATCGCCAAAATGCCGCATATGCTCGTTGCAGGTACAACAGGTTCAGGTAAGTCTGTTTTTACAAACTCTATCATACTTTCTATACTTTACCATGCGTCCCCTGACGAAGTAAAGCTTATTCTTATCGACCCTAAGAAAGTCGAGTTTCCTATTTATAATAAGATACCTCATTTGCTTATCCCTGTTGTTACCGAGCCTTTAAAGGCGGCTGGTGCGCTTGGCTGGGCGGTAAATGAAATGAACAAGCGTTATCTTATGTTCGAGGCGAACAATGTAAAGAACTTGCAGGAGTTTAACGACATGGTTCTTGAAGAACGCAATAAGCCTGCCGAGGAGCAGGACGAAGTCCGTGCAAAGATCGACCTGCTGCCGCAGATAGTTATTGTGGTCGATGAGTTCGCCGATCTTATGATGGCTGCGAGAAGCGAGGTAGAGGACTCGGTTTTAAGACTTGCACAGCTCGCTCGTGCGGCAGGAATACACATGATAATCGCAACACAGTCCCCTAGGGCGGACGTGTTGACAGGACTTATCAAGTCAAATATCCCATCGAGAGTTTCTCTTAGTGTATCCAGCAACGTTGACTCACGAGTTATACTTGATGAAAGCGGTGCAGAGAAGCTTCTTGGAAACGGTGACCTGCTTTATAAGCCTGTTGGCGTTAAAAAGCCTATAAGAATGCAGAGCGGCTATGCAGCGACTTCTGAGATAAGAGAGGTTGTAAACTTCCTCAAGAACGAGCATACCGCAGAATACAGCGACGAAGTTATCGCAGAGGTGGAGGAGAATACTCCACAGCCAAAGGACAGCGGTTCGGCAGGCAGCGATAATGTTTCCGTAAATCCTGATGATGACCTTGTTAATCAGGCAATATCCATAATCGTGCAGACAAATAACGCTTCCACTGCGTTCTTGCAAAGAAAGCTAAAGCTCGGTTTCCCTAGAGCCGCCCGTATCATGGACGAGATAGAGGAAATGGGCATAATAGGACCACAGGAAGGCTCTAAGGCACGAAAGATAAACATAACAAAAGAAGAATGGGCTGAAATGCAGGCAAGAAGATAGCTCAGGCGGAAAGGGATAACTTGGCAGGCAGATCTGCGAAAAAGAAAAATTCGACAGCACCGCTTAAAAAGGCGGTAACGCTCATAGCGGTTTTTGTGGTGCTGCTTTTTACAGTGCTTGACCTGACAGGGTTAGTTTCTTTCGACAGCTTGCTTATCAAGGCAGGCGTTGAGGACAAGCCGGCGGAACACGCTCAGACAGAGGTGCATTTTATCGACGTTGGTCAGGGGGACAGCACCCTTGTGATATCACAAGGGGAGGCTATGCTCATTGACAGCGGCGATAAAGATGACAGCAATAAAATAGAAAAATATCTTGAAAAGCAGGGAGTGACAGAGTTAAAATATCTCATTGCCACCCACCCTCACGCTGACCATATTGGTGAAATGAGCGAGATAATAGACCAGTTTCAGGTGGATAAATTCATTATGCCGAAAGTCAAGGCTGATATGACGCCCACCACAACGATATATGAGAAAATGCTCAAAAGCATAAAGGCAAAGGGCTTGAAGATAACACAGGCAAAGCCTATGGAATTTGAGCTTGGAAGCTGTAAGGTTGAGCTTTTCACACCAAAAAAGGATTATGATGATCTTAATAACTATTCCACCCTTGTGAAGATAACAGACGGTGAGAACAGCTTTCTTATCACGGGGGATTGTGAGACCACTGAGGAGAAAGATATACTTTCTCAGGGTTATGATGTTTCCGCAAAGGTGCTTAAAGCAGGTCATCACGGCAGTTCCACTTCTTCGGGGGTCGATTTTCTTAACAAGGTCATGCCGAGATATGCTGTTATATCCTGCGGTAAGGGCAACAAGTATGGTCACCCACACGAGGAAACTGTCACAAGGCTGAAAAAATATGCTTCCCATTTGTATGTCACTGCAGATGTGGGAACGATAGTTTTCAGCTCAGATGGCGAGGGGCTGAGCGTTTCTGCTGAAAAGGGAGAAAAGTGATATGGAAGAGATTCTTATAGTTGACAGGATAGAAAACGGCTATGCCGTGTGCGAAACTGAGCAGAGAGAAAAAAAGGATATACCGCTTTCTGAAACAAAAGACGTTCACGAGGGTGACGTGCTTATCTTAAAGGACGGCGTTTATATCCCGGACAAGGACAAGACGGAAGAAAGAAGAAAAAGGATACTCGCCCTACAGGAGGATCTGTGGGCTTAAGGCAACACCGTATGATGCGATATGCCTAAAAAATATGCTGAAAGGTATAGATAGAAATGGAAAAAGATTTATTTACGCTTATCAATGAAAAGCTTTCAGGCTTATCAAAGGGACACAAGCTTATTGCGAACTACATTCTCTCCCACTATGACAAAGCGGCTTTTATGACGGCTCAGAAGCTTGGAAAAACTGTGGGCGTCAGCGAATCAACGGTGGTAAGATTTGCCTCAGAGCTTGGCTATGACGGCTATCCTGCCCTTCAAAAAGGCTTGCAGGAGCTTATGAGAAACAAGCTTACAACTGTTCAGAGAATAGAGGTCACTTCCGACCTTATGAGCAGTGACAACGTGCTTGAAAGGGTACTCAATCTCGACATCGACAAGATAAGGCTTACTTTGGAGGAAACCTCAAAGGAGGACTTCAACAATGCCGTTGATACTATCGTGTCCTGCAATACCCTTTACATAATGGGTACGAGAAGTGCAGCTTCTATCGCTTCGTTCCTTGCTTATTATCTGGGACTTATTTTCCCTCATGTAAAGCTCGTTCAGAGTACGACTACTTCAGAGCTTTTTGAAAAGATAATGAGAATAGACGAAAAGGACGCCATGATAGGCATTTCTTTCCCAAGATATTCAAAGCAGACTGTCAAGGCTTTGAAGTATGCAAAGAGCAACGGTGCGAACGTTATCGCTATAACAGACTCAAAGGCTTCGCCTATCGCAAAGTATGCAGACAGTCTGCTTCTAGCGAGAAGTGATATGGCATCGTTCGTTGACTCTCTCGTTGCACCGCTGAGCCTTATAAATGCACTTATCGTTGCGGTATCAATAAGAAATATCGACAGAGTGTCCCAGACCTTTGAACGTCTTGAAAAGGTATGGGCTGAGTATGACGTTTACGCAAAAAGCGAGGAAGATACACAGTGAGAAGATTTGACGCAGTTATAGCAGGCGCAGGTGCGGCAGGAATGTTCTGCGCAGTTCAGCTTGGCTGGCGTGGAAAGAGCGTTGCTGTTATCGAGCATAGCGGCTGTCAGGGCAGAAAGCTCATGATAACAGGCAAGGGCAGGTGCAACGTCACAAACAACTGTACCGCTGACACTGTTATGAAAAATATCCCACGCAACAGCAAGTTCATGTATTCAGCACTGAGCAGATTTGCACCTGAGGACGTTATGAGCTTCTTTGAGTGCCTTGGGGTGGAGCTTAAAACAGAGCGTGGCAACAGGGTTTTCCCTGTGAGCGACAACGCAAAGGATATCGTAAAAGCACTTGTGAAAGCCTGCGAGGACAGTGGTGTTCAGTTTATCGACGATGAGGTAAAAGAGCTTATCATTAAGGACGGCAGAGCAGAGGGTTTTAAATGCGAGCATGGGGATTACTACGCAGACAGCGTTATCGTTGCAACTGGCGGAAAGTCCTATCCACGGACAGGCTCAACAGGCGACGGCTATAGGTTTGCGAAGTCTGTGGGGCATAAGGTCACGGCAATAACTCCGTCACTTTGCCCTGTAGTCACATATGAGCGTGAGGAATGTGCTTCTGCAATGGGGCTTTCCCTTAGAAACTGCACCTTGACGCTTCGTGAAGAGGACAGAGATAAACCACTTTTCCACGAGCTTGGGGAAATGCTTTTCACACACTTTGGTCTGAGCGGACCGCTTGTACTTTCGGCTTCGGCTCACCTTGGTGATATGAACAAGTCAAGGTATTATATGGATATCGACCTTAAACCTGCACTGAGCCATGAACAGCTTGACAGCAGGATACTTCGTGATTTCGGAGATTTTCCAAACAGAGATTTTCAGAATTCACTGGGTAAGCTGCTACCTTCAAAGATAATACCCCTTATAATAAAAAGGTGCGGCATCGATCCTGAAAAAAAGGTCAATCAGATAACCCGTGAGGAGCGTGAAAGGCTTGTTTCCACAGTGAAAAAGCTAACGTTCACAGTGAAGTGTATGCGCCCTGTAGAGGAAGCTATCATAACCCGTGGAGGAGTTGATGTTTCGCAGATAGACCCACGGTCAATGGAGTCAAAGCTGTGTAAAGGACTTTACTTTATCGGTGAGGTGCTTGACGTTGACGCTTATACGGGCGGTTTTAATTTGCAGATAGCGTTTTCCACGGCGTATAGCTGTGCGGATAAAATAGGATAAGGAGATTTTGATATGGGAATAAACGTGGCTCTCGACGGACCTTCCGGAGCAGGAAAGTCCACTATCGCAAAGGCGGTAGCGAAAAAGCTTGAATATGTATATGTAGACACAGGTGCTATGTACCGCTCTATAGCTTATTATGTTATAAGCAAGGGTGCAGACCTTTCTGACCCTGAGCAGATTAAACCCCTTCTTGGTGAGATATCCATAAAGCTTTGCTACACAGAAGCAGGGCAGAGAGTAATGCTCAATGACGAGGACGTTTCAGACAAAATAAGAACGCCTGAGATATCCATGGGTGCGTCAAAGGTGTCTGCAATACCTGAGGTAAGAGAATTTCTGCTTGAACTTCAGAAGAATATCGCAAAAGAAAACAACATCATCATGGACGGCAGAGATATCGGCACTGTGGTTTTGCCAAACGCTGACGTGAAGATATTCCTCACAGCCGCTCCAGAGGCAAGAGCAGAAAGACGTTTCAAGGAGCTTCAGGAAAAGGGCGACAAGTCTACATATGACGAGGTATTGCAGGATATAATCCAGCGTGACTATAACGATACACACAGAGAGATAGCACCGCTGAAAAAGGCTGATGACGCTGTTGAGGTGGACTCTACTGAGTTGACTCTTGAAGAGTCTGTTGAGGCTATCTACAAGGTAATAACCGACAAGACTAAAAAAAAAGAGCGTAAGATAAAAGAGATAATGCCTGTCAGACCTGTGAAAAAAGAACACAGGCTTGGTCATTTCCATATGTTTTGGTACACAGTGCTGAGATATATCGTTATCGGACTTTATCATCTGTATTTTAACATCACATTCGAGGGTACGGAAAATATCCCAAAGGACGGCGGGAATATATTCGCTTCAAACCACAGAAGCTATCAGGACCCTGTTTTTATCGCACTGCCAACAAGAGTGCCGCTTTCTTATATGGCTAAGGAGGAGCTTTTTCATCAGAATGTGTTCTTCACTCTGCTTATAAAAGCGTTCGGAGCATTCCCTGTCACAAGAGGAAAAGGCGACACTCAGGTCATAGATACATCTATCGAAAAGCTTGAAAAGGGCAGAAATCTTGTTATCTTCCCTGAGGGAACACGTTCAAAGGACGGCAAGGTAGGAAAGGGCAAAACGGGCGTTGCATTGGTGGCGGCTGTGGCTCAGGTGCCTGTGGTCCCTGTTGGTATCAATTTCGAGGGCAAGCTCAAATTCAGAAAGCGTGTAGTTGTAAGATTTGGCAAGCCTATAGTGCCTGGCGAGATAGGAGTTACAGCCACAGACCCTCATTCTCTTAGGACTATCAAGAACGAGATCATGAAAAATATCACGGAGCTGGTACATTAAATGTTAACAAAGTGTAAAATTTGCGTTGCAAAGACCGCAGGTTTCTGTTTTGGTGTAGACAGAGCCGTAAAAATAGTGTATAATGAATTAGATAACCGAAATAATGTTGTAACGTTAGGCCCAATCATTCACAATCCAAACGTAGTTTCTGACCTTGAAGCAAAAGGAGTTTACTCCACCGATGTGGATAAGGTCACGAAAGACCAGACAGTTGTTATCAGATCCCACGGCGTTGGACTGGACGTGTATGAAAAGCTTGCAAAGGTAGGTGCGGAAGTAATTGACGCTACCTGTCCCTTTGTGGCAAGGATACACAAGATAGCAGCCGAAAAATCGGGCGAGGGATACGTTATTCTTATCGCAGGTGATGAGGCTCACCCGGAAATAATGGGTATAAGAGGTCATTGCAGCGGAGAGAGTTATGTGTTCAGTTCATGTGACGATTTTGAAAATTTGGTGAAAGAGAAAGATTTTTCGTCAAAAAAGGTTGCAATTCTGGCTCAGACAACGTATAATAAGAATATGTGGAGAAAGTGCGAAGAGCTTTTTGAGAGGTATCTGCCTGAGGCTGTGGTGTATAACACCATATGCAGTGCCACTTCTGAAAGACAGAAGGAGGCGGCGGAGCTTGCGAAGGCTGCCGACATAATGATAATAGTCGGAGGGCTGCACAGCTCCAATACTCACAAGCTTAAAGCCATATGCGATGAATATTGCAAATGTTGGCTTGTGGAGGACGCCGAAGGACTGAGGGCATGTGATATTGACTTATCAGGTGCAAAATTTATCGGGATTTCTGCTGGTGCATCGACGCCGGCTTATATAATCAAGGAGGTACAACAGACCATGAGTGAAATGTTGAACAATGTTGACGAAGAATTTAATTTTGAGGAGGAACTGGAAAAGACTCTGAAAAAAATACATACGGGAATGAAGGTTGAGGGCATTGTCACCGATATCAATAACGGTGAAGTAGCCGTAGATATCGGAACAAAGCACACAGGCTATATTCCTGCATCTGAGCTTACAGATGATCCTACTAAGAAGCCAGAGGATATCGTAAAGGTAGGCGACAAGATCGATCTTATCGTTCTTAAGACAAACGATCAGGAGGGTATCGTTACACTTTCTAAGAAGAAGGTTGACGCAGTTCTTGGTTTCCAGAAGATAGTTGAGGCTAAGGAAGCTGACGCTACACTTACAGGTACAGTTACAAACGTTGTTAAGGGCGGTGTACTCGTATCAGCTAACGGTGTTAAGGTATTTATCCCTGCTTCACAGGCAGCTCCAAGAAGAGATTTCGATCTTAACGATCTGCTCAAGCAGTCAGTAAGCTTCAAAATCCTTGAGGTAAACGAGGCTAAGCAGAGAGCAGTTGGTTCTATCCGTGCAGTAGCAAGAGAGGAAAGAGCAGCAGCTCAGGCTAAGTTCTTTGAGACAGCTCAGATCGGTTCTGAGGTAGAGGGTACAGTTAAGTCTATAACAGATTACGGCGTATTCGTAGATCTCGGTGGTGTTGACGGCCTTATCAGAAGAATGGATCTTTCTTGGAACAGGATCAAGCACCCTTCAGACGTTGTTTCTGTTGGCGATAAGATCACTGTTACTATCAAGGATATCGACAGCGAAACAAAGAAGGTTTCATTGACATATAAG
>ERZ772897.3858-NODE-3858-length-10555-cov-4.529810_pt1 | contig 10555 bp, 10 predicted proteins | sample MGYA00512125_ERZ772897 | MGnify/ENA primary metagenome ERZ772897 (study PRJEB29015, sample SAMEA2737660) | human gut metagenome | biome: human gut; feature: human-associated habitat; material: faeces | place: China | collected 2012 ... | reverse complement strand
CAATGATCTGGCGCTACTACATGAGCTATTGGAATAACCGCCGGATATGCTCGTCGATAGGAGGAGTGCCTCCGGCAGAGAAGCGCCGCAGATATTACTCGGATAAGACAGGCTAATCTGCGGCTGACACAATGGAATAAATATCCACTTTGCTGCGCTTCGTGGATATTTATTCCATTGTACTGTTGCTCAAAATTTTTGAGTGAAATGTGTAAAGCTATATTGACAATATCATTTTTCTGCCGTTTTGCAGTAAATGCCGAGAAATTTCGCGGGTTTGTTGGAAAATCTGCTTTTCGGGTATTGCAAATTCACCTGATTTGTGATATACTATATAAGATAATGGGTATTTTTATGAACAAAAGTACTTTATAAAACTAATTATATATTACAGGAGAGAATATGATACAGTACGACGAAACCAGATTAGCCATGGAAGCGCTTACTCCCCAGATCGAGGAGCTGAAGGGCGCGCTGAACCTTGAGGGACTGAAAATCAAGGTAGACGAGCTTGAGATGAAATCCACCGAGCCGAAATTCTGGGACGATCCAGAGAAGGCGCAGGAGGTTCAGCAGCAGATAGGTCAGTATAAGAACACCATCGACAGCTTCAACCGCATGAAAACGAACCACGACGATGTTCTCGCGATGATAGAGCTCGCCGAGGAGGAGAACGACGAGAGCGCCGTAGACGAGGTGAAGGAGCTTGCCGAGAAGGTAAAGTCCGAGTTTGAGGAGCAGAAGCTCGCAACGCTGCTCACCGGCGAGTACGACAGCTCCAACGCTATCCTGACGTTCCACGCGGGCGCAGGCGGAACCGAGGCTCAGGACTGGGTATCCATGCTGCTTAGAATGTACATGAAGTGGGCGGATCGCCACGGCTTCAAGACCGAGATACTCGATATGCTCGACGGCGAAGAAGCCGGAATCAAGAGCGCTTCTATCCATATTCAGGGCTTCAACGCATACGGATTTCTGAAGTCCGAAAACGGCGTGCACAGGCTGGTGCGCGTTTCTCCGTTCGACGCCCAGGGCCGCAGACACACCAGTTTCGCCAGCGTCGAGGTTATGCCGGAGATCGAAAAGGACGTTTCCGTTGAGATCCGCGACGAGGATATCATCATGGAAGTGTTCCGTGCGAGCGGCGCGGGCGGTCAGCACATCAACAAGACCTCCTCGGCGGTCAGACTTATCCATAAGCCTACAGGTATTGTTGTTGCCTGCCAGACTCAGCGTTCGCAGGTACAGAACCGCGATTTCTGTATGAAGATGCTGATGTCAAAGCTGGTTGAGATCAAGGAGCGCGAGCACCTCGAGAAGATCAGCGATATCAAGGGAGAACAGCTCAAGATCGAATGGGGAAGCCAGATACGCTCCTACGTGTTCATGCCCTACACCCTTGCGAAGGATACCCGCACAGGCTACGAGAGCGGCAACATTCAGTCCGTTATGGACGGCGATATAGACGGTTTCATCTATGCTTACCTCAAGGCAAAGAGCCTGGGTGAGATCTGATGCTCAATAAAAACGATGTCGTCACGCTGGAGATAACCGCACTCACCAACGAGGGCAGCGGCGTGGGGCATTACGGCGCGGACGAGAACAGCCGCGGCATGGCGGTTTTCGTTCCGTTTACGGCGGTGGGGGACGTTATCTCCTGCCGGATAGTCAAGGTGCTGAAAAGCTACGCTTACGGGCGCTTGGAAGCAATTCTGACCGCTTCTCCGGACCGCGTTGAAAACTACTGCCCGGTTTACGGAAAGTGCGGAGGCTGCTGCTTCCGGCACATTTCATATGAGGCGGAGCTCCGCGCAAAGGAGGGCTTCGTGCGCGACGCGTTCGGAAGGATAGGCGGTCTTTCGCCGGAAATGCTCCCGATACGCGGCAGTGAAAGCGTCGACGGATACCGCAACAAGCTGCAGATGCCGCTTTCCAGGCAGGACGGCAGAACGGTTTGCGGCTTCTTCTCTGAGCGGAGCCACCGGGTGATACCCACGGAAAAGTGCGCGCTCCAGCCGGAGATATTCGCTGAGATCGCGAATTTTGTCACTGAACAGGCGGACAGGCTCCGCATTTCGGTTTATAACGAGGAAAAGCACGAGGGCGTGCTGCGGCACGTCTATTTACGCCGCGGGCACTACAGCGGGGAGATTTGTCTCTGTCTTGTCGCACGGAGAAAGGTACCGGAGTTCCAGAAGCTCGCAAAGAGCGTTACGGAGCGCTTCCCGCAGATCACCGGAGTGGTTCTGAACATCAACCGCGAGAAAACTAACGTGATACTCGGCGATGAGGAGATAGTCCTTGCTGGAAAGCCGGATATCAGCGACACAATGTGCAGCATTAAGGTGGAGATATCTCCGAGGGCGTTCTATCAGGTGAATACTCCGGCGGCCGAGGCATTGTACGCCCAGGCAGCTGAATTCGCCGAGCCTGAGGGAAAGCTGCTGCTCGACCTCTACTGCGGAGCCGGCACGATAGGGCTTTCGATGGCGGGGAAGGCTCGCCGTCTTATCGGCGCGGAAATAGTTCCGCAGGCGGTTGAAAACGCCCGAAGGAACGCTGAGCGCAATTCCGTAGATAATGCGGAGTTCATCTGCGCCGACGCAGGACAGGCTGCAAAGCAGCTTGAAAGCGCCGGGGAGCGTCCGGACGTGATAATCCTCGACCCACCGCGAAAGGGCTGCGACGACGCTACGCTCACCGCTTGCGCGGGAATGCAGCCGGAGCGTATCGTGATGATCTCCTGCAACGCGGCTACCGCCGCCCGCGACTGCAAGCGCCTGGAAGAGCTGGGATACGCGCTGAAAAAAGTGCGCCCGTTCGACCTTTTTCCGCGGACGAGCCACGTTGAGTGTGCCGCGGTTCTAATAAAGAAATAAATGTTTAAATGTGTAAAACAAAAAAATCGGAGGCTATATGTTAACTGATATAAAAAAGGCTGCCGCATCAGGAATCCTGATATCAATAGGCGGCTGCGTACTCCTCGCCAGTACTAAGTCTGGCATGATGTGGGCGGGCGCAGTGCTGTTCTCACTGGGCCTTTTCGCGATTTGCGAGTACGGCTTCAATCTGTATACCGGCAAGGTCGGATACATTGCCGAGCATTTTAAAGATTTCAAGTACATAAGACTTGTGCTGCTCATTCTGGTGGTGAATCTGCTGACTACCTTTATAATGGGGATCCTGGTCAGCTTCTGCCTGCCCGAAATCGCGGAGTCAGCGCGGGCAAGCTACGCGTCTAAACTCGCCGCAGACCCTAAGAAGTGGGTGCTTTCCTCGATACTCTGCGGTCTGCTGATGTACCTCGCGGTCGACCTGTGGAAGCGCGGTCAGAAGATCGGCGTTTTTCTGTGCGTCCCCGTGTTCATTTTCAGCGGGTTCGACCACTCTATTGCGAATTCTTTCTATAACGGCGCGGCGATCGGCGAACAGACTTTCACGTTTCGAAACCTGGCGTTCGTTTTTGTGGTAGTTCTTGGCAACGCACTCGGCGGAATGATCCTGCCCATGCTTACAAGAAAGTGGAGGAAAACTTCTGAGTCCTGACATTCCGAATTCAGAACGGCGGTGAGCTGATGACGCGAACGGTTAAATTTAAGGTTTGTGCAATGCAGTCCGGGTTTGCGGTGCTGTTTCTGCTGACCTTCTGCGCTATGCTCGCAATGCTTTCGGCGGCGGCTTTCGGTATCCCCGCCGGGATAATGCTCAGCATTGCCGGGGTCGCCGTAAAGCTGTTCAACGCGCAGTTCATCGTGACCTCGCTCACGCCGGAGCTGATGATATTCGGCGGACTTGCCGCTGCCTGCGGCTCCGCATTTCTCGGACTGGCAGCGGTCAAGGCGGGGTTCGTGATCTCAAGGCTGTTCCTGCGGGTGAAGCGCAGGTGCGATATCTGCCGCGGCTGGAAGCCGTACTGAGCATGGAGGGATTCTTGTGGAACGCGGAATAAACCGTTGGCTCATAATTACCGCAGTACTTGCCGCGGCCTTCGCGGCTCTGGCGTTCCTCATTCCCGGGGAGAGCCTCGGCTCCTCGAAGGAGGGCGACGAGTATTTCCCGCTGTGCGAGTATATCAGCGTTGACCTTCTCAAGACGGACGTCACCGTGATCCCCTATGAGGGCGACCGTATCCGAATGAAGTACCGCAATGATGTTCCGCTCACCGCGGAGCTTGGCGACAATTCGCTGACGATATCCGAGAGCGGGGAATTCGTGGTTTCGCTCTTTGCGAATGAGCACGAGAGCTACGGCATGTATCTGTACCTACCGCGGGAATACTACCGCGACATACTTATTTATACGGTATCCGGGGACGTAACGCTCGGGGACGTCGACAGTGAGAAAATAACCACCGTCACGAACAGCGGCGACATCACATCGGAAAACACCCGCTCGCTGTGCAGTTTTTCCACGGCAAGCGGAAACATTCTGCTTGATTTCTACAGCGTTATAACCGGAAGCGCGGTGCAGTCCCGCACGGGGAACGCCGAGATAGTGTTCCCGAAGGGGAGCAGCGTGGCGCTGGATTTTGAAACGGATATAGGCGAACTAAGAACCGATCTCATCAGCGGGAGCTTCCCGGGGAGCTACATGTACAGCTTCAACGGCGGCGGAAAGCTGATACACGCGTCGCTGGAGAGCGGCATACTTACCGTCAGGGAACGTACTGACTAAAAAAGGAGATGTTTTCATTGAGAACCTACCGGCAGCAGCTTACCATCAACTCCGACTCCAAAGAGCAGTTCCTGAATCTTTCCTTCGAGGTGGAGGAGTGCGTCCGCAGGAGCTTCATCAGCGAGGGGATATGCGTAGTCTACTCCCAGCACACAACCTCGGCGATATTCCTTGAGAACGACCGCGAGGATCTTTTCGAGGACTGGACGGAAATGCTGAGAAAGATCGTTCCCGACGAGAGCAACTATAAGGTGGATTACACCAGCGCCGGAGCGGCTCACATGAAGCAGATGCTCCTCGGCGCCAGCGTTACCATACCCGTCACCGAGGGCCGCCTAGAGCTTGGTCCTCGTCAGTTCATCATGTACGGCGACTTCGACGGCTGCCGTGAAAAGACCGTGCTGGTCAAGATAATCGGAGAATGACCCGGGAGTGAATTTCAGCAGATGCTTTCAGTAATTATACCTTCATACAACGAACACGAGAACATAAAGCGCACCGCGTCAGTGATTGCCGGGATACTCAGAGAAAACGGCATTCCTTACGAGCTGATCTTCGTCGACGACGGTTCCAGGGACGACACCTGGCGGGAGATAACGGCGGCATCAGAGGCTGACCCTAACGTGCGCGGACTGGGATTCTCCCGGAATTTTGGCAAGGAAGGCGCGATATTCGCGGGACTGAAAAACGCCGCCGGAGACTGCGCAGTCTGCATTGACTGCGATCTTCAGCACCCGCCGGAGCTTATCCCGGAGATGTACCGTCTGTGGCAGGGCGGCGCGGAGGTCGTGGAGGCGGTCAAGCGCTCCCGTGGCAGGGAAGGACTGCTCCACAAGCTGTTTGCCCGGAGCTTCTACAAGATGATGAAAAGCTCCTCGGGGATCAACCTGGACGGAGCCAGCGATTTTAAGCTGATGGACAGGAAGGTCATAAACGCGCTCAACGAGCTGCCGGAGCGCATCACGTTCTTCCGGGCGCTTTCGAGCTGGGTCGGCTTCACTGTGGAGCGCGTGGAATTCGACGTTCAGCCCCGCGCCGCAGGAAAAAGCAAGTTCAGCATGAAGAGCCTGTTCAAATTCGCGCTCAACAACATCACTTCGTTCACAAACGTGCCTATCCACCTCATTACCTGGGTCGGCGTGATTTTCTTTGTGATGGCGCTTGTGCTCGGCGTTCAGACGCTGGTAAAGTATTTCTGCGGGCAGGCCGCCGAGGGATTCTCGACCGTGATACTGCTGATACTCATTACCGGAGCCTGCATTCTGCTTGGCGTCGGCGTTATCGGATACTACCTCTCCAAAATCTACGAGGAGATAAAGCAGCGCCCGAGATATATAATCTCACGGACTGCCGGAGGAAAGGGGAGCGACAATGGAAATTAACAGCACCCTGACGGCGGTCAGAAACGTTCTCGCGCGCGTCAGAAAAGCCATCTTTGACAGCCGGGCGTACTGGCTGTCTTTTCTGCTGCCTGTGGTTATCCTGTTCGGGGCGTACATCGTATTCCAGGTGTGGCCGTTCGGGGCGCGCTCCGTGCTGTCCCTCGACCTGAACGCGCAGTACGTTTACTACTACGACTACATGTACGACGTGTTCGCCGGTGACGAGAGCATATGGTATAGCTGGAGCCGAAACCTTTCCGGTGAGTTCATGGGCATAATCGGGTACTACCTCGCAAGCCCGTTCAACCTCCTGGTCTGGATCTTCCCGCGGGAGTGGATAACCGAGGGCCTGATGACGATGATGCTCGCAAAGGCGGGTGCGGCGGGGCTTACCTGCGCGCTGTTCCTCGGAAGGCACCGCGGCTGCCGCCGGACTACTACGGTGTGCTTTTCGGTGATGTGGGCGCTGTGCGGCTACTTCATCGTGCAGACCATGAACCCCATGTGGCTGGACGGTCTGGTCGCGCTTCCGCTGGTGGCTATGGGAGTTGAGCGTATCTGCGATAAACGGAAGTTCCTGCTTTACGTTCTGTCGCTGGTCTACATCTTCGCTGCAAATTTCTATATCGGCTATATGGTCGGGATCTTCTCGGCGCTGTACTTCGTATGGTACCTTGCCTCCGGAAAGAGCGCCAACAAGTGCTTCGGGGAGGTCTGCGGCTCTGTGCTGATGTACGGCGCAGGTTCGGTGAGCGGCATTCTGATGTCCTGCTTCATGATACTTCCGGTGTACAAGTCGCTTTCCAACGGAAAATTCGCGTTTTCTGACCCGGATTACTCCCTTGCCGAGAATTTTAACATTGCGGATATTCTCATCAAGCTGTTCCCAACGGAATACGACACCGTCCGCATGGAGGGCATGCCTATCCTCTACGCCGGAACCCTCGCGCTGGTGTGCACGATACTGTACTTCACATGCCGCCGCTTCTCTGCCCGGGAACGTATCGCCTCGGCGGTGTTCATCGGCGTGATGGTGCTGTGCATGTACATTCGCCCGGTGGATATGATGTGGCACGGCGGTCAGATGCCTAACTGGCTCCCTTACCGCTACTCGTTCATGGTCAGCTTCCTGCTGATCATTCTGGGCGCGCAGGCGTTCGACAAGCTGGACAAGGTGCGCGGAAGGGGATTTGCGGCGGCGTTCGCGATACCGTTTGCAATGCTCCTTTACGCTGACCTCGCCGACGACGGCGACCACTACGAGCAGGTGCTGACCGTGCTTATTCCGCTGGTCTGCCTTGCGGTCATGCTTATTCTGGCGTGGGCTTACAAAAAGAACATCGGGAAGAAGGCAATGTGCGTTGTAATGGCGGTATTCGTGTGCGCCGAGGCGTACCTCAACACCGCGCAGTCGCTCTACCAGATGCACGACGACATTGTGTTCTCCACCCGTGAGAGCTACCGCTGGGATATCCCGCTGACTCGGGAAGTCTCCGAGCAGATACACGAGCAGGATCCCGGTTTCTACCGCATGGAAAAGACGTTCCACCGCTGCGTCAACGACGACATCGCACTGAGAATGTACGGCATGAGCCACAGCTCAAGCACGCTCAACGCGAAGGCTATCGCGCTGCTGAAGTCCCTGGGCTTCGCCGCGAGGGAGCACTACACCCGCTACGACGGCGCGACCGAGCTAACAGACGATATTTTCGGCGTAAGATACGTGTTCGCGACGGATTCCAAAACCGTTTCCTACACGCAGACCGTTCCGGTGGAGACAGACACCGCGATAACCGTCTACAAGAACCCCGACGACCTAGGTATCGCCTACCTTGCCGACGGCGGCATTATAGATTTCGACATCAGCGAGTATTCGCCGTTCCAGGCGCAGAACAAGCTCGCTTCAATGCTTGCCGGAAAGAAGGGCACGGCGGTGTTCAAGGCTATCGACGACGTGACCTTCGACAGCGACAATATCCGGATAGGCTCCACGACGGATTCGCACTACAGTTACCGCAAGAAGAACACCGATGACGACGCGTGGGTGGAATACACGGTAACGGCTTCGGCGGACGGCCCGGTGTATATGTTCCTGCCGACGAAGTACGAGCGTGAAACTCAGCTTTACGTCAACGACATCTACCGTGGGAATTACTTCCTGTACGAAAACCACGGTATAGAGTACCTGGGCACCTACCGCAAGGGGGATTCGTTCAGGGTGAAGCTCAAGCTGCTGGACGACGCCGTGTACTACACGAACGCTTGGTTCTATTACATCGACAGCGCCTCCATGGAGCGTTTCCACAGCGCCATGGACGAGCTGAACTCCGGCACGACCCTCGCCCGCACCGGCGGCTGCACGCTGGAGCTCACCGTTGACGCTCCCCGGGACTGCGCGCTGTTCACGACCATTCCCGCCGAGGAGGGCTGGACAGTACAGATAGACGGCGAGTACGTCAACTGGGACACCTGCCTTGACGAATCGCTGATATGCGTTCCGGTTTCGGAGGGCAAGCACACTATCGTGCTGAATTTCTACCCCGCAGGACTCAGCAGCGGACTTATCCTCACGGGCATCGGAATGATGATACTCGCGGGAATGGTCATAGTTTGCAGCATGCTCCGCTGCCGCGACAAGGAACTCCTTGCTGAAAGGGAGGATGTCTCCGGCACCGAGGATTTTCCGGAAAACGGCGCAGAGTGATTTGAGTGCTGAGCCGTTCTCAATGTGCTTTCAAACAGTTGGAGCGGACAGGCGGTTTTGTTTCGACGATACAATCCTGATATATTTGTAAGCACTGATTTCATGCCGAACTATACGTTGCTGATATTCTCTGTCCCCAAGGATAAGTCCGGGCTTTTCAAGAAGACCCAGCCAAAAGATGAAACAGCGCTTTCCATGCCGGCATGGTTCGGTGATTTTCGCAGGAGCGCGACGAAGACGCCGAACTTCCCGACGCGGCTTATCACGTCGATTTTTACCTCACCGACCCTTACGGCGGTCAGGACGTCTGCACCATCGAAACATTTGTAGAGGACAGCGAAAAGGACTGCTCGCCTATCATCAAGGAATCCCGGCGCAGGCGGACTGCAAAACACTTGATATATTCAGTTTTCTTTCACCAGGTCGAACAGATATGCGCTGTCGTTAAGCTTTCTGGTGCGGATATTGGTCATTCCGAGGTGGACGTATTTGTCACGTTTCAGAGCGGCGTCCGTTTCAAGGAGCACGGGTACGCCGCGTTTTCGTCCTTCGTCAAAAGCGATGTCAAGCGCTTTTCGCATGAATCCCTGACCCTGATACTGCTTGCGGACCACCAGCATTCCAACGAAAATATAGGGTTTCTTTTGCTTCTTTAAGGTGGTTTCGTAAGATTCTCCGCCTTTTTTTATGGCTGAAAGCATATTTACCGCGCCTTTAAAACCGAGCGTCCGGAACACGGTTTTCAGCAGAATAAATCCGGCGGACGCCGGCAGCTTATCCTTTGAAAATTTATAAGCCACGAATGCTTCGTGCTTATCGCTTGTGCTGAAAAGACAGCCTCCTGCTAGCATTGCGCGTACGTACCCGCATATGTATTCCTTTACACTGTCCCTTCCATTATAGAGAAAGGTCATTCCCTTTTCGCCGTCAGCGTAATTGTAATCAGCGAATGCCTCGCCTATTTCCTCGATCTCATTTTCGCTCAATTCAGTAACCTTTATCATGATGTCCCTTCTTTATTTGGCTGACGGGCTTTTATCCCCAACGAACCAGTAATCGCACATGTCTCCCCCTGAAGCGAGCGTCTGCCTGCGAATAAGCTTTGCGTGCATGAGGCTCGCAGTTAACAGGTCTATTTCACACATGACAGGAAGCACTTCTAGATAACCCTCTCTGCGTGCGAAATCGTTCAGCGGACATCTGGTGAAATGGTAGTAGAATCCCTCCGGATGCTTGGTTTTATCGAAGTTGAAATCCCACGAAAACTCTTTGTACTGCGGGTGGACTTCAAGCCATTCTGCATTCTGGTGCATCTTCTTTTCAAGCTTGTCAAGCCCGGATCTGTTGGCGTTCATGAATAACCCGACTGCTTTCATGATCGGGAATCCCATTACCTCATGCGTGATTTCGCGCAGGCCGTCAACGCTTATTTTTCCGTCTGCCGCTTTCCATACTGCAAGGAATATCAGACATTCGTACAGGTTCGAAGCCATAGGATTGTCCTTGCCGATATCGTCCGAGCGGTTAAGCATTTCACGGTAAATTGCGTCTGTTTTCTGTACCAGCAAAGCGGTTTCTTCTTTTCCGAACCGCTTAACAAGGCTCTTTTTGACAAGCGGCATTATCATTTTCCAGTACTTGTTCGTGTATTCCATCATAAGATCCGTCCTCCGCATTCAATAGAGAGTTAGTTAAAACTACCCAAATACATTATATCACAAAAGGACTGGTATGTCAATAATGGGAACCTCTAAAAACCGGTTTGAAAAGGGAAAATGGGTAGAGTGCGCCGAAT
>ERZ772897.3845-NODE-3845-length-10585-cov-5.889269_pt1 | contig 10585 bp, 7 predicted proteins | sample MGYA00512125_ERZ772897 | MGnify/ENA primary metagenome ERZ772897 (study PRJEB29015, sample SAMEA2737660) | human gut metagenome | biome: human gut; feature: human-associated habitat; material: faeces | place: China | collected 2012 ... | reverse complement strand
ACGGCTATGAATTTTTAGGTATTTGCTGTGTATGCCTTGACAGGGGCTGATCACATGGTTCAATAGAGGCTCTTTTTCGCTGCGCGGATATGGGGAACGGAGTTGCGCTCGCTGTTTTGTGCAAGTTCGAATTTACTGCAAGGACGGGCGCACAATGTCCACGGAGCGGACGTTTGTGCGTTGAAGGAACCACTGATTCATTCGGCACTCCGTCTTCACGCATCTGCACTGTCCTCTCGTCGTCTTATAAACCTCAGCGTAGCTTCGGCTACGCCTGCGTCTTGTCTCCGAAGAGTACAGCGCATCCACGTAAATCCGGAGCACCTCATTTCATCAGCGGTTCCTTGAGTTTTTTATGGATGGTTGCACGCAGCTTTTCATGTACCGGCGTTCCGTCAGCCGCGGCAGCGGATGAGTTCCTCGGAGAGGCGGCGGTATTTCTCGCTGTAGATGCTTTCTTTTGCCCAGAGGAAGTCGAAGTCATGCCGGATGGGGAAGCCAGGGAGCGGGAGCTCCCGCAGGACGCCGCGCGCGATGCCGTCCTGCGCCGCGATGCGGTAGAGGAAGGAGATGCCGCAGTCCTCCTCGAGGAGGGAGAGGATGGAGTGCATGTTGCCGATCTCGAGGAAGTGGCGGAAGTCCTCGACGCGCAGGCCCGCGAGCGCGAGGCTGCGCGTGAGGATCTCGCGCGTGCCGGAGCCCTGTTCCCGCACGAGCAGGCGCTCGGCGAGGAGGTCGGAGAAGGCGCGCGGCGCGCCGCCTGGGAACTGGTGCGCGGCGGCGCAGACGCCGATGAAGTCCTCGCGGCCGAAGCGCAGGTGGGCGTAGCGCTCCTTCGGGTAGTAGCCCTCGACAAGCGCGAGCTGGATGCGTCCGGCGTCGATCAGGTGCAGGAGCTGCTGCGTGTTGGCGAAGCGCAGGTGGATGTTGAGGCCCGGGTGCGCGGCGAGGAGGCGGGCGAGCGGCTGGACGATGGCGTATTCGCCGATGGTCATCGTGACGCCGAGCGAGAGCTCCTCGATGCCCGCGGGGAGGCTCGAGAGCTCGGCTCGGAGGGCGCGCTCGTCGTTCTCGAGCGCGGTGAGGCGGCGGCGCAGGATCTCGCCGGCGCACGTGAGCGTGAGCTGCTTGCCCTCGTAGAGAAAGAGGCGGACGCGGTAGGCGGCCTCGAGGCAGCGGATGTGCTGGGAGACGGCGGGCTGGGTGATGTTGAGGCGATGCGCGGCCTGGGTGTAGTTCATCGTTTCGCAGACGGTCAGGAAGGTCCTGACGCGGTAGTCGAGCATGGCGGTCACGTTCCTTTCGGGAATCTTGTGCGGGAACTGCGGCTGGAAAGAGGTATGCCTGCCTGCGGGGGGCGTTCCTTCCAGGCTGTTGTTTCCATCCTAGCACGGCGCAGGCGGCGCGGCAAGCGGACGGCGCGAGGCGGCGCAGATCTTCGCCTGCAAGAAATGGTAAGTCCTGTGGATTGCCTGCGTGCAAGCGGCGGCGCGTGGATTTTCCCGCCGCCGTCTTGTTGCCGCGCACGGTTGGTGGTAGGATAGGGAAGGTATGGCCCGCGGCGCTTGTTTTGCCGCGGGCGGAGCGCAGGCTTGCGGGGAGGAGACAGGATGGAGACATTTTACATCGGGGCGCATGTGTCGTCCGCGAAGGGCTACGAGGCGATGGGGCGCGAGGCGGTCTCGCTCGGCGCGAGTACGCTCGCGTTTTTCACGCGCAATCCGCGCGGCGGGCGTGCGAAGGCGCTCGATCCAGAGGATGTGGCGGCGTTTCGCGCGCTCGCGCGAGCGCGGGGCTTCGGGCCAATCGTCGCGCACGCGCCCTATACGCTGAACGCCTGCGCGGCGAAGGAGCAGCTGCGGACATTCGCGCGGGAGACGCTCGCGGATGATCTCGCGCGGCTCGAGGCGACGCCGGGGAACCTTTACAACTTCCATCCGGGCAGCCATGTGGGGCAGGGCGCGGCGCGCGGCATCGAGCTCATCGCGGCGGCGCTCAACGCGGTGCTCCGGGCGGAGCAGCATACGACGGTGCTGCTCGAGACGATGGCGGGCAAGGGCACGGAGGTCGGACGGAGCTTCGAGGAGCTCGCGGCCATCCTCGCGCGCGTCGAGCTGGGGGAGAAGATGGGCGTCTGTCTCGATACCTGCCATGTCTGGGATGCGGGCTACGATATCGCGGGCGATCTCGACGGCGTGCTCGCCGAGTTCGACGCGGTCGTCGGGCTCGGGCGGCTGCGCGCAATCCATCTCAACGACAGCATGAACGAGCGCGGCGCGCGCAAGGATCGCCACGCGCGCATCGGCGAGGGCTGCATCGGCCTCGCGGCGCTCACGCGCGTCGTGAACCATCCGCGGCTGCGCGGCCTGCCGTTCATCCTCGAGACGCCGAACGACCACGCGGGCTACGCGCGGGAGATCGCGCTGCTGCGCGCGGCGCGGCAGACATCAGGCGAGGCGCACTCAGCATGCGCAGCAGGAGTTGCAGGAAAGGAAGGGAGCGCAGTATGATGGGGAAACGATGGCTGGCCGGGCTGCTCTTTGGCGTTCTGCTCGTAGCGGCGGCAGGCTGCGGAGCGCCCGCGGGTACGGGAGACGACACGGGAGACGGCGCGGCGCAGGAGGACGCGGAGCGCGCGGCGGCAGAGGAGCCCGCGCGCGTGCTCGCGGCGGATGACCTCTCGAATCTGCAGCTCGCGGCGCCGGATGTGCCGGTCTACGACGCGCACACGCTCGCGGAGCGGCAGGCGCAGGGACTCGCGGTGACGCTGCCGGAGCTCGCGCCGTACTGCGAGGGCAAGGTCGCGTACCTGACGTTCGACGATGGCCCCGATGACAAGAATACACCGGCGGTGCTCGACGTGCTCAAGGAGGCGGGCGTCAAGGCGACGTTCTACGTCACGGGCGCGCAGGCGAAAGCGCATCCCGAGGTCCTGCGGCGCATCTACGACGAGGGCCACGCGATCGGCAACCACAGCTACGACCACCGCTATGAGAAGCTCTATCCGTCGGTGGACGGGTTCTTCCGCGAGATGGCGCAGACGGATGAGATCATCTATGAGATCCTCGGCGTGCGCCCGCTCATCCTGCGTGCGCCGGGCGGGCGCATCGGCCATTTCACAGCCGCCTACGCGCCTGCGCTCAAGGCGCATGGCTACGTCGAGCACGACTGGAACGTGAGCTCGGCGGATGCCGCGCCCGGCCATCCCGTCGCGCAGGATTTCATCGACAACATCGCGGGCGAGACGGAGGGCGAGGCGACGGCGCATACGGCGATCATCCTCATGCACTCTTCGGAAGGACACGAGGAGACCGTGAAGGCGCTGCCGGAGATCATCCGCGTGCTGCGCGAGAAGGGATATGCCTTCGGCGTCGTGACGCCGATGACGCCGCAGCCTTGGTGATATCGTTTCACATCATGTACATCCGCACCCTGGGGGAATCCCCGGAGTGCGGATTTTGGTTTTCTTTCCACGGATTTTTATTGTATAATGGAACCGTGTGATTCGAATTTATGTAAAGGAAGCGCGAATGAAACCGAATAGCGGCTTCGTCCGCGCTCCCAAACATGGCGTAGGGGAGACAGAGCAATGCAGAAAGCGTATTTGATGGGCAACGAGGCCATCGGGCTCGGTGCGCTCGCGGCGGGGGTGAACTTCGTGAGCGGCTACCCGGGCACGCCCTCGACGGAGGTGCTCGAGACGATCGCGCGGGAGAATCGGGACGGGCGCGTGCACGTCGAGTGGTCGACGAACGAGAAGACGGGACTCGAGGCGGCGGCGGGCGCGGCGTATGCGGGTGCGCGCTCGCTCGTGACGATGAAGCAGGTCGGGCTGAACGTCGCCGCCGACCCGCTCATGAGCCTCGCGTACCTCGGCGTCGAGGGCGGCATGGTCGTGCTTGTCGCTGACGATCCGGGGCCGATCTCGTCGCAGACGGAGCAGGACACGCGCACGTTCGCGCGCTACGCGAAGCTGCCCTGCTTCGACCCGACGGGCGTCGCCGAGGCGTACGAGATGATCCAGGAGGCGTTCGATTTCTCGGAGAAATACCATACGCCTGTGCTCTTCCGCCCGACGACGCGCGTCGACCATGGCTACGCGTCGCTCCTTGTGAAGGAGGCGGCGGAGTACACGGTGCACGAGGCGAAGGGCTTCGTGCGCGACCCGGGGCGCTGGGTGATCTTCCCGCGGCTCTCGCGGCGCGCGCATGCGGCGATCGAGAAGCGCAACGCGGAGCTCACGCACGTCTTCTCGCGCTACGAGCGCAACGCGTGTCTGACGGCGGGGCACGTGCACTGCCGCAAGGGCATCGCGTCGCACGGCGTCTCGTGGACCTACCTCGAGGAGACGTTGCGCGAGTTCGCGCTCGCTGGATATGACAAGAAGGCGCCGCGTCTGCTGAAGGTCGCGACGCCGTTCCCGTTCCCGGAGCACAGGGCGGTGGCGTTTCTCAAGGGGCTCGACGAGGTGCTTTGCCTCGAGGAGCTCGACCCCGTGATCGAGCGGGAGCTCACGTATCTCTGCGGGAAATATCATCTGGACGTGAAGATCCGCGGCAAGCTCACGGGCGACGTGCCAGCCTCCGGTGAGAACACGCGCGACAGCGTCTACGCGGAGACGGCCTCGTTCCTCGGCATCGCGCCGCGGGCGAGGCGCGCGCTCCCTGAGCCGCCGGTCTCCGTCGTGCGGCCGCCGGTGCTCTGTGCAGGCTGCCCGCACCGCGCGTCGTTCTACGCGGTGAAGCAGGCGATGAAGGGGCAGGAGTGCCTGTTCGCCGGTGACATCGGCTGCTATACGCTCGGCAACGCCATGCCGCTCGACATGGTGGATACGTGCCTCTGCATGGGAGCGGGGCTCGGCATCGCGCAGGGCATCGGCGCCGTGGAGCCGGGGCGGAAATGCTTCGCGTTCGTAGGGGATTCGACGTTTTTCGCGGCGGCGATCCCGGGCGCGGTGAATGGCGTTTACAACCAGGCGGATATGACGCTCGTCGTGCTCGACAATTCGACGACGGCGATGACGGGCCATCAGCCGCACCCGGGCACGGGGCGCACGATGATGGGCGAGGTCGTCGAGAAGGTCTCGATCGAGGAGACGCTCCGGGGCATCGGCATCCAGGTCGTGCGCACGGCGGACTCGCTCGATCTGCCGCATGCCGTCGAGGTCGTGCGCGAGGTCGCGGCGCAGCCGGGCGTGAAGGCGATCATCTTCCGCTCGCCGTGCATCGCGCTCGTAAAGCCGCTCGGCCGCGCGGCGGTCGATGAGGAGAAGTGCAAGCGGTGCAAGAAGTGCATCCGCGAGATCGGCTGCCCGGGCATCGTCGTCAAGGACGGGCAGATCGTCATCGACGCCTCGCAGTGCACGGGCTGCGGCATCTGCGCGGAGATCTGCCCGTTCGATGCCATCGAGGTGACGCGGCTGCCGGGCGGCGGCTTGCCGAAGGGCGCGCGCAGCGCGCAGCAGGGGAAAGGAGGCCGCGCATAATGCAGAAGAATATCATCTTGACGGGCGTCGGCGGACAGGGTACGGTGCTCGCGTCGAAGCTCATCGCGGCGGCGTCGCTCGCGAAGGGCTACGAGGTCATGAGTGCCGAGACGATCGGCATGGCGCAGAAGGGCGGCTCGGTATTCAGCCATCTGCGCGTGGGCGAGGGACTCTACAGCCCGATGATCCGGCAGGGGACGGCGGATCTCCTGCTCGCGTTCGAGCCGGCGGAGGCGGTGCGGATGTTGCCGTATCTCAAGGAGTCGGGCGTGCTCGTCGTGAGCAGCCATCCCGTGATGCCGGTGACGGCGGCGCTCGCGGGGACGGACTACACGGGGCGCGAGATGGTGGAGTACCTGCGCCGCGAGGTGCGGGAGATGCACGTGCTCGACGGGGCGGCGGCCGCGCAGGAGGTCGGTAGCCCGAAGGCGCTCAACGTGATCATGCTCGGCGCGGCGCTCGCGAGCGGGGCGCTCGATTTCCTCACGGCGGAGGATGTGATCGCGGCGATCCGGAAAAAGGTGAAGCCGCAGTTCGTCGAGATGAATGAGCGGGCGCTCGCGTATGCGGGGGAGCATGGAGTATAAAAAGCGGCAGGGCGGTTCGTGGAGAAGGCGTGTTCGAGGCGGACGGGCGGCAGGCACCGTGCGACTCGCTGCGCGGCGGCGCTCTCGTCGGAAACGGGGGCGGCGGCGGTTTGCAGGCTCGTCGTTCCTCCGAATAGGCGCCTTGCTGCGCTCGCTGCCCGGCACCTGCCGCCCTGGCGGAGGTCGGGAGGCGGGACGGTTCAAGGCAGGATATTCGAGGCAGAAGGTAATTTGCGGCGGTGCGCCGCTTCTGGGAGGCATTTGGATTTATGGAGATTTCAAAGGAACAGCTCGCGCTCGTGAATGAGCGGATCGCGCAGCTTTTGCAGGCGGATAGTTTCTACGGGCATCGCCTGCGGGAGTGCGGCATCGATGGGGTGGCGTCGGCGGAGGATTTCCGCCGACTGCCGTTTTCGGAGAAGAAGGATCTGCGCGATGCGTATCCGCTCGGACTCATGAGCGTGCCGGAGGAGAAGATCGTGCGCATCCATTCGTCCTCGGGCACGACGGGCAAGCCGGTCATCATCCCGTATACGGCGAAGGATGTCGAGGATTGGGCGATCCAGTTCGCGCGTTGCTATGAGATGGCGGGCGTGACGGACCGCGACCGCGTGCAGATCACGCCGGGCTATGGGCTCTGGACGGCGGGCATCGGGTTCCAGGCGGGCTGTGAGCGGCTCGGGGCGATGGCGGTGCCGATGGGGCCGGGCAATACGGAGAAACAGCTGCAGATGATGATGGACCTCAAGAGCACAGTGCTCTGCGCGACGAGTTCGTACGCGCTGCTGCTCGCGGAGGCGATCGAGGCGCGCGGCATCAAGGACCGCATCCATCTGCGCAAGGGCGTCATCGGCTCGGAGCGCTGGAGCGAGAAGATGCGCCGCTCCATCGAGGAGAAGCTCGGCATCGATGCGTACGATATCTACGGGCTCACGGAGGTCTATGGGCCGGGCATCGGCATCAGCTGCGACGCGCATGACGGCATCCATTACTGGGATGACTACATCTACCTCGAGATCATCGACCCACAGACGGGCGAGAACCTGCCGGACGGCGCGTGGGGCGAGATCGTCATCACGACGCTGCGCAAGGAGGGCGCACCGCTCATCCGCTTCCGCACGCACGATCTCTCGCGCATCCTGCCGGGCGACTGCCCCTGCGGCAGCCGCTTCCCACGCATCGACACGATCCAGGGGCGCACGGACGACATGGTGAAGATCAAGGGTGTCAATCTCTTCCCGAGCCAGATCGAGGAGATCCTGAGGACATTCCCCGAGGTGTCGAGCGAGTATCAGATCCACATCTCGCACCTCGACGGCAAGGACACGATGCGCCTCTACGTCGAGACGAACGGCAGCGTCGATTTCCTCGACCTCGCGAAGCGCATCGCGGAGCGCGTCAAGAGCCGCATCGGCTTTACGCCGCTCGTGAAGGTGGTCGAGATCGGCGTTTTGCCGCGCTCGGAGAAAAAGACGAAGCGTGTCATCGATACGAGATACCAGTAATGCCTTTGGGAAACAAATTGCGCCGCGTCGGCAAATCGTGTTTGTCAAAACTACATTTGTTACTTGAAAAAAGATAGATCGGAGACGTTTTTCATATTTGGATGGCAGATTGTTCCTTCTTTTGGTTGGAATGGTCTGCTTTTTTATTGTATACACAGAGGTAAACCGTTTACAAAATGAGAATTTATGCTATAATAATCTTTGTGATTTGTCCACTAGGAAAGGACAAATGAGGGAGCAAGGCGCAGGCGGGAACTGCGATACGCTTCCCAAGCAATTTTTATCAGAGGAGTTTTTTTTATGCAAACGGAAGAAAATGAGTTCATGCAGCACGAGCTTCGTCTGCCGGAGCTCACAGTCCGCGGCATGGTGCTTGGCGCGATCCTCACGGTGATCTTCACGGCGTCGAACGTCTACCTCGGGCTCAAGGTCGGTCTGACCTTCTCGTCGGCCATCCCGGCGGCGGTCATCTCGATGGCCATCCTCAAGATGGCGAAGGATTCCAATATCCTGGAGAACAACATGGTGCAGACGCAGGCGTCTGCGGCAGGTACGCTGTCTGCCATCATCTTCATCATCCCGGGCATGCTCATGATCGGCTACTGGCAGGGCTTCGAGTTCTGGCAGACGCTCATCGTGTCGGCGTGCGGCGGCTGCCTCGGCGTGCTCTTCACGATCCCGCTGCGCCGCGCGATGGTCGTGCACAGCGACCTCGCGTATCCTGAGGGCGTGGCAGCCGCGGAGATCCTGAAGGTCGGCAGCGCCGCTGGCAGCAAGGGCGGCGAGAGCTCCGGCATCAAGGAGATCGCCTCGGGCGGTTTCGTTGCCGGTGTCATCGCGCTCTTCACGAACGCGTTTCAGGTGCTCGGCTCCCAGCTCTCGCTGTGGATTCACGTCGGGCGCGGCATGACGCAGATGCCGCTCGGCTATTCGACGGCGCTCGTCGGCGCGGGCTACCTCATCGGCATTGCGGCGGGCCTTTCGATGCTCGTCGGCATCCTTATTGCCTGGGCCGGCTTTGTGCCGTACTACACGATCACAGGGGCGCTTCCGGACGGCATGACGATGCAGAAGTTTGCGGGCACGGTCTACCAGGAGCGCGTCCGCCTCATCGGTGCCGGCGCCATGGGCGTCGCGGCCGTCTGGACGCTCATCATGCTCGCGAAGCCGGTCGTCGACGGTGTCAAGGAGTCGCTGGCTGCCATGCATGCGCCGGACTCGGATAAGGGCAAGCATCGCATGGACATCGATATGAGCGTCCAGAGCATCGCAATGGTCTTCAGTGTGACGGTCATGGGGCTCCTGGGCATCTTCTATGCATTTGTCAGCCCGGAGGGCCTGCCGGTTTCGGAGAACCTGACGTTCACACTCGTCGGCGTCGGCGTTGCCATCCTCATGGGCTTCTTCGTGGCCGCTGCCTGCGCCTACATGGCCGGCCTCGTCGGCACGAGCTCGAGCCCGATCTCGGGCATCGGCATCCTCGCCATCATCGTGGCCTCGCTCGTCATGTACGCGCTCTGCTCGTCCTTCGGCATCTTCTCCATGCCGGGTGGTGAGAAGTTCGCGACGGCTACGGCCATCTTCACGACATCCATCATCATGGCGATTGCCTGCATCTCGAACGACAACATGCAGGACCTCAAGACAGGCTATCTCGTCGGCGCTACGCCGTGGCGCCAGCAGGTCGCCCTGCTGCTCGGCTGTGTCGTCGGCGCGCTCGTCATCGCGCCGGTCCTCAATCTGCTCTACGAGGCGTACGGCTTCCCGGGCGCCCTGCCGCGTCCTGACATGGACCCGTCGCAGGCACTCGCCGCTCCGCAGGCAGCCCTGATGACGACAATCGCACAGGGCATCTTCTCGAGTACGCTGGCTTGGGAGTACATCTACATGGGCCTCGGCCTCGGCGTCATCCTCGTTGTCGTCGACCAGCTGCTCAAGCGCACGACGCGCAACCTCTGCCTGCCGCCGCTCGCCGTCGGCATGGGCATCTACCTGCCGCCTTCCGTGCAGACCCCGCTCGTCGTCGGTGCCGTTCTCGGCTACCTGCTGCGCAAGCACATGAAGGAGAAGCACGGTGAGGAAGAGGCAAAGGCTGGATTCCGCCGCGGCACCTTGTTCGCCTCGGGCCTCATCGTCGGCGAGTCCATCGTCGGTGTCGTGCTCGCCGGTGTCATCGTCGCGTCTGTCACGAACGGCGGCTCGGAAGCGCCGCTGGCCATCGTCGGCAAGGACTTCGCCGGCACGGCCGAATACCTCGGTTTGGCCGTCTTCGCTGCGTCGCTCGCAATCTTCTCCAAGATCGTGCTCGGCAGCAAGAAGGGCTGATTGGCTCTCAAGCATGAAAAAGAGGCCATCACCATGGGTGATGGCCTCTTTTTGCTGTCGGTCTTTCTCCTTTTGCAAGCAGGATTTTGTGGAGTGGCTATGGAATAGAGAGAAGTAGCAATAACATGAAAACAGCAAGAATGAATCTTGCAGGGGGGTAATCATATGCCGATATCCGAAAAGAATCTGCTCAAGCTCGCCAATGGCAGCGATGTGCGCGGTGTTTCTATAGAGGGCGTGGCCGACGAGCCGGTGACGCTCAATGCCGAGGCCGCCAACCGCATCACGAGCGGTTTCCTCGATTTCCTCGCACAGAAGACGGGCAAGAGGGTCAAGGACCTGCGCGTTGCGGTCGGTCACGACTCACGCCTTTCTGCGCCGATGCTCAAGGAAGCGGTGCTCGAGGCGCTGACGTATGCGGGCGTCGTGACGGTCGACTGCGGCCTCGCGTCGACGCCGTCGATGTTCATGTCCATCGTCTTCCCCGAGACGAAGATGGACGGCTCCATCATGATCACGGCCAGCCACCTGCCTTACAACCGCAACGGCCTCAAGTTCTTCACGAAGGACGGCGGCGTCGAGCATGAGGACATCATCGCCATCCTCGAGGCGGCAGCGCGCAATCCAGAGGTCAAGGGCGACCTTTCTAAGGCCCAGAAGTACAACCTCATCGATCGCTACTG
>ERZ772897.3844-NODE-3844-length-10587-cov-4.297949_pt1 | contig 10587 bp, 8 predicted proteins | sample MGYA00512125_ERZ772897 | MGnify/ENA primary metagenome ERZ772897 (study PRJEB29015, sample SAMEA2737660) | human gut metagenome | biome: human gut; feature: human-associated habitat; material: faeces | place: China | collected 2012 ... | reverse complement strand
TCCTGTTATGGCAGGTGCTACAGCAGGAAAGACAGACCTTCTGGTAACATGGCTGTACAAGATGACAATAGATTATCAGTATTATAATCTTGGTGCTGTTATCGGTATTATGACATTCATATTCTTAGCAATTGGTTCACTGCTTGTATACAGAAGAACGAAAGCGTATAAAGATGAGGAGGGATTCCAGTGAAAAAGAAAAAGACTATTAAAAATATACTGGCACATTCAGTGCTTACAATATTAGCGATAGTGTGGGTAAGTCCTCTTTTCTGGATACTCCTCACAAGCTTCAGGGCTCAGAAGGGTGCTTATACAAGCTCCTTCTTCCCAAAGCAGTATTCACTTGATAATTATGTAAAGCTTTTTACAGATACAGGAATACTTAATTTTCCGCGAATGTTTACCAATACACTGATAATAGCAGTATTCTCGTGTATTATATCTACATTTTTTGTTCTGTCAGTTGCTTACTGTATGTCACGGCTTAAGTTTAAGATGAGAAAAGCAATGATGAATATTGCAATGATACTTGGACTTTTCCCTGCATTTATGGCGATGGTTGCTGTATATTATATACTTAAAGCAGTAGGACTTTCAGAAGGAGCAATGATAAGAGTTGCACTTGTGCTTGTATATTCAGCATCATCAGGAATACAGTTTTACATTGCAAAGGGATTCTTTGATACTATCCCTAAGACAATAGATGAGGCTGCTATGATAGATGGAGCAACGAAGTGGCAGGTATTTACCAAGATAACAATACCTCTCAGTAAACCAATTATAGTGTATACAATACTTACATCATTCATAGCACCTTGGGTAGATTTCATATTTGCAAGAGTAATCTGCAGGGCAAATGCGAAGTATTATACCGTAGCAATCGGCTTGTGGCAGATGCTTGAAAAGGAGCATAACATGTGGCAGCTCAATCGCAGCATGCTCTCTGATTTTCACTCTCGGTACACAAGATTTGCAGCAGGAGCAGTTCTTATATCAATTCCAATTGCAGCCTTGTTTATGATAATGCAAAGATGTTATAATGAAAGCATGACAGGTGCAGTGAAGGGTTAGATATATGAATAGATTAAAGCAAACATTAAAAAAAAGTGTGGCATTTGGTGTCACAGGAATAATGCTTATATTAGCCGGGTGTAAAAGCCCGGCTGGTTTTGCGTCTAATGATAATGAAGAATACAATGCTAGAATGGAAGAAGCGAGGACAACGCCATTCGGTGCTTACCCCGAGACTATAGAATATACACTTGGAAAGATGACAAGTGTTAATAATTCCAATATGCCGGAGAATGACACGTATACAGATAATGCGTACACACGCTATATTAAGTCTGTGATTAATGTGCAGAATGTTGATGCATTTGAAGCAAACGACAGCCAGTATGACACTAACGTTTCTATGGCAATCTCAATGGGAAGCCTGCCGGATATCATGGTTGTATCAAGTCAGGATGAGGTTGAACAGTTAGTGGGAGCAGGACTTATAGAGGACCTTACAGAAAGCTACAATAACTGTATAAGTGACAGAATAAGAAAAATGTATGAAAGCTATGGCGATTCACTTAAGGATATGGTTACATACGATGGAAAGATAATGGCACTGCCGGAGACTAATATAACAGATGGACCTAATCTTGTGTGGTTAAGAAAAGACTGGATGAATAAGCTTGGATTGTCAGAGCCACACACTATTGATGATGTTGTTAATATAGTGAAGCATTTTATATCAGAAGACCCTGGAAATAATGGAGTGGATACATCAGGAAAACCTAATACAGTGGGGCTTGCAGTGGATACAGATGTGACAGGTGAATGCGGTTACAGCAGTGAATTTCTGCTGGATATAATATTTGCCTGCTTTGGAGCGTATCCAAAGCAGTGGATAATGAACGATGATGGTGAGATTGTATATGGTTCGGTTACAGATGAGGCAAAAGAAGCACTTTCGTATATAAACAGTCTGTATAATCAGGGGGTTATAGATAATGATTTTCTTCTGAGAACATCAACCAATATATGTGAGCTTATAGAGAATGGTCTGTGTGGCTCGTTTTTTGGACCATGGTGGGCACCGAATAATCCGCTTGCCAATGCAGTAAGCAAAAATCCGGATGCTGACTGGCAGCCATATTTAATAGCAACGGATTCGGATGGAACAACGAGTTATCACAGCCAGAACCCGTGTTACAAATATGTTGTCGTAAGAAAGGGATATGAACATCCTGAGATTGCAGCAAAGATGATAAGCGTTATGTTTGATAAAGTAAGATTTGACTGTACAGACTCAGAAGAATTCAAGAATTACTATCAGCTTAATGTTGAACCTACAGCAAGACCTTTATCAATAAATGTTGATTATAATAATGCACTTTCAATATGTTACAGGAATATAGATGCCACAATTTCAGGAAGAAAGAATCCTGACAGTCTGGAACTTCTTGAGCGTTCATTTTATGATGCATGCAGTGAATATATTAAGAATGCTAACAAAACAAGTACGCAATGGGCAGCGTATATGTCAAGAATTAAGGCATGCAGTCTGATTGCACAGGATAATATAAAGGTAGTTGACTCGCTTTATTTTAAGACCACAGACACAATGAAGAGCCATTGGTGGAGACTTAAGGCTAAAGAAAAAGAGGCATATTTAAAGATTATAAGCGGAGAAGAAGATATATCTTACTTTGATACATTTGTAAAAGAATGGAATGAACAGGGTGGTCAGATTATTACATCAGAAGTCAGTGAGAGTATGAAATAATTGGCTGTGAAAATATAGTAATATATGATACAATCTTAATTAATGTAAATATATTAACTATGGAGGTTTTATTTTGAAAGAGAGAGAAAAATTCGGCTCGCGACTCGGCTTTATCTTAGTGTCTGCTGGCTGTGCGGTGGGACTTGGTAATGTGTGGAAATTTCCATACATATGCGGGGAAAATGGTGGTGCGGCATTCGTGCTTATCTATCTTGTATTTCTTGCAATTCTTGGATTTCCTATTATGTGTGCGGAGTTCACAGTAGGACGAGGAAGCGGTAAAGGTGCTGCAAGGGCATTTGAAGAACTGGAGACTAAGGGAAGTAAATGGCATCATTTCAAATGGGTATCGGTAGTAGGAAGCTACATATTAATGGCTTTCTATACTATGGTTGCAGGATGGATGCTTTATTATGCATGGCGTGAGGCAAGTGGTTCGTTAGCAGGTTTAGAGCCAGATGAGGTTTCAGGTGCATTTGGAACTATGCTTTCACAGCCTGGTACAATGACAATCTGGATGATTGTTGCAGTTTTACTTTCGTTTGGTGTATGTGTATTAGGATTACAGAAGGGCGTTGAGAAGATTACTAAGGTTATGATGTTACTTCTTCTTATCCTTATTGTGGTACTGGCAGTTCATTCACTTGTACTTCCTAATGCATCAGAAGGTGTTAAATTCTATATGGTGCCTAATCTGGATGCTATTAAATCAAGAGGTTTAGGACCGGTTATATTTGATGCCATGACACATGCATTCTTTACACTTAGTGTAGGCATTGGCGCAATGGAGATATTCGGAAGCTACTTAAAGAAAGACAGAACAATAGGTGGAGAGGCTGTTAATATCATTCTGATTGATACATTTGTTGCTCTTATGGCAGGATTCATAATTATTCCTGCATGCTTTGCATATGGTGTTGCTCCGGGTGCCGGTCCATCACTTTTATTTATAACACTGCCTAACATATTTAATCATATGGCGGGAGGAAGAATATGGGGAACAGCATTCTTTGTATTCATGTCATTTGCAGCATTATCAACTGTAATTGCTGTATTTGAGAACATTATTGCTTTTTATATTGACCTTAAGGGATTTTCAAGGAAAAAGGTTGTTGCAGGTAATGTTATATTCATGATACTGCTTTCACTTCCTGCTGTATTAGGCTTTAACAAGCTTGCAGCTTTCCAGCCTATTGGTCCGGGAAGTTCAATTATGGATCTGGAGGATTTCCTTGTTTCATATAATCTGCTTCCTCTTGGAAGCATGATATTTGTATTATTCTGTACCAAGAAGAACGGCTGGGGCTGGGAAGGCTTCAGAAAAGAAGCTAATGAAGGAAAAGGTCCTAAGCTTCCTGAATGGTTAAGATTCTATATGAGTTATATACTTCCGGCTATTATAGTGGTTGTATACCTTAAGGGTTATTATGATACATTTAAACCAAGGGGAACAGGTTATCTTGTTGGCTGGATGATATTTGCGTGTGTATTGCTTCTTGCAATATTCGGAATTGCTAATTATAAGAAGAAAGATGCGTAATCTATGACTAAGAAAGAACTTGTTTTAGAGGTTATAAGAAGATTAAAGGCAGAATATCCGGATTCGGAGTGCAGTCTTGATTACGATGATGCCTGGAAACTGCTTGTAAGCGTAAGACTTGCGGCACAATGCACTGATGCAAGAGTAAATGTTGTGGTTAAGGGACTGTATGAAAAATATCCTGATATAGCATCACTTGCTGCAGCATCTCCAGAAGAGATTGAAAAGATTATAAGACCTTGCGGTCTTGGAAAAAGCAAGGCAAGGGATATATGTGCATGTATGCGCATGCTTCATGAACAGTATAATGATAAAGTTCCTGACAGCATGGAAGAATTATTAAAGCTTCCTGGAGTTGGAAGGAAGAGTGCCAATCTTATTATGGGTGATGTGTTCGGAAAGCCGGCAATTGTTACAGATACACACTGTATAAGGCTTTGTAACAGAATAGGTCTTGTAAAAGACGAGAAAGAGCCTAAGAAGGTTGAGATGGCATTGTGGAAGATAGTCCCGCCAGAAGAAGGAAGTGGATTATGCCACCGGTTTGTAGACCACGGAAGAGAGGTATGTACGGCGCGTACTACGCCACACTGTGAAAGATGCTGCCTTAATGATATATGTAAGAAAAATGGGATAAAAGTGTGATTGAATATGCATTTTTATTATGGTAGTATTTTATTGTGGTTCATACTAATGAACAAAATGTATGGGAGGGGAACATGGAATTAAAAGAATTAATTAAATACGCAAGAGATAACAGGTGTTCAGATCTGCATATTACTGCAGGAGAAGCGGTTGCGGTAAGAAAATATGGTGAACTTGAGCTTCTTGATATAACACCTTCGATAGAAGAAACAGAAGAGATGATATTCTCAATTCTTGGTGATGAAGATATACAGAATGTTCAGGCAGGAAAAGATATTGACGTGGCATCTACTGATGAGTCTGGTGGACGATTAAGAATTAATATATATCATCAGAGAAGAAATCTTGCAGCAAGTATCCGTCTTCTTGATTCTGTTATACCGTCGTTTGAAGAATTGGGACATTCAGGAAAACTTTTTTCTAAGCTTGTTGAGAAAAGGTCTGGTCTTATTCTTGTAACAGGTCCTACAGGAAGTGGTAAGTCTACAACACTTGCAGCTATGATTGATTATATTAACAACAATATGTCAAGACATATTATAACAGTAGAAGATCCTATAGAGTATGTATATGGGTTTAAGAAATCTATGATACATCAGAGACAGGTAGGAAGAGATGTACCTGATTTTGCGACAGCACTTCGTTCAGCACTTCGTGAAGATCCGGATGTTATTCTTGTGGGAGAGATGAGAGATTATGAGACTATCAATGCAGCAATTACAGCTGCTGAAACAGGACATCTTGTATTATCAACACTTCATACAAGAAGCGCTACACAGACAGTTGAGCGTATAATCAGTGCATGCCCTATTGAGGCACAGTCTGCACTTATAATACAGCTTGCATCTGTATTAACTGGAGTTGTAACACAGACACTTGTACCTCGTGCAGAGCAGGAAGGACGAATTGCTGCAACAGAGATTATGCTTAATAATACAGCAGTATCTAATCTTATTAAAGAGAAGAAGACTAATCAGATTCAGACCGTTCTTCAGTCAAATATGCAGACAGGTATGCACACAATGAACTATTCGCTTGCTAATCTTGTTAAGACAAGAGTTATTTCAAGGGATGTAGCTTTGAAGTTTTCAGAGAATCCAACTGAACTTGCTAAAAGTATATAATAGTAACTTGTAGTGCTATGCAGTTTTAAAACTTTGCGAATAGTGTACAAAATACAGAACAACAAAAAATCATTTGAAAATAAAGCCATTCTACTGTATTATAGGGTTAGATTTATTACGGATAACACTATAGTACGGCTGAAAGGCTTTTTTTATGAAAAGAATTAAATTAGTTAACAGGATTTTTTACTGTATATTTTTATTAGGATTTCTGCTTTTTATGGCTTCAGGATTTATATTCAGCACTGTAGATAAGGTGACACCGGCAGATAAAAGAACGAGTGTCGTAGTTAAACCAGAGGATACAAGATATATTGGAGATGACACAATTGAATATCATGTGAAGATTAGAGCAAGTGCAGGAAATAATAATGCACTGGCATTTGTAAGCAGGCATCAGGAAGTAGAAGTATATGCAGGTGGAAGACTTATATATTATATAAAAGCACATAGGTCTGTATATGGAACAACCACTGGAACTAATTATACGATTGTGAACATTCCACCATATACAACAGATATAATCGTAAGGCTTACTAATGTATATGCTGGTCATAAGATAAGAGGAACAACATTTGAATATGGTGACGAGACAAAACTTATAAAAGAGCTTATTGCGAAATCGCTGCCATCAGCAGTACTTAGTTCGTTTATAATAATAGTTGGATTTGCTATGATTATATTATGGATTTTCTGCAGAAAGAGGATTGCACAGACACAAGCACTGTTTTATTTTGGTATATTTGCAATGATTATAGGTGCATGGGCTCTTAATGAGACTGATATTGCAACAATTCTTGTGGAGAACAGGAAGATAGGTTCACTGATAGGGTATGTACTGCTAATGATGATACCTATTCCTTTTATGCAGGCAGAGAAGAATTTTTTCCAGATAGGGAAAAGTGCTGCGAATAATATCTTGTGCGCCATATATGCTGCAACAGCTGTAATACTGCTTGTATGTCATATGACAGGTGTGTGGGAGTTTAAGAACAGCGTGTACATTATACATATGATGCTTGTTATGTCACTTGTATATTTCTGTACAGTTCTTATTAAAAGAGTATGGGTTAAAGGCTTTGACAGGAAAGTAAAGTCTAATATTATAGGTGCGGCTGCACTTGGAATTTCTATGATTGTTGATCTTATTGCATATTATAAGGGAATGCAGCAGACAGATCTTATAGGAAAACTGGGTATTCTTATATTTATTATTGTGCTTGGTTATGAGAGCATATCAGAAGCATTTGAGAAGATTAAAGAAGGCCAGAAGGCAGATTTCTACAAAGAGATGGCTGTAACTGATACTATGACAGGGGTTTATAATCGCTTTGCATTTGAAGAGTGGGAACAGGAAACTTCTGATTATGAAGGGTATTCTATAGTGACATTTGACCTTAATAACCTTAAGTGGTGTAATGATAATCTGGGGCATGCAGCAGGAGATGCCTATATACAGGCATCAGCCAGAATTATTAAAGAGATATTTGGCAGACATGGTAAATGTTATCGTATAGGTGGGGATGAATTCTGTACTGTAATTGATCAGAAGCAAAAAAGCTTTGATATTGGAAGACATGTGAAGCAGCTAAGAGAACTTGAAAAGTATGCAGAAAAGGAACTTGGAATCAAAGACCTTAATGTGCAGATTGCATGTGGTTATGCCGAATATGATATAAAGACAGATAAGAACTTTGAAGATACAAGAAGCAGAGCAGATAAGAGAATGTACGAAAGTAAGAGAAGATTGAAAAGAGAGTGATATATGGATAAATACGGAATATTAAAGCATTATTTTGGGTATGATTCATTTCGTCCGGGTCAGGAAAAGTTGGTTGATGCTATTCTTGCAGGGCAGGATGTGTTAGGAATTATGCCTACAGGTGCGGGGAAATCATTATGTTATCAGGTGCCGGCATTGTTAATGTCCGGCATTACTCTTGTTGTCTCACCGCTTATATCGCTTATGAAGGATCAGGTTGGAGCGCTTAATCAGGCTGGGGTACATGCAGCTTATATTAATAGTTCACTGACAGATAACCAGATAGCTAAGGCACTCGCATTTGCAAAGCAGGGACGGTATAAAATTATATATGTTGCACCTGAAAGGCTGGAAACATGGGGCTTTATTGACTTCGCCACGCATGTAGAGATATCTATGATTACCGTAGATGAAGCTCATTGTATATCACAGTGGGGACAGGATTTCAGACCAAGTTATCTGAATATATTGTCGTTTGTTAAGAAGCTGGCGAGGCGCCCAATAATAAGTGCATTTACAGCTACAGCGACAAGCAAAGTAAGAGATGATATATTGCAGATTCTTTCTCTCGAAAGACCGGTAATACTCACTACAGGTTTTGACAGAAGCAATCTGACATTCAAGGTCAAGCATATTAAGGACAAGGATTCATATATCCTGGATTACCTTGTAAGCCACAGACAGGATAGTGGGATTATATACTGTGCTACAAGAAAAAATGTTGAAAAAGTCTATGACATGCTTAATGCCAACGGACTTTCTGTGACTAAGTATCATGCGGGTCTCTCAGCAGAAGAAAGAAAAGAGAATCAGGATTCATTTATATATGATATCAAGCCGGTTGTTGTTGCAACTAATGCATTTGGAATGGGAATTGACAAGTCAAATGTAAGATTTGTAATTCATTATAATATGCCGCAGTGCATAGAGAATTATTATCAGGAGGCTGGACGTGCCGGAAGAGATGGAGAGGATTCAGAATGCGTACTGTTGTATTCCCCACAGGATATTATGATAAATAAGTTTTTCATAGAACACAGAGAGCCTAATCCTGATATGGATGCAGAAGAACAGGCACGGCTTATGATTCTTGATAAAAGAAGGCTTAATGCAATGGTCGATTACTGTAAGACAACAGGCTGTTTAAGAGAGTATATACTTAAATATTTTGGAGAAAGACCAGACAATCCAGAGGGTGGACGATACAACTGCCATAACTGTTCTAACTGTGTTATTGATGAGGCAGAACAGGAAGCAGACGAGGCTTATATGTATCCGGGAAACCGTTTCAGTGAACCTGTATCAAGGAATGCTGCAATGGTGGCAGACAGAATGAAGCGTTTTGCCGCTGCTGCAAAATCAGCATATGCAACGCCCAAGTCAAAGAAACCGGAGGATGCACTTAATGACAGAGGTGTTATGTTGTTTAACAGACTGCGTGAGTTAAGAAAACAGATAGCTGTTTCAGTAGGTGTTCCGCCATATGTAATATTTTCAGACAGGACGCTTATAGATATGTGTCTTAAAGTTCCGTTTAATGAGGAAGAAATGCTGTCAGTAAGCGGTGTCGGTGAGAATAAATATGAGCGCTATGGCAAGGTGTTTATGGATGAAATATATGATTTTCTCGATGGTATGAAGCAGAATCTGGCAAGATGAGAAAATGTGCTTATGGACATTATTTTGCGAGATGAGATTACAGATGTTAATTGTATGAAATTATATGGCTTCAAATCAGAAGAATGAATGGGAGATATGAATGAAGAATTATAAGATGATAATTACTTATGATGGTACAAGGTATTATGGCTGGGAACATCAGCCGACTACTGATATGACAATTCAGGGAAAGTTAGAATCAGTGCTTTCTGCCATGACAGGAACTGAGGTTGAGGTTATAGGTGCAGGAAGAACAGATGCCGGAGTGCATGCAAAGGGAATGGTAGCCAATGCGCATATGGAAACTAAGATGAAGGAAGAAGAGATATGCGATTATATGAACAGATATCTTCCAGAAGATATCTGTGTGCAGGAGGTCCGTGTTGCATCTGACAGATTTCACAGCCGTTACAATGCACAAGGGAAAACTTATTGCTATACATGTTATGTTGGGGATAAGAAGCCTGTATTTAACAGAAAATATGTCAATATAATTGATGGTAAGCTGGATGTTGATGCCATGAAGAGGGCAGCAGACATACTTACTGGAGAACATGATTTTGCATCATTTTGTGGTAATCCCAAGATGAAGAAATCGACAGTCCGTGAGATTTATTCGATAGATGTTTCTTTAAAGGGTTCATTCCTTAATCTTACATATCATGGAAGCGGATTCCTGCAGTACATGGTAAGAATCTTAAGTGGTACACTTCTTGAAGTTGGACAGGGAAAGAGAACACCAGAGAGTATGTATGAACTTTTAGAGGAGAGAAACAGAAGCCTTGCAGGTGCAACTGCGCCGGCGAAGGGACTGTGTCTTCTGAAGGTTGACTACTCGAAGGAGGCTTGATAGACCGGACGCCGTACAGTAGCTGTGGGATAGGTGTGTGGTGTCCTTAGGCATCTGCCCTCAGGATTCCTATATCTAGTGAAACTAAATGCCGCAATCTGCTAAGTTTTTTATGTGGCTTGTAATCAAACGCGCTTCGCTTGAACGAGATTACAAGCCACAATCTTTAGCAGATTGCGGCATTAACTTTCACACGACATAGGAATATTCGGGCATCTGCCTAAGGAC